>Ga0070740_10004854_pt1 | contig 12911 bp, 14 predicted proteins | sample Coa_R2_FD_67286 | JGI IMG/M metagenome (GOLD analysis project Ga0070740, IMG submission 67286) | Surface soil microbial communities from Centralia Pennsylvania, which are recovering from an underground coalmine fire - Coalmine... | ecosystem: Environmental > Terrestrial > Soil > Unclassified ...
ACATATGATGAACTCATCCTCTATCACGGCAATCAATTCCTGACCGGGGCACCATTTTTTCAAGGCGGCATTCCCCAGCTCATCTATTTTCAATGGGGTAATCTGTTTGGGGTAGCCAAGTATGTTGTGCTAGCTGAAGAAAAGTCTCTCAAAAGTAATGTGTTAATCTACTTCGAGGACCTGCAGGAGCGTAATCTGCAAGATTGCGTTTATCAGTACAACCTGAAATTACAGGAAGAAATGAAGCAGCAATTACGCCTCGCACCTACCCTGCCCAAGCAGGCAGCGCATGATGAGCATCAGGAACCTGTATATCAGCCAGTTTTCAGAATACCAAGATTATCGCTCTCCCACCCAACTGAAAAACGAGAAGAAGAATAATAACAAGCACACGTTTTTGCTGTCTTGGATCAGCATTTACAAGACTGTTCATTGATTTGTACGTAGCTGCTGTCAACTTTTGAATTTCTTCTCATACCGGTGACAGTAAGGTTGTTTTTGAGTTTTCGTGTAATAATCCTGATGGTAGACTTCCGCTCGCCAGAATGTACTTACCGGCAATACTTTTGTCGCAACTTGATAACCCATTTTTTCGAGCTCATTGATCAATCCGATGGCCGTCGATTTCTGTTCCTCATTATAATAAAAAATCACACTGAGGTATTGCTCGCCAATATCAGGACCCTGACCGTCTGTTTGCGTTGGATCGTGGATTTCAAAGAAAAATTTGGTTAGCGCTTCGTAACTGATTTTATCCGGATCATAGACAACACGGATAACCTCATAATGTCCCGTTGTTTTTTCGCAAACCTCCTGATAAGTCGGATTTTTTTTGATCCCGCCTGAGTATCCAACTTCAGTTTTCAAAACACCTGGTAATTTTTTGAAATAGTACTCCACACCCCAAAAACAGCCGGCTGCGAAAATCGCCTCATCTGTATCTCTTACATCAAGACTGGGAACAAAATCGAGGCTTAAGGAGTTTACACAATGACGTGTATTTTTCGCTGTAAACCCCTCTCCTGAAAATACATGTCCCAGGTGACCATGGCATCTCGCGCACAAAATTTCCGTTCGCACCCCATCGGCATCTCTTTCACGCACCACTGCACCCTTGATTTCCTCATCGAAGCTGGGCCATCCGCAGCCAGAATGAAATTTTGTAGCTGACCTGAATAGTGGCAGGCCGCATTGACGGCACAAGTATGTGCCAGAATCGCCAAAGTCGTCGTATTCGCCTGAGAATGGCCTTTCTGTTCCTTTGTTCCGAACGACTGCGAGGATAATATCCGGCAAACTTGCTGTCTTGAGTACCATAGCTTATTCCAGTTCCATCCTTGATAATTGTTATTTGATCTGATAATCAATTGTGGTTACTAACCGAACCTTTTTATAAATTGATCCTAATGCATTCTGATTACTATTCCAGTCTGAATTCATTGTGCTCGTATCTCTGCCCATAATCTGAAAAACACCTTGACTGGCATGTTGTACACCCGCCAGCCTGGTTCCAGAGTCCTTGGCAAACTGTTTCGCAATAATATGTGCGCTCTTTGTGGCTTCAGCAAGCATGGCTGGACGAATTGAATCCAGTTGCGTGTAATAATAACTTGGGTTCGGGCTTTGTGCGCTGACATCAAATGCGAGCGTCACGCCTTGTTGCAGCAATTTATCAATCACCTGGACAGACTGCTGTATCAAATCAACTTTTGCAGAACGAATTCGTGTGCCCGCAGTAACCACATAACGCTGATTATTTGAATTTTGTGTGGAATTCTGGTTGTAAACATTTGCCAGCCGGTCTTCAACCTTCAATTGGGTACGATCAATTTCATCGGCAGTAAAACCCTGGGTTTTGAGAAACTCATTTACTAATTGTTGATCATGTTGCAGCCGCTGATCAAGCTGAACAAGATCACTGCCTACCTCTCGATAGTCAATTTCCCAGATACCGAGATCAGACTTCACATCATTCTCAGCCAAGCCCTTGACTGTTACTGTTCGATTCATTTTTTTAAACAGATACACTGCCTTGCCGATACTATACCCTGATCCAAGAATTCCAATGCTCAGTATGATTGAACAAAATATCATTGTGATTTTATTTATGCCCATGCTCGCTATCCCTCGGTTGTATTGAGGATATATTCTGTCACATATTTGACTTCACATAAACACTGGATTTAATTTCCTGAATCACATATCGTTATCACCACATCTACTACCACTGTAGAGTGGATTTAAAGAGGTTGGCTATGTCATCCACATCTCACACCGAAGCATCAGAGTTCTGGTTCATCTTCCGGAATGAACGCTTGCTGCTGGAAGAGAATAAATTACCAACCAAGGATTCGCTTTCTCGCCTGGGACTTCAATTTCTCAGACAGCACAAACTTGGTCAATTCAACAACAGCATCTGTTATTGCGCTGAAATCGATCCAAGTACAGCTCTGCCCGACGATATGACACTCATCCCGTTGCGTAAAGCCTTCGAAATTCTTGGCGCTGACTGGTATGTTGCTGCCGCAAAAGCCTCTTCAATCATAAACTGGGATAAAAACCATCAATTTTGCGGCCGCTGCGGCAACCCTACGATACACAAGCCGGAAACATATGAAAGGAATTGCCCTGTCTGCGGTTTGTCACTTTATCCGCGCATTTCGCCTTCCATGATTGTTTTAATACAGCATGATGACATGATTTTAATGTCCAGAAGTCCGCATTTTCCTCCCGGCGCCTATGGACTAATCGCGGGCTTTGTCGAGGTGGGTGAAAGTATTGAAGATGCGGTTCACAGGGAAGTAAAAGAAGAGGTTGGCATTCAAATTACAAATTTGCGGTATTTTGGTTCACAGTTCTGGCCTTTTCCGGATTCACTCATGATAGGTTTTATTGCTGACTATCTGTCGGGTGAAATAACGATTGACCACAAGGAAATTGAATCAGCCGGCTGGTATCGATATGACAACTTGCCTGGCGGCCCTTCCTCCAGCGTCAGTATTGCCAGAAAATTAATTGATTATTATATTGCTCAATATGTCTCCTCCAAATAACACCTGACCACATGGAATAGTATTTATGGAATTATATGACAGCTGGTGGGAAGAAAAACGTTCAGCCTATTTGTATGGAATAATGGCTGACACTGAAAAAAATATCCTGCATAAAAAACTTTTCACGGATTTGATGCATGCAGCTGACAAACAGGCTCACATCTGGGAAGCAAAAATCAGCGAATCAGGTTCGCAGCCCCCAATGACATTCGTTCCGGACATGCGTACCCGTATTGTCGCCGCAATGGTTAAAATATTTGGCGCCGAGAACTTGCATTCTATTCTCTCAGCCATGAAAATTCGCGGCATGTCTGTGTTCACGCGCTATCATAGCGAACATAAACACACTAGCTTCAGTGCTTCCAGCAATTTGCGGGCGGCGGTCTTTGGTGTCAATGACGGCCTCATCTCCAATATGAGCCTGATTCTTGGCATCGCCGGCGCCAATGCCAATCAACACTTTATCATCCTTGCTGGTGTCGCCGGATTGATCGCAGGCGCAAGCTCCATGGCAGCCGGCGAATATGTTTCTGTGCGCTCCCAGCGTGAAATATTCGAATACCAGATTGCGATAGAAAAGCAGGAACTGGAAGAATACCCTGAAGAAGAAATGGAAGAACTCAGTCTTATCTATCAAGCACGCGGCGTTCAAAAACCGGAAGCAGACAAGCTGGCAAGATTAATGATTGAAAATCCGGAAACCGGTCTCAATGCACTCGCGCGTGAAGAATTGGGATTAAATCCCGAAGATCTGGTATCGCCTTATGGCGCGATGATTTCATCCTTCATTTCTTTCGCGCTCGGTGCAGCCGTACCCCTGTTTCCTTTTCTGACCGGAAATCATGCCTGGAATCTGACTGCCAGCACCATCATCACCGCGGTCACACTGTTCATTATCGGGTCAATTTTAAGCCTGTTCAACAATCGCAACCCTGTCCTGCAGGGATTGCGCATGCTTTGCATCGGTGTCATTGCCGGCTCCATCACTTACTTTATTGGAAAACTGATTGGCGTTTCCGTCTAGCGGTATTCACCTATTAGCCAGTTGCCTAATAGTCGATTGACTAATATACTAATGCCTTATTAGTCATGGTTGGGAGCCGGATATGGATTATTTTCCGTTAGGAATCGCAACAGGCAATGCATTCTGCAATCGGGTCAATGAGCGCCAGCGCCTGGTAAAAAATATCAAGGCCCATCAACATACACTCATCACCTCTCCCCGTCGGTATGGCAAAACCAGTCTGGTATTATTTGTTCTGGAAAAACTGGGCATTCCCTATTCCAAGGTTGATCTGTTTGTTGCACTCGATGCCAAAGCCTGCGAAGAACAATTAATACATGGAATACAAAACCTTCTTAATAAAATCTCCTCGCATCCGGAACGCATGTTCCGGCTCGTCCGGGATTATTTCGCGCAAACAAAAAAGCGCTGGACCATTGGTTTTAAAGGGGTACATCTTGAGCTCATCCCGGACAGTGAAAGTGATGCCGCAATCAACATCATGGACGCACTGCTGGCACTTGAATCAGTATTAGCAAAAAAACGTCAACGCGCTGTATTATTCATCGATGAATTCCAGGAAATCGGCGTGCTTCCCTCAGCAAAAGCACTTGAAGGTGCAATACGCCACGTGGCACAGGAAACAAAATATCTCCTGCTTATATTTTCCGGGAGCAATCGCCATCTTTTGACGCACATGTTTGATGACAAATCCCGGCCTTTATACATGTTATGTGAGCGAATTATTTTAGATCGCATACAAGAGGAACATTATGTTGACTTCATCAACAAGATCGCCATGAAAACCTGGAAGCGTCATTTTTCCATTGAAGCATTTGCAGAAATTTTTATACTTACCGAACGGCATCCTTATTATATGAATGTCTTGTGTAATGCATTGTGGAAATCCTGCGAAGACAAGAGCCATCCGCCTGATGTCAACGAAATAAAACGGATCTGGCAAGAATATATTTATATTGAAAGAACCCGGATCAGCAGGGAATTATCCTATCTAAGCTTTGGACAAAGAAAAATATTAACCGCCATTTCTTTTGGTCACACAACCGAATTAACCGGGAAAAATGTTTTGCAAAAAGTTGGCATTACCGGTCCTAGCGTCATTAACGCACTTGAGGTACTTGAAGAGCGTGATCTAGTAGGAAAAAAAGACGACGGCAGCTATTTTATCATTGATCCCTTAATGAAAGCTTCGCTACAACACTTTTATCAGGATTCTTTCGAAAAACCCTGATACAGTCTGGTGCCGTACATTAGGCAGCCCTCTTCCGGGAATATAACGGAAGAGGGTTGTGATTAGGCTTTTTTCATTTTCTCGTTATATACCTGATACGCGAGCCAGCCGGCGCCGACTCCAACAGCAATATAGATTAATCTGCCCAATAGATTCCCAAGGATTCCTGTAATAAGGTAAAGATTGAACAAACCAACAAGACCCCAACATATGCCGCCAACGATTACCAGGATAAAGGCAATTTGGCTATACAGGTCCATTTCCTTTAACATGCTAAACTCCTTTTAAAATAACCGGTTAAATTCGTGAAATAGCATAGCATAATAAAAACACATCTCCTACTCTCTCTGCTTTTATCCCGGGGGTTTTTAACAGTGCCGCAGCAACAGGAATGAAAAGATATAGAAAACCTTTTGGCACGGGCTGTGGTATATTGCACGCTAGACTGGTTATACCTAACAGATGAAACTGATTGCTCATGCAGCTTGAACCGAATGAAATTCACATCTGGTCAACGGAGCTGACGATGACTCAAGACCAGGAAAATGAGAAACTCTCACTCCTCAGTGTTGATGAACGCAAACGCGCGTTTCGTTATCATTTGCCTATACATCGCCAGCGATTTATTGCTGCCAGAAGCTCTCTAAGACAAATATTAAGCAATTATATTAAATTTGACCCAAAAGAGTTCGTATTTATTTATGATGAGCACGAAAAACCACATTTAAATATACCTGCTTATCCTCAGCTACAATTTAATCTTTCTCACTCGAGCAATATGGCTGTCTATGCATTCACACTAAATCATCCTATCGGTATCGACATTGAGAAAGTACAATCGGAATACAATCAGGCAGTCGCAGATCGTTTTTTCAGCACACAGGAAAATGAGCAATTATTACAGTTTTCTGCCCATGAACGCATCGCCGGTTTTTATCGTATCTGGTCACGAAAAGAAGCCATCATCAAAGCCATCGGTAAAGGATTATCCCTACCATTGACCTCATTTACTGTTTCTGCAAAAGACATTACAGAAGTGATCATTCTCGATAACCGTGACCACTGGACATTAATTCCATTGCAAATTCGCACAGGGTATCAATCTGCTGTGGCAACAAATCAGCCTGTAAGAAAAGTAATATATTGGAATTATTCTGATCAATCGCCTAAACTGGATAAAGTATCCATTTTATAAATACGCTATAATCACATTCATAATCAATATTGAATATTGTGTGTCGTAATAAGGAGGACATGTTATGCCATATCAGGAATTTCAGGAAAACTGGAGAATTTTCTCAGAATTGATAGACAAAATCCCAAACACTCAAAATGAACAGATAAATAATCTTCTAAAACAGTACATTGAGCAAAATCTCATTATTCTCAATGACGTATTTTCAACGAGCATAGAAAATCTGAAAAGACTGCAAAATGCAAAAACCGCAAATGATATCATCTGCACACAGGCCAAATTCACCAATGAAATCAGTAAAAAGTTGACGTTATCGACGCAACGATTCTTGAATGCCTCATTGGGACATATCGCCGATTACAATGAATGGCTGAAAGCGCATTGCGATTTAGCCACTGATTGATGTGCGCTTTATTCGTCAGATGGAGTACGAATAAACCAATACTCTACAAAGAGGAATGTCTATGTCATGCCTGCACTATAATGGAAATGATTTATACATTGAAAATGTCAGCCTGAAGGATGTTGCTGAAGAATTTGGCACACCTTGTTACATCTATTCCAGAGCAGCAATCGAAACAAACTGGCAGGCATTTAATGACGCATTTAGCGGCATTCCTCATCGAATTTGCTACGCAGTCAAGGCAAATAGCAACCTTGCCATTCTAAATGTTCTTGCAAAACTGAATTCCGGCTTCGATATCGTTTCATTAGGCGAACTGGAACGCGTTCTGGCTGCCGGCGGTGATCCACAAAAAATCGTTTTTTCCGGTGTTGGTAAAAAGCAGATTGAAATCGAACGTGCAATTGAAAAAAACATATATTGTTTCAATGTGGAATCAGAGCCAGAACTGGAACGCATGCAACAAATTGCATCCAGTCTGAATGCAACCGTCAACATCGCTCTACGCATTAATCCTAACATCAATCCACACACTCATTCACACATTACAACAGGATTGAATGAAAGCAAATTTGGCATTGACATTAACGATATTATTCCGCTAGCAAAACGAATCTCGACTTTGCCTTCCCTGAAATTGATCGGGATAGCAAGTCACATCGGTTCTCAAATTGTTCATCTTGATCCATTTTTACAAGTCATTGACCGCCTGTTGATGACTTATAATCAGTTGAGTGAGTTAGGTATCAGGCCAAGCCACATTAATATTGGCGGCGGCCTGGGTATCACCTATCATGATGAGCATCCACCGGGAATTCGCGAATATGCACACGCATTACAGGAAAAAATCAAAAAGCAAAATATTGAAATCATCATCGAACCAGGCCGGGCCATCGTTGGCAACGCCGGAGTGTTGTTATCACGGATTGAATATCTGAAGCATACACAACATAAAAATTTTGCGATCATTGATGCAGGAATGAATGATTTGCTGCGTCCTGCTCTCTATGATGCCTGGCAAAACATTCTTCCAGTTCAATTGCGCAATACTGAAAAAAAGCGTTATGACATAGCAGGTCCGGTATGTGAATCATCCGACTTTCTCGGCAAAGACCGGGATCTGGCATTGAATAGTGGTGATTTGCTCGCAATTGATTCCTCTGGAGCATATGGATTCAGCATGAGCTCGAATTATAATTCACGCTGCCGGTCTCCGGAAATCCTGGTTGACGGCACACATGCTTCACTGATTCGCCGCCGTGAATCCATTGAGGAATTATTTTCGTCAGAAATCATGCTGGACACAGTGCAATACTAGTTCTCACAACCTGCCTCAACCCAGGCAGTTGAAACGGCATTGATGTCAAAGTGAATTTGCCTTATGCCGTTTCTTCCCGAAAAATGAATCACAGTTACCGCCAATGACCCGGTACCCAGGCACCAAACCGATTATAATGACCCGGCACCCATACTCCTCCGCGTGGATAAGCAGGCCCATTGTAATGACCCGGTACCCAGGCACCAAACCGGTTGTAATGTCCGGGCACCCAACCAGGCCGTGGACCAGGACCAGGTCCAATATATGTAACACACGCGCTTAGCAGCATTGATGTGACACTGACCAGCAAACCGCATTTTACCAGACTGCCCATCCTCTTTATATTTCTTATATGCATAGATTTACTCCGCTATTATGTTTGTCTGAATGAAATTATCACTAAAACGCCCGACAGATGCGAGTATGGAATGCAGATATTTTCAAACAGGATCAAACCCAAGATAAGACTTGTAGACGACGCAAAGTTTCTATAGGATTTTCCTCCTAAAAAATCGCGCATAAATATTTTTAAAAAATATCGGAGCCAAAAACATGGATTTTAGTTTGAACCAGGATCAATTAGCTATCCGCGAAATGGTGCGAAATTTTGCTGAAAATGAAATCGCTCCTTACGCGGGTGAATGGGATGAAAAACATTTCTTTCCTGTTGAGACACTACGCAAAGCTGCTTCTCTCGGCTTGGCCGCAATCTATGTTCGAGGTGACGTAGGCGGAACAGAGCTATCCAGGCTGGATAGCGCTCTCATTTTTGAAGAATTAGCCACAGCCTGTCCAACCACCTCTGCCTATCTCTCCATCCATAATATGGTGAGCTGGCTGATCGATACCTATGCTGATGAGCATTTGCGTCAAAAATGGTTACCCAGACTTGCAACCATGGAAGTTTTTAGCAGCTATTGCCTCACTGAGCCCAGCTCTGGTTCCGATGCAGCATCCCTGAAGACCACCGCGGTTAGGGATGGTGATGAATACATTCTTAATGGGTCAAAGGCTTTCATTTGTGGCGGCTCTGTCAGTGATGTTTATGCGTGCATGGTACGTACAGGTGGCGAGGGACCCAACGGGATCAGCTGCCTGCTTGTCGAAAAAAGTAGCCCGGGTATCAGTTTCGGAAAAAAAGAAGAAAAAATGGGATGGCGTAATCTGCCGACCACCATGGTCTTTTTTGAAAATTGCCGTGTTCCTGTCACCAACCGGATAGGCGCAGAAGGCCAAGGCTTTAAAATAGCCCTGTCCGCACTCAATGGCGGCCGTATCAACATTGCTGCTTGCTCACTTGGCGGCGCAAAACAATGTATCACACTGGCACGTCAGTATATGCAGGAACGTTCCCAGTTCAAACAGAAATTGGCTGAATTCGAGGCATTACAATTCCGTTTAGCTGATATGTTGACCGAATTGGAAGCTTCTCGTTTGATGGTTCATCGGGCAGCAGTTGCTCTTGATACAAAAGACCCGAACATGATCATGTATTGCGCGATGGCAAAACGTCTCGCAACCGATCTCTGTTTCAATATCTGCAATCAGGCATTACAACTACACGGCGGCTATGGATACATCCGTGAGTATGCGGTTGAACGATATGTACGCGACCTTCGTGTCCACCAGATCCTTGAAGGCACCAATGAAATCATGCGCTTAATTATCGCAAGACAGGCATTTCATGATGCGTTCAAATTAAGTTGAGCTCTTCCATGAATTTGCCTGCGGCTTTGCATTATAATGGAAGATATGGATCAACATGGAGGATATCAAAATGCGTCTCAAGGATAAGGTTGCCATCATCACAGGAGCAGCAAGCGGAATAGGAAAAAAGATCGCAGAAACCTACGCTCGTGAAGGCGCAAAAGTCGTGATCGCTGATTTGAACCAGGATCAGGCCGATGCAGCCGCCAAGGAAATCATTGCACAGAATGGTCAGGCCATGGGCATCAAAATGGACGTCACAAATGAATCTGAAGTAGAAAATGGTGTTGCAGTAGTCATCAAAAAGTTTGGCGATATTGATATTTTAGTCAGCAATGCTGGCATTCAGGTAATCAATCCCATCGATAAATTTTTATTCTCGGACTGGAAAAGATTATTGGCCATTCATCTCGACGGAGCGTTCCTGACGACCCGTGCATGTATCAAGTCCATGTATTCCTCTGGCCATGGCGGCAGCATTATTTACATGGGTTCAACTCACTCCAAGGTAGCTTCTCCGCTAAAATGCGCGTATGTCACTGCCAAACATGGTCTGTTAGGTCTGTGCCGGGTAGTCGCAAAAGAAGGAGCCGCACATAATGTGCGCGCAAATGTGATTTGTCCTGGATTTGTCCGTACACCGCTTGTAGAAAAACAAATTCCAGAACAGGCAAAAGAATTGGGAATCAGTGAAGATGATGTCATACATAAAGTCATGTTGAAGGATACTGTTGATGGTGAATTTACCACTACGCAGGATGTAGCAGATGTAGCAGTATTTTTTGCCTCATTTGATTCGAATGCCTTGACTGGCCAATCACTGCTTTGCAGCCATGGATGGGTAATGGAATAATACACAATAAGCGTGACCGTTACTCCAAGCTGTTATTTGCATGACCCATTATCGCGATACCGCTATTTGCATGGACATTGCCAGAAAATTGTTCATAACTAATACAGCACAACATTTTTCATTCGTCCTTGGTGCAGATTTATATTAAACTACCTGCCACTTACGCCAAATCAGAAAAATTATTATTAAGGACAAACATGTCGAACAAAATTATAAAAACCGCCGTGTCCGCAGTGCTCGCGATTAGTTTTGCCGGTACCAATACCCCAGCGCTCGCGGATAATCAGCAAAATCAGACCAATAATGCAGGACAGGACATGATGCAGGCTCCTCCCGCAAATGGAATGGAAAAGTGTTTCGGAATCGTGAAAGCAGGTATGAATGATTGCGGAAATAGCAGCCACGGATGTTCTGGAGAAGCAAAAATTGATCGCAGCAAAACAGACTGGATTTTTGTCCCAACAGGATTATGTAAAAAAATAGCTGGCGGCAGCACCAATACACCCGCTGCGAACTGAGATAAAATGAAAGTTAATGAAGCAACTGTCATGAATAAACAACTCAAGTCATTAAGAAAATACGCCTTCCTGGTTTTATTAGTCCTGATATCTGCTTCATTTTTTTATTTTCATCTCTACGATTATCTTTCGCTTGCCCTGTTGAAAAAGTATCAATCAATCGCTCAGGAATGGACCACATCACATTACACATCAGCCGTCACGCTCTACCTTCTGGTTTTTACCATCCTGATCGCTTGTGCGATACCTTGTGCGACATTTTTAACACTGCTAGGCGGTTTTCTCTTTGGCATGATTTCAATTCTCTATTCGGTTTTTAGTATCACTTGCGGCGGACTGATCTTATTTCTGGCAGTCCGCACAGCAATAGGTTCGCGTGTCGCTGCGCGATCTGGCGGCTGGATAAAGCGGATGGAAAAGGGATTTCAGCAAAATGCCTTCCATTACATTCTCACTCTGAGACTGGTACCAGTTTTTCCCTGTTGGATTAGCAATATTGCTTCCGGAATACTTAATGTGCCGATTAAAACATTCATCTTTGCAACTGTACTCGGTATTCTTCCCTCTACTGTCATTTATGTTATGGCAGGCCAAAGCCTGGATAAAATACTTACTGATGATAAAACCCCATTAATCAATATCATTATGACTCCTTCTGTGCTGCTTCCTCTTTTAGGATTGGCTTTCCTCAGCATATTTCCTGTAATCTATAAAAGTGTTAAAAAACAAAATTAGAACGTATAGAATGGTGATTTGTTGTTCGTAGGTACTGTGCTAGATTGAACACAGCTGAGAACCTGACTGAGGATGAACATTTGAAATCTTCGCTATTGTTGACTGGTATAGGTTTGCGTGCGGCGCATTATGCGGACTTTCTTGAACAACGTCCTGCTGTGGCCTGGCTTGAGGTACACAGTGAAAATTTTTTTGGCGAAGGCGGCAAGCCATTGCATGTCCTTGAAACCCTGCGCCGGGATTATCCAGTCAGCATACACGGTGTGGGCCTTTCAATAGGCTCAGCGGATGATCTTAACTGGGAGCACTTAAGGAAATTGCGCGATCTAAGTACCCGGATCAATCCCTGCCTTATCTCCGATCATTTGTCATGGTCTTCAATCAATGGACAGCACTTGCATGATTTGCTGCCACTTCCATACACTGAAGAAGCACTTCAACATGTCATTACCCGTATTCAACAAATTCAGGAATATTTACAACGTCAAATCCTCATCGAAAATATTTCCAGTTATCTCCAATATGGTGGCTCCACAATTCCTGAATCGGAATTTATCACAGAAGTTGCTGTCAAGTCAGGCTGCGGGATATTGCTGGATGTCAATAATATTTATGTGAGTGCCAGGAATCTGGGATTCGAGCCAACGCGATATATCGCATCAATTCCACCCCATCTGGTACAGGAAATTCATCTGGCCGGATTTTCAAACACTTCCATTAACGGTAAAGAAGTATTGATCGACAGCCATAATAACCATGTCGCACCTGAGGTATGGAATTTATATCAAGCCACAATTAAATTGTTAGGACGCAAAGCTACAATCATTGAATGGGACTCTGATCTTCCCCCACTGGATACCCTGTATCTTGAGGC
>Ga0070740_10004856_pt1 | contig 12910 bp, 12 predicted proteins | sample Coa_R2_FD_67286 | JGI IMG/M metagenome (GOLD analysis project Ga0070740, IMG submission 67286) | Surface soil microbial communities from Centralia Pennsylvania, which are recovering from an underground coalmine fire - Coalmine... | ecosystem: Environmental > Terrestrial > Soil > Unclassified ...
AAACACAGCAGATAGCGTGCAGCTGCCGAGGAGGCATAGCGGTGATAAGAATCATCCTTGTCGCTATCTGCGTAATCAGACACGCCTTTGACAATGAGCCAGCGTGTCTGGGGAAAGCTGGCCATTGTCCGGCCAAAGGCTGCCCCTTCCATATCAACCGCCACCGCCCCACGAACCGGAATCTGAATATCGGAGAAGGGATCATCCCTATGTACAGCGCTGCTGGAGGCCATTGCCTTGATAAAACAACTGGACGCTTGTGGATCGGTGTAGGGGAAAGGGGCCACGCCATAGCGGAGCTGTACGATGGCGTGTCGTTCTTGCAACTCCATCGTTGGCGAGAGCAAAGGGTCAGGCCCACGCTGTAGCTCGTGGACGAGACGCCGCCAGGCCGGAGCAGAGATCTCGAGTTCTCCTTGAGGAATCCGTTCGACTGATGGCGTCTGCTCATCGAGTAAGCGATTGAGCAGCCAGTCCCGCTGTTGCCGCTTCGACGGTGGGCGCACCAGCTGAGCGACAAGGGGCTTCCATTGATCAAACATGCGGGCGAAGCTCAGGGTATTCTCATCAGGTTGATACGTCTGTGTATCGTGCCGGTGGACACGTTGCCCATCCGCATCGATCTCAATACTGCCAGCATCAAAGGTGAAGGTGCGTTCGGCGACGATGAGGTCCCCCAGCGCAACGTGCCGTTTATCCTCCGCGCAGATCCCCGTCATCGCAGCGAAGCGTGGCCGAAACTCTTGGAGGACGCGCGGAAGGTGCAGTGCCATCTCCTGCGGACCATAGCGAGGGAGCCAGGAGACGTACAGGGTCAGGCGTTCCCCACGATTATTTCCGATTGTGGCAAAGCGATACTCATACCGGTAGAGCGGGCTGATTCCTGGCGCAAACGAAGTTTGTGCCATCTCCGAGACGACGTCGAGAAATGCCTGTGCTTCCTCTGCCAGAGCACATACGATGCACACATCCACCAGCAAGCCTTCACCGCTCATCGTCTTGTTTCCTTCTTTCCTCTTCATCTGTGAGATCACATTATAGCAGCAAGCCATCACTTCAACAAGGAGGTGTGGCGTCGCGGCAGCCGATTGTTTGCCAGGGATTGCTTTTGCAGAACCCCTTTATAAGCGCTACAAAATTGCCCTTGAGAGAACGATACCGCCACCCCAAATACCCTTCTATGAGAAGTTTCCTTCAGGTAGACTCTTCCTCACTTCTCATTCCTCTTGCTCCTCATCTGAGGTGAACGACTCGACGCGAGCCTGCAGCATGCTCTCAGCGTAAAGACTGATCAGCAGGTGGAAAGGGTAGGGATAGACGGTGAATTGCTTCAAACGGATGAAACGGATGCTCATTGAGGTGAGAAGTGGAGTCACATCAACGTGCTCATTCCTCTGGTAGACGTCGAAGCGCCTGATCACATGTGCCCGCGCCTGAGCTTTGTTGATTCCTTGCGTGGAACCCACTAGATAACTCAGGTCGCTCTCATCAAACCAGATGCCTTCATAGAGATAGAGCGCATTGGCCTTGTCGCTGAGAAACATATCGCGTTGCCGGTAGAGGAGCCGGAGCCATCCAGTCCTATAGTGCTGTTCCTCATTGGGCTGGATGCCAAAGATAGGAGCAATGCGGTGCATCCAGCCGTCTATCAGGTCATTGTAGGAGATTGCTGGTTGGCTGAGTCCGATCTCATCCAGGAGCGCGTCGTAGGCCTCCAGTTGCTGGAAGAGCTTGAGCGCCTCCGCATCTGACAGGGATTTCGGTCGAATGCTCTCATAGTGAGGCGCGAGCTTGAGGTCATCGATCTGGACCGGTTTGTCGAGTTCTCCCCGGCGCTTGAGCACCTCGTCGTAGTCATAGAGGACGCGCTCGTTGAGCCCCTCCAACTCAATGAACGTTCCCGGCCCGATGATGATGTCATATCATGGCAGCTCCTGGGCCGTTCCGTCCTCTTTCAACTTGCGATACTTGATGAGCATGCGCTCTTCCATCTCAGCCCAGTCAATCCCCAGTTGCGTGAGAAGCTCGTCACGGATGCGCTTCCCATCTGGAGATTGGAGATCGATGAAGCGCACGGTATCATGTTCGAGATGAAGGAGCATTTCATGACTGCGATCGCCGACACGGCGCTTGCGAATGAAGAGAAACGGGGTTGGGTAGTAGGGGAGCCGCTCCTGGACGCTTCTCTCATTGACAATCACATCTTTCAAATACAGCTGATAGAGGGCCATCTGTAGCTTCTGGCAAAAATCTTCCTCCTCATCTCCTGGACTCGGCAGTCTATAACTGAGATAGTGCTCTGGAGTGAGACCTTTCTTCTCATCGCCATCGTGCGGGTTGACGTTCAGCGACTGCTTCGGCAGATGGGGGAAGGCAGTATAAAGTGCCTCATAAGGATCAGGCACTCCAAAGAGGATTCCTTTTTCCTTGAAGTCTTCCTCTTCGTGATTCTGTAGTGCGAGGACGGGGTGCCCATGTGCCTGCGCGAGGTCGGTGAGGGACACAAAGCGGAGATCAGGCTGCAGTTCGGCGAGGAGCCTGCTGATGAGATCAAGGTAGTCCTGCAGATCAACGTGCTGAGGTGGGGCAGGATGTTGTGCTGGCTGCAGCCGGTTATCGTAGACATAGACAGTTTCCAGCAGGTGGAGCGGGAGACCAGCACGTTTTTCCGGCACCTTCGTAAAGGGATAGAAGGTGCGCTCCTTGACGCTGCATGTGATGCCCCAGTCAACCAGATAGCGAGTGAAACCCTGAATGAAATCGTAGAGGATCTTGCCTCTGCTTACATCGACCTGCTGCAGATTATGATAAGGGAGTGTCGTACGCTTCCAGTAAGCGGACTGAGCGTGTAGACTGCCTTCCCGCTTCGCATGTACTCCTGTGCTCTGTCTACTCTCAAATGTATATAGTAGACCTTGCCATTTCTGAGCCTTCTGCCAAAGTAGATGCCGGACCAGCGTTGCGACTCATCAAGCAGCCGCCGAAAAGGATGCGCCCTACCGATTACCTTAAACTCCTGGATGGGGTCATCAGGCTGAGTACGGATATCTCCCTGCAGTTGCACCTCGACACAGATATCACAGTCCAACTCTCTGGAGCGTTTGGCATACACATAGCAATGGTCCTGCCCGATGAAGTAGCCGGGTTGCTCCCCGCGGAAGTAGGCAATCTGGAGCAACTTGAGCAGAACGTGAAATTCGATGATGCCGAATGGGATTTGCTGTGGCTCAAGAGGCGGACCCGGTTGAAAGCCTAACCTGAGTACTTTCGGTCTTTCACCCTTTGGAACGAGCACGTAGACCACCCATTTGGGTGGACCGTCGATGCGGTCAAACATGAACGTCCTGTAGGGGTAGTCAAGCTGACTGCGCAGACTGTTGTGGAGCTGAGCATAAATGCTGCTACTGTTGCTTTTGTTCCGTGCGTCCTGACTTTTCGAGCGCAGGGTTGCTGGAAGCACGTAGCGGACGAGCGTGAAGTTGGCATCCGATACAGGAAAGCTGGCAGGGCGAGAGACAAGCAGTGTTGTCGTTTGAACAGTTTGAGCGGTTGGCATATGAGTAAGACTCCTTTCGCAAAGCGTTACGCACGCTTGAGATCACGGCAAAAGAGTTCAAAGGCGTGTTGAGGTAAGGCTGCTGCATCCTGGAGGAGCGCCCCCTGGACAACGATAATCGATGCCTCAGCAAAGCACCCAACAGGCTGGAAGTCGCCGGTGTAGTAGTCGAGCGGCCTCGGGTAGTGGCTGGTGAGGTTGATGTAGATGAGCTTACCGGGCTCACTGTGATAGGCGGTGATTGCCGCCAGCTTTTCCTGAGCGCGTCGCTTAAAGTGTTCATCATTCAGCTTCGGATGCCATGCGGGATCAGTGGGAGGAAGCGTAAAACGTCCCATTGTCCAGTCGCTGTAGTGTTTGCCATCGATGTACCAGGGGTACCCAGCGAGCTTCATATCTGCGACCTCGAAGAGGCGGTCGGGCATGGACTCGAAAGAGATGCCTTCGTGGAGCAGGAGCGCTCTGATAGCTTCCTCACCGATAGCTCCAGCCAGGATGGGGTTTGCCCACAGTTGGAACAGAAAGTTGGAATAGGAATTTAGCCCAAAAGAACCATGCACCTCGCGAAAGCTGAAAAGAAACAAGCTACGCACTGGCGGTGTCACATGCTGCTTGCAATGGTTACCTAACATGTGCTATCCTGTTAGGGAACCCTTATTCAATCCAGCACAGTAGCGAAGGGAGTGAGCTATGGCATTTACACCTCCTCTCATCCAGGGCAATGTACTCAGCTACCAGCAGTCTGATCAACCCGCCTACTTGCTGGTGGACACGCCGGACTGGTATGCCTGGCTCTGTAGCGCCTCGACCTTCAGATTTCAGTGTGAGTACGGAACCTTCACGGCCCGCAAAGAGCATGCTGGCAGCAGACGAGGGGGCCAGTACTGGAAGGCCTACCGCAAGCGCCGGGGAAAATTGTATCGTGCCTATCTGGGCAAGTCAGAAGAACTGACCCTCGAGCGGCTCACGACGGCGGCCCTTGCCCTTGACCGAGCGGGCAGCGCTGCCGATGGTGGAACATATCGTTCCCAGGGTGTGATCAGAGCTCCTGCTTTGCCGGTGCAGCTCACGCCTCTGATTGGACGCGAGCAGGATGCGGCGAGCGCGGCGGCGCTTTTGCGCAGGCCAGAGGTACGTCTGATGACCATGTACGGAGCAGCGGGCATTGGCAAGACGCGCCTGGCGATCCAGGTCGCAGCAGACCTTGTTCGAGACTTTGCCGATGGCGTTGCTTTCGTGCCCCTGGCTCCCATTCGTGGCTCCACCCTGGTGCTCGCCACGATTGCTCATACGCTCGGCCTCCCTGATCCGGGGAACGAGCCTGAGGACTCCTTGCGCGCGTTTTTGCGGCACAAGCACCTCCTGCTCGTGCTTGACAACTTTGAGCAGGTGATAGACGCAGCCTCACACCTGGGGGACCTCCTGGCAGCCAGTTCTCACCTGAAGTTGCTCGTCACCAGCCGGGAGATCTTGCACCTGCGTGCGGAACAGCAATTTGCTGTCCCTCCTCTGGCGCTCCCTGACCTCGCCCATCTGCCGGAGAGCAACAGCATCGCGCAGTACCCGGCGGTGAAGCTGTTCATCCAACGTGCGCAGGCCGTCCAGCACGATTTTCAGATTACACCGACCATCGCACCTCTCCTCGCGGAGATTTGCACTCGCCTGGACGGGTTGCCGTTAGCCATTGAGTTGGCAGCGGCCCGCGTCAGGCTCCTGTCCCCGCCAGCGCTGCTCGCCCGCTTGGGCCGCCGATTCGAGGTGTTGAGCGGAGGTGTACACGATCTTCCTGAACGCCAGCGCACACTGCGCGCCACCCTCGCGTGGAGTTATGAGCTGCTCAGCGCCCGGGAGCGGCGCCTCTTCCGGCGGCTCTCCGTCTTCGTTGGCGGCTGCACCTTGAGCGCGGCGGAGGCGCTGTGTCGCGCGCTTGACGGCGCAGAGACAAGCATATTCGATGCCATCACGTCCCTACTGGACAAAAGCCTTGTGCAAACGCTCGAAGAGGAGGGCTCCGAACCACGCCTGCTGCTGCTGGAGACGATACGTGAGTATGCCTGGGAGCAGCTTGCTGTCGACGAGGAGATGGAAGCGGTGCGGCAGGCACATGCGGTGTGCTGCTTGACCCTGGCAGAGGAAGCGGAGCTACACCTGTACGGTGCTGAACAGGACCTGTGGCAGAAGCGCCTCTCGTGCGAGCAGGGCAACCTACGCGCGGCCTTGCAGTGGTTGGTAGCAGAACAAACGACTGAGAAGCAAGAGATGGCCCTGCGCCTGGCCAGCGCGCTGGCACGGTTCTGGGAAGTGCAGCAGCGTTTGCAAGAAGGGATGACGTTCCTGGAACGAGCATTAGTAGGCAGTGAGGAGACCGTGGCACCCTAGGTGCGAAGGCGTTGGAGACTGCCGTGTTTGTGGCCCTCAACCAGGGCAGCATCGACCGGGCGGGGACCTTTAGCGAACAGAGCCTGGCCCTTTACCAGCAGCTTGGAGACAAGGGAGGAATCGGCACAGCTCTGCTGCGGCTCGGGATGATTGCCAGAACAAAGGGGAACTTTGCAGCAGCCCGCTCACTGCTTGAGGAAGCCCTGGCCATCTATAGGGAAATGGGCCACACGAACACATCCTGGGCACTGTTCCACCTGGGGTTGCTGGAAGAACGGCAAGGGAGCTATGCCCGTGCCCGCGCCCACTTTGAGGAGAGCCTGGCGCTCTTCAGACAGGTGGGGGACAAGAAGGGCATGGTCAACGCGCTGTACTGGCTGGCATGCATGGTCTTGAATCAGGGCGAGGCGCGAGCCTCAGCCGCGCTCCTGGAGGAGGGCTGCCAGCTCGCCCGTGAGATCGGCTACTCCGTCGGTCTGGCTGATTGCCTTCGCGCGTTGTGCGAGGTCGCGCTCAGCCAGGACGATCCTGCCACTGCGCGCCGTTATGCCGAAGAGAGCCTGGGGGTCTTGAGGGAGATTGGGGCCAGGGACGATCAGATCGCCTCATCACTGATTCGGTTGGCGAGGGCAGAGGCTCGCTCAGGAAACTTCACAGCGGCTCGCGCCTGCTACGAGGAGAGCCTGGTGCGAGCTGTGAAGGGTGAGTTCAAGGAGGAAGTTGCTTCTGGTCTGGAAGGACTGGCCGGTGTGGTGGCAGCGCAGGGAGTAGATCAGTGGGCAGCGCACCTCTGGGGGGCCGCGACAACTGTGCGGGACGCGATCGGTGTACCCATGCCACCCCTTGAGCGCGTGGACTATGAACGCACACTAGCTGCTGCACGCCTCCGCCTTGGGGAGAAAGCCTGGGCTCTGGCGTGGGAAGAGGGACAGGCGATGACACCCGAGCAGGCGCTTGCCTTCCAGGCAGAGTTGCCTGCGTCTACGCAGGCAACTCCGTTGCCGCTGAGATCATCTCCCGCTTTCCCGGATGGGCTCACAGCTCGGGAGGTCGAAGTGCTTCGACTGGTGAGCCAGGGCTTGACCGACGCACAGGTCGCCGACAAGCTGGTCATCAGCCCACGCACGGTGCAGGGACACCTCCGCTCCATCTACAACAAGATCAATGTCAGATCAAGAGCCGCCGCGACGCGTTATGCAGTGGAGCACCAACTCGTCTGAACCATCCTCTGTCTTCTCCTCGCGGAAACGTCCTTTCCCTCTGTGATCGACGCCTCCTCGCCTCCCCGCTGTGATGAGAAACGGCAGGTAATGCTACTGGAAGCACTCCTGGAAATGCTTCCCGACGACGCCTGAAAAAACAGGTAATGCCGCGCGTAATCCTACCGATGTCCTCCAGCCAGAAGCACGCTAGACTAGTGTCAAGAGCGCAAACCAAAAGCAGTTGAGCCGCTCCAGCAGGATGAAGTGTTCTCAAGTTCAGAGCCAGGAGGTTGATACATGACTGTTCGCGATGCGATCAATCGAGGCTATAACCTGGTTGGCACGGCTATTGTTGCCATTACCGGTGTTGCCTTCTTCCCGGAGTTCTTCATAGAAGACGAGTTGACCCATAAGATTGATGAAAGTGCCCTCTTGCTGCTTGCTCTTGGCTCTATCGCCTGGTACCTAAGCGGCAAAAACAAGTTTTCTCGCACCATTGTGCCAATCCTTTTTGCTGCTGGTGCTCTGACCATGAAACTGCTGGCCTTCTTCGTCTTCGAAACCGGAGATGCAGCAGACCTGGCTGACGAATTCGGTGCCTTGATTCTCTTTGGGCTCACCGTAGCCTTCCTGATCTGGCAGTATGTCAGCATCAAGCGCATGGCAGCCAAAGAGGCAGCGGAAGTTGCACTCATTACCAGCTCCAGGTAGAGCTAGCAGGAGCCTGATACGTCTTTCGATGATGGTTTCGCATGAAAAAGAAAGGATGCTTCCATGACAACACAACCGACATCAGTACACCCCTACATCTTGCAGGCCAATGAAGGCCAGGCGGTCTGGTATACGACCACCCGCATGACGCTCAAGGCGACCGGCGAATCGACCGGCGGCACGATCAGCGTGGTCGAGGCGCTGGCGGCACCGGATACCTCACCCCCGTGGCACGTCCACCACTATGATGACGAGATGTTCTATATCCTGGACGGCTCGTTCCTTCTCAAATGCGGTGATGATCTGTTTGAAGGAGGCCCCGGCACCTTCGTTTTCCTGCCGCGTGGGATCCCGCACAGCTTCAAGGTCGTCAGCGAAACGCCCGCCCGCTTCCTGGTGATTGGCACTCCGGCGAACATGGACCAGTATTTCGTGGCTGCCGGGACGCCCGCGCTGGAGGAGGGGCTGCGTCCACAGCCCATCGACTTCCAGCAGATGGCTGCTCTGCTGGCCCAATATGGGATGGAGCTACTCGGGCCGCCGCCTTTCTAGGAGGAGCAAAGCCGCGCAGCGTCATTGGCGTCACGCCTCCAAAGCGGGGAGAAGGCATGGTACCACCGGCACGAGCAGATCTCTCAACGGTCTATGGCAAAACCAGGCTGTTGCTCAGGAAGTGCGACTGGTACTGCTGAGCAAAGATGCGCCCGGCCAGTTCTCGGCGACTATGCACATCCACTTTCTCAAAGATCGCTTTGAGATGATCCTGGACGGTGTTCGATGAAATGTGCAGCCCCGCCGCAATCTCCGTAGTTGACCAGCCGCGCAGGATGCACTGCGTAATCTCTCCCTCGCGCTTCGTGAGCTGATACGCCTGCAAGAGGAGCGGCGTGAGTTCTACCGGCTGAGCCATCTCGAAGATGACGGTGATCTGTCCTTGATTCACCTCACTCCTCAGCCGGGAGGCGGAGAGCACTAACCAGTATCCTGACGGTGTGCGCAGACGGAGTTTTGGCATGCTACCAGCCGGGGTACCCATCTCACGCTCGATGGCTTTCAAACGGGCGACGACGGTCAGGACCGCATGTGGGAGCGCGTATTTGTCTCCCCGCTCCGCCTCTGCCAGTTCTGCTAGCCAGTACTCGGCAGCGGGCGTCATGGCTACCACCGAACCATCCTCGGCGAGCACCAGCGCTCCTGGCCCATCCGGTGAATTGGCGGCAGATGCACCTCCCAGGAGCAGGGCTTTGCGCAGGCCCTCGGCGATGTGCGGAGCGAGTTGCGCGAGGAAAGCGGCTGCGGCAGGCGTGTACTCAGCGATAGCCTGCTCCCGGTGCAGGCACAACGTGCCCCAGCAGGCCCCATTGGTGGCAAAGACGGCGCGCATCTCATCGCCCAATGCCAGTGGTGCCAGGATGTCGCGGTAGCGTTGGCTGCGATTGAGGTCGTGCTGTGTTTGTTCGCTCAGCACACCAACGGGCTGGTGACTGGTGAGCAGCGCGAGAAATTTGTTGAAGTCCTCCTGGAGGAACTCGTTCTCCAGGAATTGCGAAAGGATCGGCATGGGAGTCTCATCAAGAACCGAACTGGTGAAGAGCAGGGTGGCCGGATCAGTGGTAGAAAAAAAGATATAATCGAACGGAATCACTGTTCGCAGGCGTGTGAGCAGTTCGACTCTCAGTTGTCGAGAGTCACGTGCGCTATGGCAGAGCCGAATGATCTCCACCCTGGTTCGTTCGAGTGCTATTTCCCGCTTCATCTGTGCTTCTCCTTGAAGCAAGTATACACGCAGCGAGCCGCTTCTGCCATCCCAGATTTCTGGGATTGTCCGGCGCCTCCTCTCAGTATATGCTATACAGGAGAAGTGCGCCAGTGGCGAGTGACAAGGGCCAGCACCTTCCTCAATCGCCTTGCTCCTCACCGGCTCGGCGTACCAGTCCCGCATCCCATTCATGACACACTGGGAGAAGCGAGAGGAGAAATTTATGGTTGAACCGATTCCTGAGAACGCCCTTGACCTCTTTGAGAAACCAGCCCTTGCTCACCTGGCAACCGTCATGCCTGATGGAACCCCTCATGTCACCCCGGTCTGGGTGGACTATGATGGCACACACATCCTCATCAATACGGTCAGGGGGCGGCGAAAAGCATGAAGGCCCTCAGCATCGATCCAGAGCGGCGAGTAGCCCGCATCGAGCCTGGCCTCACCTGGAGTGAAGTATCGAACGCGCTCCAGCCCACCGGCCTGACCATCACATCGGGCGATACGGGCACCGTCGGCGTGGGAGGGCTGCTGCTTGGCGGAGGGATCGGCTGGATGGTGCGGAAGTACGTGCTGACCATCGACCACCTGCGCACAGTGGAGCTGGTTACGGCGGACGGTCAGTTTCTGCGTGCCAGCGCCGACGAGTATCCCGAACTGTTCTGGGGGCTGCGCGGAGGTGACGGCAATTTCGGGATCGCGACGGCCTTCGAGGTGGACTTACATCCCGGCGGGATCATTCTGGGCGGTGCGGTCTTCTATGAGGCGAGCCAGGCCGAATCCATCCTGCAAAACTATGCTCGCCTCGCCTCGCAGGCACCCGAGGAACTCACGACCCAGGTGCTGCTCATGCCCGCTCCACCTGCCCCTTTCATGCCGCCAGACAAACAGGGTACACCGGTGGTCGCGCTCCTGCTGTGTTACACGGGAGACCTGGCCGAGGGCGAACGGGTCGTGGCTCCGCTTCGCAGGCTGGGATCAGTCCTGGCCGATCTGATTGCTCCCATGCCCTATCCGGCCATGTTTCACCTGGCTGAGGCAGGCGAAATGCGTGGCTTGCAGCATCACGTGCGTTCCCAGTTGTTCGACCGGCCATCCGAGGAAATGGTCCACGCTCTGGCAGAAGCCGCTCAGGCGGTCATGTCCCCTAACACGTTGATCCAACTGCGTATCCTGGGCGGGGCCATGAGCCGGGTGAAAAGCTGCGCGACGGCCTTTGCCCACCGCAATACACAGGCCATGGTCATGACCACCCACTTTGGACCGCCAGCCTCCGTCGATCCAGCGGACCTGCACGCCCGCACCGAGCGGATCTTCCAGGCACTGGCTCCTTACGCAAGCGGCGTCTACGTCAACATGCTGGGGAACGAGGGTGAGCAGCGCGTCCATGAAGCCTACCCGCTGACCACCTATGCCCGGCTGGCAGCGCTCAAACGGCACTATGATCCGGCGAATCTGTTTCACCTCAATCAGAATATTGCGCCTGCGGGGGAAAAATAGGCAATGCAGCACGGAATTCAACGATTTTCAGCATTGATGGCGAGCGAGTTCCTGCTGGAGAGAGGTGCGAAAAATAAACCTCACGTATCCACCTTGGTTCACTGCCTTCCAACCCTCGGCTTACATACACTGTGAGCAGGGGCACTATTGATGACCCGCACCAGCACGACCAGATCGCTCAGCGCGTCTCTGTCAAAACCAGGCTGTTGCTCAGGATCGTCTAGCACCAGGAGGTGCCACACGGAACGGTTTCTTCTACTAAAGTGAAGGAGGTTCTTGTATGCTGAAACGTTTCTTCCTACTTGTGGGTATGGGCGGGGTGATGCTTGCCGCCATGATCAGCTTCTCTCCACCAATGGCGCGGGCGTCAGGAGGTCCACCAGAACTTGCCGCAGTGTCAGCCCTTTCCGCCACGAATGTCTGGGCGGTGGGCGAAGTGCTGACGAGTGCGAACGTCACCGAGGGAATCGTCGAGCATTGGAATGGCCGCACCTGGCAGATCTCCCCAGGTGCAACCCCCGCCGGAGCAGTTTCCAGTGGACTGCTCGGCATTAAGGCCATCTCGCGAGACAATGTCTGGGCCGTGGGGGATATCTCTGGACAAAGCAGTAGTTCCCAACCGCTCATCGAACACTGGAATGGGGCCAGGTGGCAAGTCGTCCCTACACCGGTGCTCTCAGCGACTCTCAGCTTCTTGACCGGAGTGACAGCCGACTCCCCGCACGACGTCTGGGCCGTGGGGGTAAGCGGGAGCACCACCTTGATCGAGCATTGGGATGGTGCATCGTGGAGTGTCGTACCCAGACCCAATCCGGGAGCAACCGGCAATGAGCTGGAAGGAGTCGCAGCCGTCTCTGCTCACAATGCCTGGGCGGTGGGTGACTATCGAGACAGCAATTTCACGGAATTCCCGCTGATCGAGCACTGGGATGGCTCATCATGGACTGTCGTTCCCGCCCCCAATCCTGGATCATTGACTCGCCTGCTGGGAGTTGCCGCCACTTCTGCGCGCGATGTCTGGGCCGTTGGGTCGTTCTACGATAGGACGAATACAAACCAGCCGCTCGTCGAGCATTGGGATGGCTCCTCGTGGCAGGCCGTGAGCGGTCTTAATCCCGCCGGGTCACCCGGTTCCTTTCTGGACGGGGTCACGGCAGTCTCCCACAGCAATGTCTGGGTGAGCGGAGGCACCAACTTGCCGGCCACGAGTGGGGGTCTTGCCACGCTCATCGAGCACTGGAATGGCTCCTCGTGGCAGATTGTGCCGAGTCCCAACGTCCCCGGTGCCAGCGGACCGGCCAACTTTTTGAATAGCGTCGCAGCCGTTCCCCATGATGAGGACGTCTGGACCGTCGGCAGGGCCATCGACCAGAGTGGTTCATTCGTGACCCTGACCGAGGCCTGGAACGGCGCGAAGTGGCGCATTGTTTCGAGTCCAAATCCCTAACAGCGCAGGTATGTGGGGATCTTTCTATTCAGGGGCAGGCATGTTGTAACCGGCAATCTGCAACTGTGCACCAGAGGTGGTTTCCTCCTTTGGCGTCAGCCTGTCACCTACCGGCGAGAATGGTCAGATCGTGCACTCAACGACTGGCTTGAACGGCTGATGCCCTCTTGTGCGGCTGCTACCCAACAGGTATACTATGACAGAGAACCCTGTTGGGTAGCAGCAGTACAAGAAGGGAGGAACCATGCGATGGCGGCGTCCCATCCCCGCCTGCGTTGGCACGCTGATCGCCAAGCCTATGAACTGGAGGATGAGGGTCGTAGCGTCTCCCCTCCTTTCCCATTCGATGATAACGG
>Ga0070740_10004857_pt1 | contig 12904 bp, 11 predicted proteins | sample Coa_R2_FD_67286 | JGI IMG/M metagenome (GOLD analysis project Ga0070740, IMG submission 67286) | Surface soil microbial communities from Centralia Pennsylvania, which are recovering from an underground coalmine fire - Coalmine... | ecosystem: Environmental > Terrestrial > Soil > Unclassified ...
TACTGTTTTCGCGAGGCGGCGAAAAGTGTTCACGATGAAATGAAACGGGTGTTCACGATAGCGCGAAACAGGTGTTCACGATGAGGCGAAATGGGTGTTCACGTTAGCCCGAAATATGCAATCCCCATATCCTTCGCTATTTCCCGCGCGACCTCGTACTCAATCAGCGGGAATTGCTCTCTAATGTCGGTGACTGAATCAGACCATTCGAGAAGGTAGAAGTAACGAACTTCGTGGTCTGACATGAAGTGCTGAACCCGCCCGGCCTTCCAATCGGGGGCGCGCGTGCTCCGTCCTTGTGAAGGGAAATCGTGAATGGTGAGCCACGGCTTGTACCCTTTACCGCGCCCTTGTCCGCGACCTTCCTTCAGGTAGCTGTTAAAAGTCTCTCGCGACCAAGAGCGCCTATATTTAGCCATAAAAATGCTCCACGAGCGGGATTAGCATTCGCGGAGCATCAATTTCAATGCTTTATTTACAACTTTATTCTTTCGTTTGCAACATTATTATCTATCCACAAAAACCGACCGAGATTTCTTTCCGACTATTCCACCGTGACAGACTTCGCCAGATTGCGCGGCTGGTCAACGTCGCAGCCACGACGGACTGCGATGTGGTAGGCGAGCAGTTGCAGCGGGACGATGGCGAGGATGGGCGAGAGCAGGTCAGACGATTCCGGTATCGAGATGACGTGGTCAGAGACCTTCGCCGACATCTCGTCGCCCTCGGTCAGCACGGAGATGACGACGCCCTCGCGCGCCTTGACCTCGACGATGTTCGAGTGCGTCTTCTCGTAGCGCAATTCCGAAGCCTTGTCGCCCTCCGCGCGCGGGTTGATGACGACCACGGGCAGCCGCTCGTCAATCAGAGCGTTCGGCCCGTGCTTCATCTCGCCCGCCGGGTAGCCTTCCGCGTGGATGTAGGAAATCTCCTTGAGCTTCAGAGCGCCTTCGAGCGCGACGGGGAAGTTGATGCCGCGACCGAGGTAGAGGAAGTCGGTCGCGCGGTGGAACTCGCGCGCCAGTTCTTCGAGGTCGTCCGACTCGGACAAAAGGCGCTCGATCTTGACGGGAAGCTCGGCCAACTCCTGCGCGTGGCGCGCGGACTCTTCGGCGGAAAGCCCGCCGCGCACCTGTCCGAGGTACATGGCGAAGAGGTAGAGCGCGATCATTTGCGATGTAAAAGCCTTCGTGGATGCGACGCCGATTTCGGGGCCGGCGTGCGTCAGGATCGTGCCGTCTGACTCGCGCGTGACCATCGAGCCTTGCACGTTGCAGATGGCGAGTACCTTCGAGCCGCGCTCCTTCGCCTCCCTGAGCGCGGCGATGGTGTCGGCGGTCTCGCCCGACTGCGAGATGACGAGCAGGAGCGTGTGCTCCGACATCACGGGGTCGCGGTAGCGGAACTCCGACGCGTAGTCCACCTCGACGGGCACGCGCGCCAACTGTTCGATCATGTACTTGCCGGCGAGTCCCGCGTGCCAGCTCGTGCCGCAGGCCGCTATCAAAACTCTGTCGAAGCTCTTGAACTCTTCGGGCGTGATATTCATCTCGTCGAGATAGACGCGGCCCGTGTCGAGAGAGACTCGGCCCTGCACGGTGTCTCTGACCGCGCGGGGCTGCTCGTAAATCTCCTTGAGCATGAAGTGCTTGAATCCGCCCTTCTCGGCCATGATCGGGTCCCAGGTGATGCGCTGCGTCTGCGGCTGGACGCTCCCGCCCTCGAAGTCGGTGACGCGCACGGAGTCTTTCGTCAGCACGGCGATCTCGCCGTCTCCGAGGAAGAAGATGTCGCGCGTGTGTTGGAGGATGGGCGGCACGTCCGAGGCGACGAAGAACTCGCCGTCGCCGAGTCCGACGACGACGGGCGGGCCTTGACGCACCGCGATGATCGTGTCCGGCTCGTCCGTAGAGATGATCGAGAGCGCGAAGATGCCGCGCAGGTCGCGCACCGCCGAGCGCACGGCTGACTCGAACGAGTCGTCCGCCTTCAGGTATTCCTCGATGAGGTGCGCGATGACTTCCGTGTCGGTCTCGGTGACGAAGTGGTGGTCGGCTTTGCGGAGTCGGTCTTTGAGCTGAAGATAATTTTCGATGATGCCGTTGTGGACGACGACGACGCGGCCCGTGCAGTCGCGGTGCGGGTGGGCGTTCTCTTCGGTCGGTCGCCCGTGCGTCGCCCAGCGCGTGTGGCCGATGCCGTAGGTGCCGTCGAGCGGCTTGAGGCGGATGGCCTCTTCCAGGTTGCGCAGCTTCCCCTCGGCGCGGCGGATGTCGAGGTGTTGGCCCTCGTCAACGACCGCGATGCCTGCCGAGTCGTAGCCGCGATACTCCAACTTCCTCAGCCCGTCGAGAATGACGGGGACGACCTGCTTGTTTCCGACGTAGCCGACGATGCCGCACATGGGATTTCTTCGATGCCTCTCTTCCGGTGAAACCGAGGTTGTGAACGTGGCCGGCACGCGAGTCCGGCGACCGATTGTTAGATGCGAGCAACGACCGTGCCGCTTGCGCGGGCGGCGAGTCTTTCAAATTCGCGGGTAAAACTGCGGCGAATCATTCCGAACTGTCGCGAGTTTAAGTCTTGATGACAGGTCGTGCCGCCAAAACGCCACAAGCTGACAGCCTCGCTGTGGCGGACGCGCGAGCGCGAGGCGGCAAGCTCAACGCTTCTCGTCGGCGGACGCCGCGACCGGCTCCTGCCTGTCTTCGGCCCCGCTCTTTTCGGCGGGCGCGACTGCGGCGGCGTCGTCCGCGCGCGGGAGCTTCTTCTTGACCTTCGCGGGGACTCCGGCGACGAGCGTGTCGGGCGCAACGTCCTCGGTGACGACCGCGCCCGCGCCGGTCATCGAGCGCGAGCCGACGCGGACGGGCGCGACGAGCATCGTGTCGGAGCCGATCTTCACGTCGTCCTCGATTGTCGTCGCGTTCTTCTGCTTGCCGTCGTAATTGCACGTGACCGTGCCCGCGCCGATGTTCGTGCGCTCGCCCACTTCGGCGTCGCCGAGGTAGGTCAGGTGCATCGCCTTCGACTTCGAGCCGAGCCGCGACTTCTTCATCTCGACGAAGTTGCCGACCGCCGAGTTCTCGTCCATCCGCGCGTTCATCCGCAGGTGCGCGAAGGGGCCGACCGTGCAGTGGTCTGCGATCTCGGATTCGACGATGACGCAGTTGTCTTTGACCGTGACGCCGTTGCCGATGCGCGAGTCGGCGATGCGCGCGCCCTGCATGATCTCGCAGCCCTCGCCGATCACGGTGCGCCCTTCGACGTGGACGTTCGGGTGGAGCGTCGTGTCGTGGCCGATCTGCGCGTCGGGACTGACGTATGTGTGCTGCGGGTCAATGACGGTCACGCCGCTGTTGAGCATCAGGCTGCGGAGCGTCCGCAGGCGCAGGATGCGCTCGAACTCCGAAAGCTCGACGCGCGTGTTGATGCCGGAGACTTCGCGCGCGTCGGTGTGCGTGTAAATGCTCACGTCCTCGCCGTCGGCGCGGAGGATGCCGGGCACGTCGGTCAGGTAGAACTCGCCCTGCGCGTTCTCCGGTTTGACGCGTTCGAGCGCGGGGAAGAGAAGCCGCGTCTCGAAGCAGTAGATTCCGACGTTGACCTCGCCTATCTGTTTCTCTTCCGGCGTCGCGTCCTTCTGCTCGACGATCTTCTCGAAGCGGCCTTCATCGTCGCGGACGATGCGACCGTAGCCCGTCGGGTCTTCGAGCCGCACGGCCATCAGCGTGCAGGCCGCGCCGCGCCCGCGGTGCGTTCGGTGCTGGTGGATGAGAGCGCCCAGGGTCTCGGCGCGCACGAGCGGCACGTCGCCGGAGAGAACTAAAAGAGTCGAGTTCGCGTCGCCGAGCGCGTCGCGCGCCGCGAAGACCGCGTCGCCCGTGCCGCGCTGCTCGGCCTGCGTGACGAAGACCGCGCCCGACTCGCCGAGTTCGGCGCGCACCGCCTCCTTCACTTCTTCGGCCTGATGACCGACGACGACATAGACGGGCCGCTCGCCCTTGACGAGCGCCGAGGCCGTGCGGCAGACGTGCGCGACGAGCGGGCGACCTCCGAGCTTGTGCAGAACCTTCGCCGTCGAAGAGCGCATGCGCGTGCCCAGGCCCGCGGCGAGTATGATGATGTCGAGTGGAGTGCCTGCGGACGGCGAGGGCTGCTGTGGCTGTTTGTCCATTTTGACTTCAGCGCGCGGCGGTCACGACGCCCCGGCGCGCGCTCGCCTGTTCGTGGCAGGCGAGGATGACGCGCGCGAGCTTGTCGGGACTGTGGCGCACCTTCTCCCCCTCGTCGAGCAGGTCGGCGCGGACGATCTCCGCCTCGTCGCCGAACTCCTCTTCGAGCCTGTGATCGCTCAGACCGATTTGACGCGCGCCCTCGGCGGCGTAGGCCGCGGCCTGCTCGTCGCTGATCGGACGGTCGTTAACGACAACGAAGTCGAACCTGATTTCGGGCGCGTACCTGCGGACGACTTCCAGGTGCTTGCGCGCGGTGTAGCCGTCGGTCTCGCCCGGCTGCGTCATCAGGTTGCAGATGAAAATCTTGACCGCCGCCGATTCGCCGATGCAGCCCGCCACGCGCGCGACGAGCAGGTTCGGCAGGATGCTCGTGTAGAGCGAGCCGGGGCCGACCGTGATGATGTTCGCCGTGCGGATCGCGGCGAGCGCTTCGGGCAGTGGGAGACATTGCTCCGGTTCGAGCCGAAGCCGACGGATGGGCGAGCGCGAGGCCGTGATGCGCGTCTCGCCGCGCACCTCGTCGCCGTTCTCAAGCTCGGCGACGAGCCTCACGTCGTTCAAGGTCGCCGGGTAGATGCGCCCCTTGCTCGCGAGGACTTCCGAAGAGAGGCGCACGGCTTCGACGAAGTCGCCCGTGACTTCCGTCAACGCCGCGAGGAAGAGGTTGCCGAAGCTGTGGCCGCCGAGGTCGCCGCCCCCGCGGAAGCGATACTGGAAGAGTCTTGAAAGGAGCGTGGAGTCTTCGGAGAGCGCGACCATGCAGTTGCGTATGTCGCCCGGCGGGAGCATCTGCAACTCTTCGCGCAGGCGCCCGGAGCTTCCGCCGTCGTCCGAGACGGTGACGATGGCCGAGAGCGCTTCGAGCCGGTGGCCGCCGCGCCCCGGCTCGCCGACAAGCTCCTTCAGGCCTGACAGCGCCGTGGACAGACCCGTGCCCCCGCCGATGGCGACGAGCTTCAGGCCCCGCTCAAAGGTGGATTGCAAATCCTTCCGGCTCCCGTTGAAACTTTGGCGCACCGAGAAGCGCCCGCTTGAGAAATCATACTCGAAAGACGCGGGCTTTCAAAAGCGGCTAAGGGCGAAGAGGCAGTTAAAGTTGCGGCGGGGGAAGGGTCGTGTGCGGGTCGTCAGGCCCGCGTCGAGGAAAAAATTATCCGCTCGAACTCCGGGTCGGAGCGAAGCGCCGCGAGGTCTGCGTCGGTGTGCGCGCGCACGCGCAGCACGGGCTTGAGTTCGACGGCGCGTTCGAGCGATTGCAGCGCGGCCTCGACCGCGCCGAGCCGCGAGCGCGCCGCGGCCAAAGCGTAGAGCGTGTCCGGCGCGTCGGGGTCGCGTTTGAGCGCGCGCTCGAACAACTCCTGCGCGGAGACGAAATCTCCGCGGTTCAGCTCGATGACGCCGCGGTCGTAGAGCGAATCGGGGTCGCGCGGGAGCGCCGCCTCGGTGCGAAGGCGCGACTCGGCGATGGTCAGGTATGTGCGCGCACGGGCCGTCACCTCGGAGACGCCCGCGTGTTGCTCGATGAGCGAGCGGAAGAGGTCGCGCGCGGTCGAGAAGTTGCCGCGGACGAACTCCTTGTGGGCGCGCTCGAAAGCCTTGAGCGCCGCGGCCTCGTCGCGCGAAGGTTGGCGCGGAGGCGCGGGCGCGGGTCTCGGCGCGGTGCGCGTCGCTTCAACTTTCGGCGCTTTCGCCGGCTGTGATTTTGCAGACTTCGCGGGCGTGGACTTTTGGGGCTGAGGCTTCGGCTTGGCCGCGACCTTCTTTTTGACGGACGCAGCCTTGTCGCGAGCAGAGGCTTGCGCCTTACCGCCAGCTTTCTTTGTTGTGTTCGGCTTTGCGGGTCGCTTGGCCTGTTTCGCCGCCGGTCGCGCAGACTTGGCGGCGGAGGCGGACTTTGCGGGCGCGGCTTTTCTCACGGGCGGCTTCTGCGCCGCGCGTTTGGGCTTGGGCTTGGCAGACTTGGCGGCAGGCTTGCGGTTCTTGACCGCAGACTTTTGTGAAGCGCCACGCGGTGCAGGGCGGGAGGAACTTCTTTTTGCACCCTTGATGACTGGATCGCTCATGCGAAGCACTCGCTTTTCACAGATCGCTTCCACAAAAGGAAGCCAACGACCTCCAGCAGCTTAACATATGAGAGGGGATAAATCAACGTGTAAGTAGGATTTGCGGGAAATCAGAAGCGGCAGAGAGTGTTTAAAATAGATGGGCATTGAAAAACTGTTGAAGTCATCTTTGGCCTTGTGTTAGAGTTCATTTGGAGTCGAGAGGCTCGGCAAAGAGTCTCGAAACGATCAAGGAATCGGCGAGTCAAATCTCCTTAAATCTTCATTTAGTTCTTCGACCGACGCCTCGGAGATCACGCCCCAAAACTCACCCTCAGTTCGTATCCTGCGAGAAAGAGTCAGTGTACGCATGACAGACACACCCATCATAATGCACGAGCAGCAGTATCAGCAGCTCGGGCATATCCTGAGCAAACTGCGTCTCGAATCTTTTTCCCGCGTGGTCTTTCTCGTTGACAAGAACGGGCAGCAGATCGCCGCGCAAGGCGACATCGCAGACCTCGACACGACGAGCTTGGCGTCGCTCGCCGCCGGAAACGTCGCGGCCACGGGCGGGATGGCGCAGCTCATCGGCGAGAAGGAGTTCCCGACGCTCTCGCACGAGGGCGAGCGCGAGAGCATACACATCTGCATCATCGGGCGCGTGCTCTTAGTCGTCGTCTTCGACGACCGCTCGAGCCTCGGCCTCGTCAAGCTGCGCGTCAAACAGGCGTCGCGCGACCTCTCGACCCTCTTCGCCGAACTCGAGCGCCTCGCCGAAGAGCGCCGCGAGTCCGACGACGCGCTCTTCGCCGAGATCACGGACGACGACATTGACAGTCTCTTCAACTGAATCCTGAGTCGCGCCTTCGAGGTCTCGATTCGAGACCGAAACCTTTTCGCCGACCGACTTCGGACTTCAGACCCGCGAATCCCAAGACTCTTCCGCCACGGAACTACATATGACTTTCATCAACTACGCTTCACGAGAGATCAACTGCAAGATCGTTTATTACGGGCCGGGACTGTGCGGCAAGACGACGAACCTGCAATACATCTACGACGCGACCGCGCCGACGGCGAAGGGCAAGCTCATCTCTCTGGCGACCGAGACCGACCGCACGCTCTTCTTCGACTTCATGCCGCTCGAACTCGGAACGGTGCGCGGCTTCAAGACGCGCTTCCACCTCTACACTGTGCCGGGGCAGGTTTTCTACGACGCGTCGCGCAAGCTCATCCTCAAGGGCGTTGACGGCGTCGTCTTCGTCGCCGACAGCCAGGACGAGCGCATGGACGCCAACATCGAGTCGCTCTACAACCTCGAAGAGAATCTACAGGCGAACGGCTACGACCTCTCGAAGATTCCCTACGTGCTGCAACTGAACAAGCGCGACCTGCCGAACGTCATCCCCGCCGAAGAGATGGTCGCCGAACTCAAGCGCAACGGCGAACCCGTCCACGAGGCCGTGGCCGCGACCGGGGTCGGCGTCTTCGACACGCTCAAGTCCGTAGCCAAGCAAGTCCTGACCGAACTGCGCCGCAGTTAGAAACCACGTAAACCGAAAACCGTGAACCGTGACAAGAGGTTCATTCTTGTCACGGTTCACGGTTTTCGGTTTACGGCTCTTCAGACCAGAGATTTAATCATCAGCAGTCCGTCACCGCCGTTCGAGTAGTAACGCGGGAGCCTCTGCGTCACGGCGAAGCCGAGCTTGGTGTAAAGCTCCTGCGCGCCGGTGTTGACCGAGCGGACTTCGAGGCGGAGGATGCGGACGCGCCGCTTGCGGAAACCGTCCTCGACCTTGAGGAGCATCCGGTGTGCGACGCCGCGCCGTCGGTGTTCGGGCGCGACGCCGAGGGTCGTGATGTGACCGGTCGCGTCCGGCTCGACGATGCCGACGATGAATCCGACCATCGCGCCGTCGGGCGTCACGACGCGGTACGAGACTGAGTCGGGCGAGGTGAGAAGGTACTCGAAAGTCTCGCGGCTGTAAGCCTCGCCGTCAACGAAGCAGCGCTGGTCGAGTCGCCAGCACTCGTCGAGCTGCGCGACCGTCAGCGGGCGCACGTCGTAGCGCGACTCCGCGCCCGACGCCGCGCGCGTGTCTCGCGACTCGCCGGGCAACAGGACGCCGCCTTCCGCGTCGCCGGACGAGAAGAGACGCGAGCGAATTTTTTTCAGCACGGCCATAAGGCTCAACAACAGTTGCGAGTGAAAAGCGTCGAGTGACGAGCAGGATTTTATCTTGTCATTCGAGACTTGTCACTCTTCACTTCATAAACCCCGCCCGTCACTCGACGAACATGCAGTCGCCGTAGCTGTAAAAGCGGTAGCGCACTTGGACGGCGTGGCGGTACGCGGCGAGGACGAGTTCGCGCCCGGCGAACGTGCCCACCAGCACGAGCAGCGACGAGCGCGGCAGGTGAAAGTTCGTCAGCATCGCGTCAACCGCGCGGAACTCGTAGCCGGGCGTGATCGTCAGCGCGGCCTCGCCGCGTCCGTCGCGCACGCGCCCGCTTTCGTCCGCCGACGATTCGAGCGCGCGCACAGTCGTCGTCCCGACGGCGACGACGCGACCGCCGCGCACGCGCGTGGCGTTAATCTCGCGCGCAGCCTCTTCGGCGATCACGAAAGACTCCGGCGCGACGCTGTGCCTGCTCAAGTCCTCTTCGCGCACGGGCGCGAACGTGCCGTAGCCGACGTGCAGCGTAACTTCGGCGACGCGGACGCCGCGCGCGCGCAACTCCTCGAAGACGTGCGGCGTGAAGTGCAGCCCGGCGGTCGGCGCGGCAATCGCCCCGCGCTCGGCGGCATAGACGGTCTGATACCTCTCGCGGTCTTCAGCGCGCGCGGCGAGGTCGTCGCCCTCGCGCTTGATGTACGGCGGCAGGGGCATCCGCCCGAACTCCTCGACGAGCGCGTCGAACTCGCCCTCGGCCTCGAAGCGCACGACGCGACGCGTGCCGTCTTCGGTCGGCGACAGAACCTCGGCGCGCAGCCGCCCGTCGCCGAAAATCAAACGCGCGCCCGCGTCGAGCCTGCGAGCGGGCCGCGCGAGCGCCTCCCAGACTTCGCCCTCGAAATCTCCGCGCCGCCGCACGAGCAGAAGCTCGACGCGCCCGCCCGTCGGCTCTCTTCTTCCGGCGAGCCGCGCCGGGAAAACGCGCGTGTTGTTGACGACGACCGTGTCGCCCTCGCGCAGCTCCGAAGGGAACTCCGCGAACGACGCGTCGCGCCAACTCCCTTCCGCGCGATTCACGACGAGCATCCGCGAAGCGTCGCGCCGTTCGAGCGGGTGCTGCGCGATCAACTCGTCGGGGAGTTCGTAGTCGAAATCGGAGATGAGCATACTTCGATTGCGGAATGCGGATTTCGGATTGCGGATTGGAAGACGGCTTGAGCTTTAACACAGTGCCGACATTCCTTCACCGCGGTTTGTTTAATCCGCAATCCGCATTCCGCAATTCTCAAGAGGGTGATGCGGGAGTCTCCACCGCGAGTTCCGCGCCCGCGTGCTCCTGGTGGAGGACGACCGAGAGCTGCGCGCCGAACATGAGGATGAGGCTGGAGACGTAGCTCCACGTGAGCACGGCGACGACCGCGCCGACCGAGCCGTAAATCTGGTCGTAGTGAAAATATTGAAGGCTCGAAGCGAAGACGTACTTGCCCGCCTCCCACAGAAGGCCCGCGATGATCGCGCTCGGCAAAGTGTCCCTGAACGTCACGCGACCGTTCGGCACGAAGCGATAGACGACCGAGAAGAGGGCTATCGTGACGAGCGCGCCCGCGACCGCGATCAGCGACTGCCAGAACGCGTTGTTCATCAAAGTCATCCACGGCGTGCGCCGCACGATGCGGAGCGGCAGTTGGTCAATCAACTCCTGCAACCCGACCAGCACCGAAGTCAGAAACACGGAGATCATCAGCAGCACGCCGACCGCGCCGATCATCCCGAGCGTCAGCGCGCGACCGTGCAGGAACGCCCGCGGGCGCGTGCCCCAGATGCGATTGAGCGCGCGCTCGATGACGGCGAAGACCCACGAGCCTGCCCACAGCGTGACGACCGCCGCACTCGCGAGTCCGCCCCAGCCCACGTCTTTGAGCGAGCGCACGGTCGCGCGCAGGAACTCGCGCGAGCCGGGATAGATTTCGACGATGTGCGACAGCGCCTCGCTGCCCGCGGCGAAGCGGTTGCTGATGACGAGCATGACGAGGAGCGCGGGGAAGAGCGTGAGGAGGCCGAAGTAGCTCATCGCCGCGGCGGGCGTGAACAGGTCGTTCTCGTGGAACTGATGCACGGTGTGCTGGACGATGGTCTTCCACGGCGAGAGGTTCTTCACGCCCCAGCGCCGCCGCGAGAAGAATGGACTGTGGCTTCGCACGTTCTCCATCAGTCACCAGCCAGCCGATTGCGGGATGCGGAATTCGGATTGCGGATTAGTGCTTGATGAGAGCCGCACCGCCTCCCGACTCATTCCTCATGCGCTAAATTCAAGCTACGACGAAGAGGGCCGCGCTGCCTTTCAATCCGCAATCCGCAATCGCATTGTCCGTCATTTTCCGCCGCGCCGCAAAACCTCAGCGGGCGTTTTGCGCGCGGGAATTTTTCTCCAGCGAGGCGCGTGCGGCGGCGAGCAGGGCGGCGGCGCGCACCTCTTCGTCTTGAAAACTGCGCGCCTCGGTGAACGCCCGCGCGGCGTCGAGCTTTGCCGCCGCTGCGAACACGTCGGGCAGCTTCACGGGACGGTCGGGGATGTCGAGGGCGAAAGGTATTTTGTCTTCCGGGCTGAGGACGAACTCGAAGAACAGCGTGTCGAACGGCAGGTCGTCCGACTCGTTCGCCGCGCCGACGAGCGTCGGCAGCAACTCAAAGACGCGTCGGGCGTCGGCCCGCGACGCCGAGAGCGCGACGAGCGAGAGCGCCGCGGCGCGCTCTCTTCCGCGTTCGGCCTGTGAGGCGTAGCCCTGTGCCTCCGTGAGTAGTTCGTCTGCGCGCGCCTGTCTGCCGACGCGCGACGCGAGTTCGGCGGCTTGCGCGAGTCCGACCGCGCGCACTTCGGGCGGCACGTCCGCGGCGCGAACGAAGTCAACGGCGCGCTCGAAATCCCTGGCCTCGTCGGAATCGAACGAGTACGAAATGTCCATGACCTCTCGGATCGAGATGCCGAGACGCGCGCCGCGCCGCACCTCCGCGTCCTCGATCTCCGAGGCGATGTTGCGCGCGCGATCCCAGAGCCTGCCGTGTGCGGCGCGCATCACGGCGTAGAGCCGCGCGGAGTCGCGCTCGACCGTGCTGCGCGCGCGGGACACGTCGTCCATGTCGGCGGCGAGCGGGTCAACGGGATTTTTGGGCGAGATGCTGTTGACGCCCATCCTCGCCGCGAGGGAGCCGCGAACGTCCGGGGCGAGTTCCGCCGAGAGCGCGGCCATGCGCGCGTTCACGGCGGGCGCGTACTGCGGCGCGTCGCGCTCGAAGAAGGGAAGGAGATGGCCGACGGCGTAGTAGAGCGAGGCCGCCTCTCCGTTCTGTTGTCCTTCGGCCCGCGGCGCGGGCGGGCGCAACAACACCGATGCAGCCGCGTCGTAGAATGCGCCGCGCGCCTGTGCGGTGAAGGGAGCGGGGACGCCGTTATCGGCGTCGCCGATGCGACCTATCAAAGCGAAGTTTGCCGAGCCGTCCCCCCTGACGTAGATGTGAAGGCTGGGCGAGACGATGGGCGAGGAGAGAAGGATGATGTCGTTGGCGTCCGCGCTTGCGTCCGCGCGCGTCACTTCGATGAGGCGCAGGTAGAGCGCGTCGGCATCCTGCGCGTCGTGCGCGCGCAGGCTGATGATGAACGCGATGAGCATCTGCGTCGGGCCTTCGCCGACGACGGGCGCGGCCAACTCGGCGGCGCTCTTGAAATCGCCCTCGGCGAGTAGCTGGTCTGCGACGGCGAGGCGCTGGAAACCGGCGGGACTTAAATCGCGCACTTTGTATTGCGACGAGTCTTCGGCGTCCGTCTGTCCGTCCTGTTTTGCGGAGTCCTGCCCGCCGCCCTGCGACGCTGGCGTCTGTTCGGCGGAGTCATGCACGAGGTCGCGCACGAAGGCGTCGGCGAGTCGCGGGTCGTGTCTTGCCGCCGCCTTGATGATGAAGTGACGCGCGGTCTCCAACTCTTCTTGCGCGATCTCTTTCTCTTGCGGGTCGCTTGTATTTTTCAGTCGGGGAATCTTGTTCTCGACGCCCGGAGCGGTCGCGGCCTCCCAAGCGCGGCGGAGGATTGCGCGTGCCGCCTGCTCGTCGTAGGGCCAGAGCGCGTCCGCCGCCTCCGACTGCATGAACGCGACCTCGTAGATGTCGTCGAACGAGCGCGCGGCGTCGGCGACTTCGCGGAGCGCGGCGACCGACTCGCGCACCTCACGCGCCTTGCGCGCGTCGTCCGCGTCCGTCTTCTTTTTCGCCGCTTGTTTCGCCTGCGGGGCCTGCTTCGTGCCTGGCTGCGGGCGCATGGGTGCGGCGTCGCCAGCCTTGGCGGACTGTGCGTGCGCTACGTTGAGGGGGGCGCACGCGAGCAGCGCGGCGGAGAAGAGTCTGAATGGGTGCGGTCGGAGTTTCATCGCTCACAACCTCCGAAGAAGAT
>Ga0070740_10004859_pt1 | contig 12895 bp, 8 predicted proteins | sample Coa_R2_FD_67286 | JGI IMG/M metagenome (GOLD analysis project Ga0070740, IMG submission 67286) | Surface soil microbial communities from Centralia Pennsylvania, which are recovering from an underground coalmine fire - Coalmine... | ecosystem: Environmental > Terrestrial > Soil > Unclassified ...
TCCGGACGCTTTTCTGGAACCAACGTTGTCCGCCGGCTTTTGCGGCTGGCAAGAGAATACGGACGAGGCGAAAAGTAATCTTCTTGAGTCAACTTCAAAACAGAAAGGCCCGGACGGAAAAGCGTCCGGGCCTTTCTGGCAATGAAGCCGTGATTAGATGGTTGTGCCCATCATCCGGATGCGGGGCTTCGGGGCCTTTCGAGGGGGAAGCTCCACCGACACCGTCATTGAAACCTTGTTGCGAAGCAGCCCGATCTTGACGTTTGCAGCATCCTTCGCCGCAGCGAGTTTTTCGCGCAGTTCACTGACGCTGTGCAGACGCTCGCCGTTGAGGGAAGTGATGACGTCGCCGGCCTTAATGCCCGCCTTTTCCGCCGGCGATTCCGCGCTCACGCTCCGAACGAGAATGCCCTCAGCGTCAGGCGCGCCGAAATAAGAGCCAAGCTGGCCGTCGAGGTCTTCCGCTTCGATTCCCAGACGAGGACGGCTGGGCGACAAGAGATCGCCGTTCCAGTCGAAGTTGTGCATTTCGGGAATCTCCGGCATTTCCGGCATGCGGAACGCAAAGGCGCGCGGAGCGGCCTGCCTCCAGATGCGGCGGCCCTCCTCGGATTTGCCGAGGGTCGCTTCAATCGTCTGGGAATGGCCGTCACGCCAGACGGTCAATTGCACCTTGCGACCGGCGGGAATTTCGTGAATCATGCGGCGGAATTGAAGAGCGCCTTCGACGTTCTGGCCGTTGATCTGCGTGACCACGTCGTTCTCTTTCAAGCCCGCTTTGGCTGCGGGACTATCGGGCAAGACCTTCCCGATCACGACGCCGCGTTCCGCGGGCAGCTTCCATTCCTTGACGTTCTCGGGGCTGACTTCCTGAGTTTCGACACCCAGCCAACTGCCGGACTCGCCGTCCAGCGAGATGACCAAGTTCTGGAGACGGGAGAGTTCCTGGTCCACGGGTTCTTGCGGGGGCGCAGGAGCCTCCTGTGATTGTGCTGACGGAGAGTGACTTGGAGCGGAAGAGCTCGGCAGCGCAATGAGCGCCAGGCTCAGTGCGGCGGCTCCTCCGGCGATGAGCAACGTTCGATTTTTCATGTTCGTTCCTTTCCCGTTCGTTAGACGCACTCGCCGCTAAACCGTTGAGCGTAAGGCAACCACCCGGATGCCCCCGTTGATCGTCCTCAAGTGAATGGGCATTCCGCCGCGGCCCAGCTTGCCTCGCATTTCGCGGGGACGCAGAGAGCCTTCCACTCGCAGGGGCAGTTCGGACAGGAAGTTTCCGTTCAAGCAAAGCGCTTCCAGATCCGCCTGGATGTTAGACGGGACAGCGAGAAAAACGGAACCATTGGTTGTTTCGGCGGTGGCTCCCGCGGCGCCCTGAAGATGCTTCAGCTCCAGGTGCAGATTGCCGTTCGTGGTGCGCGCGTGAACGTTGCCCCCCGCACCGTAAACTTCGATGTCCCCATTGACCGTGTGCAGGTCGTCCACGTCCGGCACGCCGGCGATACGCAATGTGCCATTGACGGTGCCGACGTGGCCGACGTGCGCCCCAAAGGGAACATGGACGGTGTATTCGACGGCGACTTCGACGCCTTCATTCTGCGGGTAGCGGGTCGAAACGCTCACGGCGCCGGGACGGGCATCCACGTCGATGGAGACGCGATCGAGGTCCGAATCGCTGTGTTTGGCGGTCTTGACGGCGTGAATTTCGACTTCGTTGCGGTCCCAGCCCTGGACCTCCACCGCGCCGTTCACGTTCTGCAATTCAAACGAGCCGCCGGTCTCGAGCGGATAGGATTGATTGAAATCCTTGGTAATGGAAAAACCCGGAACGGCCGCCACCGAGAGGACGACCGCAAACAGCGCTGCGATGCGAACCGACTTTCGAAGCATGACTCTCCCCCTTCGAGAACTGACTTGCTCCGTCTTCAACCTGGACCCGGAACCCGATCCTGCAAGAAGAAACTCAGTTTTCGCCGTCGCGCGGCGTGAGCTTGAAGTTGAACGTCACGGTGGAGATGACGTTCACTTTGCTTCCGTCCAGCCAGACGGGAGTCCCGCGCCATTGCTTGACTGCCGCGATCGCGGCGTCCGCCAGGGATGGTTCTCCTTCCAGGATTTTCTGGACTTCAACGACGCCGTCCTTGTTCAGCACGACTTGAAGACGAACCAACCCTTGAATGCCCGCGCGGCGCGCGATTTCCGGATAACCAGGGCGAGGCGCGTAGGTGATGCGATTCAGGAATTCGTCCGCATCCTCGCGAATCCCGCCGAGGAGCTTAAGCTCCAGAATGTCGAGCCAGCTTCCCGTCCAGTTCGCGGGCGGCTCGGGGGCCTTGAGCGGCTGAGGCTGCGCCGGCGGCGCCGGCATATCGTGAGCGGCAACGGGCACGAGAGGGACTGGCAGCGTGAAGTCCGGCGAGATTTCACGGCGAAGACGTTCCATCTGTTCCCGGATGAGGGATTCGCGCAAACTGGTTTCGGAATCCAGAAAACGCAGGCGAATCTTTCCTCCCGTTGTACGCAGTTTCAGGGGAGTTCCGCCGCCATTCAGAGTGGCCCAGGCGTGAACGAAGCCTTCGGCCGATTTTTGAATTTGCAGGGGAAGCGTGGGATCAAATTCGATGCGGCGCTCTCCGCCATTCTCGATTGTGGCGTCGATATTCGCAGCGAGATTGCGCGGCAGGAATACGACGATGTCGCCGTCGCCGGAGGCGAGTTGCGAGGGCCCCGCCAGATGCACTTCGCGAGAGGAAGACGCGGCCTCGGGATTGATCCATGCGGTGATGGTCCCTCCCGTGGTCGCGGCGCGGACGGCGCCGGCGACACGCGTCAGGCAGATGCTGCCTCCGCTCGATTCCACTTCCATGGGGCCGGCGACGGACATGATGCGGATCCCGCCGCCTCCCGTTTGTGCCTGCACGGAGCCGTGGACTTCTCCAAAGTCGATCTGGCCTCCTCCAGTCTTTACGCTGACGAAAGAGCCGGCGCGGCCCACGGCGATGTTGCCGCCTTCAGTGACCAGTTCAGCGCGGCCGCCGATTCCGGCGGAGCGGATGTGGCCTCCCCCGGTGGTCAGTGAAGCAGAGCCGGAAATCTTGCCGGTGACGATGTGGCCGCCTGCCGTGAATGCGGTCAAATCGCCGGAGACGTCCCCAACGGTGATGTGACCGCCTTCGGTCTGCAGCCGGGCCGTCGGGCGGCCCCAGGAAACATTGCGCGGGCGCCCGACGCCGATATTTCCAGTGCGAATGTTGCCGCCCTGGGTGACAAGAGCGGCCGTACCGCCGACGTCGCCTGTCTCAATGTCTCCGGCTTCCGTGTTCACGTCCAGGCTGTAGCTCACTGGCACGGTAACTTCAAAACGCACCCAGAACTGCGCGCCGCCGGATGGCGGAAGATTGCCGGTGATCTCCACCCCCGCCGGCGTGGAACGCGCGGAAAGGGAATAGCGCTCAAGCAGCCGCTTGCCGGCATCTCCGCGCGCGTCCGTTTCGATGTGTACGGAGTAGCGAACCACGGGCGCCGCGCCGCGCTCCAAGGGAACAATCCGGACCGATCCGGAATCGGCGGTCAGACGAAGCGTAAGCCCTTCCCGAGTGTCCAGGATTCCGTTCCGGTCGAGCGAAACATGCGAGCCACCCGGAACGCCGGCTTCGGCGGGGTTCGCTAGGCTGAATTCCGGTTCCGCAGGGAAAGCGGGGAACGCCGTCAGGAAAAAGACGGCAAGCAGCCCGAGAGAAACAATTCCGCGGCGCGCCAAACTTGCGCGGCCTTGAGCCGTCGTTCGAAACCGTTCACTCATGGTTCGTGTCGGAGCCCTCGGCTCCGAATCATGGTTACTGCAAATCCTGCGGGCCGATCTGGCGGAGAGCTGCGGCGCTCCTCAAGCGAACGTAGCGATTCGGATCGTTGTGCTGCAACACTTCGAGCGCGCGGATGATGCGCTCCACCGAAGCGTCCGACGAAGCCACAACGGCTTCCGGAGCGCGAGGCGCATTGCCAGAGGAAGCACGGCCATTCCGGACCGGAGCATCCGGCTCGGGAGCCTCCGCGCCGCCTTCCAGGGAGCGAACAAGAAGATTGACCGCTTCGACGCGCACGCCGGGATTGGCATCCTGCTGCAGAGTCTCGAGCAGGACGTCACGCACGTCGGCATCGTCTAGCGAATCGCGGAGCGCGTCCAAAGCCTTCATGCGCACCGCGGGATTACTATCCTTGCGCGCGGCGGCAAGCAACGCCCTGCGCACCTGGGAATCGCTGGTACGCGCCTTGAGAGCGTCAAGACAATCCAGCCGAACGCCGGGATCGAATCGATCCCCGTTGGAAATGACATAGGTCAGCACGCGGCGAACATCCGCGTCATCGATGTTTCCGGAAAGCACGAGAGGTTGTTCGGCGCGGAGATGCAATTGAACCGTTCCGGGACCCGAATCGGACGGCGGCCCAAAATTGACTCCAGCGACGGCCATCTTCGCAAGCTGTTCATCGGTGATGCGGGGAGAGGCGAGCACGTTCAAGGCAGGACCGGTGGCTATGGAATTGCCCGAGGGCAGCCACTGCAGCACCTGAGCGCCAAGCAACGCGCCGGCGGCTACCAGCAGCGCGGCGCTCCAGGCCGGGCGCAGCGCCATGCAGCGGCGCATCCAGCCGAAGGGCTGCCAGTGGGGATGCACGGGAGGCGCGGAAAGGTCATCGAGAGCCTCCGAAAGTTCGCTGCGATATCGCGCGAGGAGAGTTCCGGTGGAGTCCAGCTCATCGGCGGGCTGCGGCATATCCGAGAGAGCCGACAGAAGTTCGTTTTCCTCATTCAGCAGGCTGCGGCAGTCGGCGCAGGCGGCAAGATGCGCGTCGATTCGAGAGCGTTCTTCAGGGGTAACTTCATCGCAGGAGTAAAAAACCAGCAGGGGAGCAACTTCGGAGCAGGGCGCCAGCTTTTCCCAAGCGCTCATCGGAGGCCTCCCAATTCGCTGCGAAGCTTGCGGGTTGCGCGGAACAAGGAGTTCTTCACGGTTTCCTCGGTGGTTCCGAGCAGGTCGCCGATAGCGCGCAGCTTCAATCCCTGATAGTGCTTCATTTCGAAGACGATGCGCTCGCGCGGCGAGAGCCGTTCCATGGCGCGGGCGATGCGCGCCTGAATTTCCTTCCCGATGAAGTGGCGCTCGGGATCCAGGGTGGGCCTGTGCTCGCGCTGATGCTCGAAGAAATCACGAGGGCTGTCCTCGTACGGCGAGGAAGCGAGTTCGGGGGCCTGATCCTCCGGCCGCGCCTGGCGGCGGCGCAGATGGTCTAGGCAAACGTTCGTGACAATCCGGTAGAGCCAAGTGTAGAAGCTGCACTCAAAGCGGAAACGGTGCAGATTGCGATAGACCTTGAGGAAGGTCTCCTGATACACGTCATGAGCGTCCTCGGGACGCTTCATGAGGTTCAGGGCCAGGCGCAGGACGTCCCGGTCGAAACGGCGCACCAATTCCTCAAACGCCGCCCGGTTGCCTCCTTGGGCCTGCAGGACGAGGGCACGCTCATCAAGCTCGGACAAAGAGATCACCGTGGACAGAGCGGCTTGACTGCCGCCGTTCGGGCCAGCATCATTGGCCAAAGCCAACGCCCATTCTGGAAGTGGCATTGTTCGCTTTCTCTTCGTATCCGCCGGTGTTGCCCATTGAGCGGCAACACGTTATCGGAAATCGTACCCCGCGGCCAGACAAAGAGCACCGCGCATTCTACCAATTTGGACGCAAACGTCCTGTGCGGGTGAGCAGCCACTTCCCTCTCATACAACGAGGCGAGGCAAACTTTTGTTTCCGATTATCGTACCGAATTCCCGGTCTGCCTCTGCCTTTTGATGCAGTTTAGGGGCGGCGGGATATGGCCATCCATCCGCTAAGAGAAGCCAAATTGGGCGCTTCTTCGCCCTGGTCAGGGAGGGTATTGAACATCACGGCTTCGCTTGCCAAGCGCCCCTGCTTAAGACCAAAAGCGGCCCTAGGAGCAGGACCGCAAGAAACAGAATGAGCCCGTAACCCTGCACGCGATAGAACCTATTTGGTTGCGAGACCAACTCCACAATCGCGCCGGCCAGCGCGGCCACGGAGAACGCCAGGAACCACCCCAACAGATTGAAGCGCACGATACGCAAGCCCGTGAACACGAGGAAACCAAGCAATATCGCCTGCACGAGAAATCGCTTCAGAAAGTCCTGCGGACTTCCCCAGCTCATCCCCACAAGCGTGAACGAAGCCAGGAGAAAGATCAGAATTCTCAGCCAGCGGGGCTTGACCTCCGCGGAGATAAAACCGGCAGCCAGCGCAACAAACCCCGCAAACATCAAACCGCGCAGGACCGTCGCCCCCGCAATTGAAGCCAGTGGCAGGAAGGCGGCGAAGTCCGCGCCGAAACCGATTGCGGTGGCGCGATGCAGCGTCGGCCAGTGGGCGCCGGCGAAATCCAGCAGGCGGTTTAAGCCAATCCATGCCGCCGCTCCGGCAACGCCGATCCAAGCGGCGTCGCGGTAGTAGGCCCTGGGCATTCCCCTCAAGCTGGGGATGCGTTCTTGCCCGAACGCGCGGCGGCAGTAGAACCACGCGACTCCGAGGAGAAACGCAACGGCGCCAAAATTGAACGCTGCTCCCAAAACTCCTCCGATCACCAAAATGGCGATCAAGGCTTTCAAAGGAGTTGCCGTGGGATATTGCTGGAGAATCACGGCGATGCGATCACCCAGCGCGAACACCAGAATGTATCCGGCAAGGCCCCAAAGAGAGAGCCGCGCCAGGCCCCGCCAGGGAATCGATCGCGCCTCTTCGCTGCGGAATTTGCGGAAAAAGAAAATCAGGACGAGCACCCCGAGCGTCGCAAGGAACAAGATGCACGCCACGAGATAAAGCGTGCGGGCCAGCGTCCATTCTTCCTGTTTGCGCTGCCACTCTTCGGGAATCTTGATGTACGTGCGGTAGTCGGCGACTTCACTACCGAGGACGTCCAATTCCATGCGCGCATAGGCGTGGTCGTTCGCCGAATTCGCACTGTCGAGCGGGACTTTGCTCTGCCAGGTGAGCTTGTGGTCGGTACGATGCGGTTTCTTCTCGGATTTAGACTCGACCAGCGTCCACTCCTGAAGATTCACGTGTTTCTGTTCCTGCAAATATTTCTCCGCCAGAGCCACCGCCTCTTCCTTTGTGAGCGAGGCGCCCGCAGCGGCTTCGGCAAGGGTGTGATGAACCGAATGAAGAGTTCCGTCCGGTTTCAGCACCACGGAATACTCTTCCGGATCGAGGCTCTTGAAGTAGCGGACGCTCCACAAAGCCCCGGGAATTTTCGTCGCGTAGATTTCATCGAGCGCGCGGATTCCAATCCTGCGACGAAGAAATTCGCTCGCCGTCGAGTTTGTCACGTCCACCAAGTTCGTTGCGTGGTAGTAGTTCGCGGGATTTACGCCGCGGGCGCGCATGACTCCGTCCGCGTGGGCCTTGGCGCCTCGCGCGTCCACCTGCACTTTCAAATAGTCGCCGACGTGCGGCGTTTTCAATTTCCACGCGAGCAAGCCTCCCGCCAGCAGCGCGACCGCCAGGAATCCCATCATCCCGATCGTCAGCGGCTCATACCGGCGCGGGGCCGCCGTGGATTCCGCTGGTTCAGCGGCGGCGCGCAAGTCCAAATCCGGTTTCGGCGCGGCACGGTTCAGAATGGATTCCTCTTCCGCAAACCCGCCGCGTGTCAGGTAAAGAACTCCGGCAATCACGAGCGGGACGACCGCGGCCGCGCCGACCACGATTCCCGAAATCCGGAAATAGAGCACATCGGAACGCACCAGCAACAAACCGACGAGTGAAGCATCCACCGTGTAGTGCCAGGTGAGCGTGGCGAGAATTCCCCAGCGGAGCATCACGAGCCCGGCGACGATTCCGATGATTCCGACTTCGAGTCCCCGGATGTAGGCGGGTTCTTGCGGATAGTTGCTGTGCAAGAAGCTCCATAGGAAGGCCGGAACGATCACGGCGACCCAGCGGGACTTTGTGTACTTGTGAAAGAACGGAATGGCGAAAAGGCGGAAGGTGAACTCTTCATTGGCCGCGGCGAAAAGTCCAATGGCCACGCCCGCAATCCACGGAAAATAGGTGTTCACGGCGTCCGAGTAATTCAAATCCTGCGGCGCCCACGCCCCGTAGTGCCCGGCGACGATGTAAAACGCGACGATGAATCCGATGTGCGCGGCCGCCATGGAAAGTCCCACCACGAGCGCGCTGAAAAATTCCTTCGAGCGCATTCCTCTTGCGGTCAAGAGGTACCTTAGCTGAAGCCGATCCGGCTGCGAGCCGCGATAGAGAGGCTCCGCGGCCGGCAAAACCAGGGAGATCGTGAACGCGGAAACGATCGCGATCAACAGTGCATACGCGATGCGCAGGATCAAGAAGCTGCCATACGGATCCTTGGTGTCGTAACTGCCGCCCCAGAGAGGCCAGTTGTTCAAATTCTGAAGAAACAACAAAACGGCCGCTACTATTCCCACTTTGATTGCCGCGGCCCACTGGGTCTGTCCCCGGCGCGTCAACACCATGGCATACCAAAGCGCCACGGCGAGAAGCAGAATGTAGGGAACAATGAAGAAAGTCTCGAGCGTGTTGTTTCCCGAGCGCAGCTTCTCGTAGTCGCGCGTCCAGGCTTCTGGGACCTTCAGGAACTGTTCCGCTCCGCCCGGGTTGCTTCCCAGAACGGCGACCCGCAAACGGTACGGGGCATCCTTCGCCCGGAAGCCGCGCTTTTCCCAGGTAAACGACCAATCGAGACGATTCGGCCGCTGCGTCGAGTTTACTTCTTCGCTGAGAAAATCCCACTGCGCGAGGTCGATGCCCAGCTTCTGGCTGAGAAAGCCGCGTGCGGCGCTTTCCGCCGACTGCCGGTCCAGAGAACCGCCCGGCTGCGCCTCCGGAACAACGTGCCGGTAGCCGACAATTTCTCCTCCCGGGCTTACCAAGACGTGGAACTCTTCTTCCTGCTGCGGTTTGAAGAACCGGACGTCCCAATACCAGATGTTCAACTCCGTGGACATCATCTGGTTCGCCCGGCTCAGGCCCAGCTCGCACTCCAGATAAACCTTCGCGTGGTCGTCCACGTCGAATTCGACCGCGTTTCGATAGCCGGAAACGTTCTCTCCGAGTCCGGACAGAAACGAAGTCGCCCGCTGCAAAGCCTGGTTGCGCGTGACCTTGAAATTGACCGAAGCTTCCGGAAACGCCCGGAAGAAATAACGGTGGGCGAACCAGACGCCGATGATTCCCGCAAGCACCCAGAGCAAAAGAGTGACTTTTTCGCGGCCCGACAGCTTCTGTGCGCTCACGAAGGCCTCCTCGCCGGAAAAGGAAGCTCCCACTCTAGCCATTCGCGGGGCCAGGGCGCAAGACTCGCCGAAGAGGAATCGCGCGAGGGAGGTGATATAAAGAGATGAATGACGCGCGACTTGCAATCCGATGTGCGGATGATCAAAGGCGTTGGCCCGCAACGCGCAGAATTGCTGGCCAAGCGCGGCATTACCACGCTCGAAGATCTGCTGAACTATCTGCCGTTCCGGTACGAAGACCGCGTGCATTTTTCGAAGGTCAAGGAGGTCCAGCCGAACGGAATTTTCACGCTTCGCGTGCAGGTCTTGAGCGGCCAGGCCATCCGCGGGATGCGCGGGCGCGACGCGATTTATCACCTGCTCGTCAGAGATGAGACCGGCTCGCTGCCCTGCAAATTCTTTCACGGCGGCTACCTCGAAGGGCGGCTCAAGCCCGGGCAAATGCTGGTCCTGCACGGCAAAGCGGAGATCGACAAGCTGCGTCCCGCGCGGCTTGAAATGATCAATCCGCAAATCGAACTGCTGAGCGGCGAGGGGATGGATTCGACGGAAGTGGGCAGGATCGTGCCGATTTATGAAGCGATCGGCGCTTTCGGCTCGCGGCAGATACGGCGCGCCATTTTCGCGGCGCTGCAGCTCCTGGATCACACGCTGCCGGACGTCTTGCCGGAAACCCTGCGCGAGCGGCTCGGGTACCCCTCGCGGCGCGACGCGATCATCCAGACTCATTTCCCGCCGGCCGGCGAATCGCTCGAAACGCTGAACGAATTCCGCTCTCCCGCGCAGCAGCGGCTGATCTTCGAGGAATTTTTTCTATACCAACTGAGTCTTGCGCTCGACCGCAAAGCCACCCGCAAAGAGAACGCAATTGCCTTTTGCGTGCGCGAGGATCGTGTCCGCGAGGCGCTGAAGCGCATCCTGCCGTTCAAGCCCACGGCCGCGCAGAAGCGCGCTCTGGCGGAGATTGCCGCGGACCTCGAAAAGCCGGCGCCGATGAACCGGCTCCTGCAAGGCGACGTCGGCAGCGGAAAAACCATCATCGCGCTGCAGACCGCGGTCATCGCGATGGAAAACGACTGCCAGGCCGCGCTGATGGCTCCCACCGAAATTCTTGCCGTGCAGCACTATTTGTCGGCGCGGCGAATTCTCGAAAGAGCGGGCTACCGGGTGGAACTGCTCATCAGCGGGCTGAAGCACGCCGAAAAAGAGACGGCCAGGGAGCGCATCCGCGCGGGAGAAGCGCAGCTTGTCATCGGGACGCACGCCCTGATCGAAGAGAACGTGGAATTCTCACGCCTGGGATTCGTCGCCATTGACGAGCAGCATCGCTTTGGAGTGCTGCAGCGCAAGCGGCTCATGGACAAAGCTGCTGCGCGCGGCCACGCTCCGCACGTGCTCGTTCTGACGGCGACTCCGATTCCCCGCACGCTCTCGCTCACGTTGTACGGCGACCTGGATGTCACGGTGCTCGACGAGCTTCCGCCCGGCCGCACGCCAATCCTTACGCGAATGACCAGCGAGCCGCACCTCCCGGGCGTATGGGAGTTCCTGCGCCGGGAAGTCGAAGCGGGGCATCAAGCCTACGTCGTCTATCCGGTCATCGAAGAATCGAAGCTGGAACTGAAAGCGGCCATCGAGGAGCATGAGCGGCTTTCCCGGGAGATTTTCCCGAACCTGCGCGTGGGGCTTCTCCACGGGCGGCTCTCCAGCGAGGAAAAGGAAGACGTAATGCAGCGCTTCCGCAAGAACGAGATACAGATTCTGGTGGCGACCACCGTCGTGGAAGTCGGAGTGGACGTGCCGAACGCCACCGTCATGGTCATCGAGCACGCCGAGCGCTTCGGGCTTTCGCAGCTCCATCAATTGCGCGGCCGCATCGGACGGGGCGCGGGCAAGTCCCACTGCATCCTCGTCGCGCCGGTGCGCTTGACCGACGATGCGCGGGCGCGCCTCGAAACCATGGTGCGCACTTCCAACGGATTTGAAATTGCCGAGACCGATCTGCAGCTGCGCGGCCCGGGCGAATTCTTCGGCACGCGCCAGTCCGGGACGCTCGGCTTTCACATTGCCAACCCGCTGCGGGACCGCGAGCTTCTGGAATCGGCGCGCCGCGAAGCCTTCGCCCTACTGGACGACGCGGGGCAATCGGCGGTTCTCGAGGACATTTTGCGAAAGTTGCCGCCGCACTGGCAGCGGCGTTATCACCTCGCGCGTGTCGGCTGAACCCCATGCGCATCATTGCTGGCAAATACCGCAGCCGCCAGATCAAGTCGCTCAAAGGGCGCGCGCTTCGCCCCACCAGCGACCGCCTCCGCGAAACGCTATTTAACGTGCTGAGTCCGTTTCTCGCCGATGCCCGCTTTCTGGATGTGTTTGCGGGGACCGGGGCGACCGGCATTGAAGCACTGAGCCGGGGCGCTTCGGAGGCCGTGTTCCTCGAAAGCCACGCTGCGGCGGTCAGATTGATTCGCGAGAATCTCGCCGCGCTCGGAATCCGGAGCGGATTCCGCATCCTGGCGGGAGACGCGGCGGGCAATCTGGAGAAACTGGCGGCAGAGTGCAAAGCAACTGGCGACGCATTCGATATCGCCTTTCTCGACCCGCCTTATGCTGCGGCGCGCCAATACGAACGCGTTCTGCAATCCCTGGGCGCCTCTTCCTTGCTAGCGACTACGGGCATCGTCGTGGCCGAACACAGCCGCAAACTGCATTTGCCGGAAAGTGTCGGCTCTCTCCATCGCTACCGCGTGTTGCAGCAGGGCGACGCAGCTCTCAGCTTCTACCGGCGAGGCGAGAGCACGGCGGCCGAATCCGACTCGTAGAAAACCTTTCCGCGCCGCGGCCTCATCCATCCCACCGGAACTTGGGCCCACCGGAACCTGGGCCCGCCGAGTTGGGGGCCGTGCAAGGCCGCTGCCGATGGATGCCGCACAGCGCGCTATAATAAAAATTTCTCATGTCCGCCAACCAGGCAAGCAATCCATTCGACCTTTTGGGCCAGGCGCCGGCGGCGGTTGCTCCGGTTCGGCTGCCGGGCAAGTCCGCGCCGATTCTCGAAGTGGGCTGGGGCGAGTATCGCCAAGGCCTGCTCAGCCTGATTGCAGCGCTGGTCACCAGACCCGCTGCGCCACGCCAATTCCTCTCCGGTGGCTTTTTCAAGGATTCCTGGATCGAGCGTCGCCTGCCCCGGCGGGCCCTGATTGCCGCGGCTCTTTGGCACATCGCCTTTCTAGCTCTGCCCTTGCCGCAGTTTTCCGCGCCGCGCAGGAATCCCGCGTTTGACAACACGGAACTGACCTGGTCGGGCCCAATCGAAGATTTGCCGCTCGTCAATCTGCCCGCGGAAAGGCCCAAGCCTAGCCCGCGCGGCGAACCCGAAAAACCGTTGCCGCGCGAAGGCGCCGACGCGTTCCATCCGAGACAGCGGATTTTTACGGATCCCGTGCACCCCACTCATCCGAGGCAGACCCTCATCAACCCCGCGGCTCCGCCGGAAGCGCCCAAGATTCTTCCGAATTTGCCGAACGTCGTGCAGCTCGCGCCGGTGCAGGCGCCGCCGCG
>Ga0070740_10004861_pt1 | contig 12894 bp, 11 predicted proteins | sample Coa_R2_FD_67286 | JGI IMG/M metagenome (GOLD analysis project Ga0070740, IMG submission 67286) | Surface soil microbial communities from Centralia Pennsylvania, which are recovering from an underground coalmine fire - Coalmine... | ecosystem: Environmental > Terrestrial > Soil > Unclassified ...
CCCTCGAGCTTGCGCGCATTGATAGCTTTGGCCAGGGACTCTTTGACCTTATCGCGGCCAATCGGCGGGATCTGGGTGACGATCAGGGCGCGACTGCGCGGCGTCTCTTCCAACCGCACCTCGGCGCGAATCAGGATGCGCCCCTTGCCGGTGCTCAGGTAGCTCTTAATGCCGTCGATGCCCATCACGCGCCCGCCCTGGCTGAAGTCCGGCCCCTGGATGTAATTCATCAACTGCTCAACGCTCATCTCGGGATGGTCGAGCAGGGCAATGCAGGCGCGCAGCACCTCGGTCAGGTTATGCGGCGGGATATTGGTCGAGAGACCTACGGCGATGCCGCTGGAGGCGTTGACCACTGGAGGGATGTGGCCGGGCAAATAGTCAGGCTCCAGCACCTTCGGGTCCTGCTTATACGTCGGATGCAAGGGCACGGTGTCGCGATCGATATCGACCATCAGGGCCTCGGCCAGCGGCGAGAGGCGCATCTCGGTGTAGCGATAGGCGGCAGGCGCATCGCCATCCTCGCTGCCCATGTTGCCCTGGCCCTCAATCAGGGGATAGCGCAGGGTAAAGGGCTGGGCCATACGCGCGGCGGCATCGTAGACCGAGGTATCCCCGTGAGGATGATAGTTGCCCAGAATCAGGCCAACCACCTCGGCGCTTTTCACAGTGGGACGACTGGAAAGGTAGCGGGCCTCGCGCATGCCCGCCAGGATACGCCGCTGCACCGGCTTCAGACCATCGCGTGCATCCGGCAGGGCGCGATCGGTCACGACCGACAGGCCGTAGGTTGCAAAAGCCTGGGACATGATTACCGAGAAGTCCTCTTCGCGAATCGCGCCCGTCTCTCTATTTGTTTCTGTTGCTGTACGAGCCATCGTATCCTTCCCTATATATCGAGCTCCCGGATCTTCCGGGCGTGTTCGGCCAGGAAGACCCGCCGGGCCTCCGCGTTCTTATCTTCCATCAGTTGATCCACCAGGCGGGCCGCCAGCACGCCATCCTCCATCGTCACACGTTTGAGCGTGCGGCGGGCGGGATCGAAGGTGGTGTCGCGCAACTCTTTGGGATTCATCTCGCCCAGACCCTTAAAGCGCTTAAACTCCAGGTCCTTCGCATCAGGATGAGCCTTGAGAAAGGCCATGCGCGCCTCGTCGTCGAGCAGCCAGGTGATCTTGCCTTTGTATTTCACCGAATAGAGCGGCGGGCAGGCAATATAGATATGCCCGCGCTCGATCAGCTCGCTGAACTCCTGGTAGAAGAGGGTGAGCAGCAGGCATTGAATGTGCAGCCCGTCCACATCGGCGTCGGTTGCGATGATAACGCGGCTGAAGCGCAGGCGACTGATATCGAACGAATCGCGCGTCCCGGTGCCCAGGACGTTGATGATGGTGCGGATCTCTTCGTTACCCACGATGCGGCTCAGATCGGCCTTCGCAACATTTAACGGCTTGCCCTTGAGCTTGAGCACAGCCTGGAACTCAGAGAAACGGCCCTGACCAGCGCTCCCACCGGCTGAGTCACCTTCGACGATGAAGAGTTCGGAGCGTTCGGGATCATTCGAGTTGCAGCGCAGAAACTTCTTCGAGAGCGAGGTGTCGATCAGCTCGCCATTTTTCTTGCTGCCAGTGCGCGCCAGCTCCTCAACAAGCTGAGCCTCGTTGCGAGCCTTCTGCATCTGCTGAATCTTCTTGAGCCAGTCTTTGGCCGCGCTCTGGTTGCGCTCAAACCACTCTTTCAGACCCTCGTCCACCACTGAGCGCACAATGCCCTCGACCGGCGCATTATTCAGGCGATCTTTGGTCTGGCCCTGGAACTGCGGGTTTGTCAGTTTGACCGAGATAACGACGTTCAGCCCTTGCAGAATAATCTCGTTTTTAAAGCCATCCTTCTCGCGGCTCTTGATAATCCCCAGCTTGAGCGCATAGTCGTTGACCACTTTGGTCAGCGCGGCCTTGAAGCCGGTTTCGTGAACGCCGCCATCGCGCGTGCGCACCGCGTTAGCGTAGCTATACACCATTGGGCGATAGCCGCTGGTCGGCTGCAAGGCCACCTCGACCTGTACGCCGTCCTTCTCTTTGGCAATGCCGATCACGCTCTTGAAGAGCGGTGGCGCGGTCATCGTTGCCAGCTCGCGCACATAGTCGGGCAGGCCCTCTTTTGAGTAGTAGACATGCTCGATCTGCTGCTCGTTCGCGTCGTCCCAGGCGTCCAGGTGGAAGTAGACGCCGCGATTAAGATAGGCCGCTGCCTTCAAGCGGCTCTGAATGGCCTCCAGGCTATAATAGGCGTCGGCGTCGAAGATGGTATGGTCGAAGAGCCAGCGCAGCATCGTGCCATGCAGTTTGGGATCGCATGGCTCGATCCGATGCGGCAGCGCGGCGCCGCGACTGAAGACCTGCGTAAAGCACTGGCCGTTCTTCCAGATGGTCAGTTCCAGCTTCTCAGAGAGAGCATTGATGACCGTCGAGCCAACACCGTGCAGACCGCCGGCGGTCTTGTACACGCCCTCCTCAAATTTGCCGCCGGAATGGGGCACGGTCAGGATGACCGTGGCCGCAGGGAGATAGTTGCCCCGGTAGAGCATGGGATCGAAGGGCATGCCGCGCGCCTCATCGCGCACCGTTATCCAACCCTCGCGATCGAGCGTCACCCAGATATGTTTGCCGTACCCGGCCACAGCCTCGTCCACGGCATTATCCAGCGCCTCCCAAATCAGATGCATCAGCCCCGAAGAGGAGGTCGAGCCAATGAACATGCCCGGACGATGCCGAATGGCGGCGATCCCTTCCAGCACCTGGATGTCGGAGGCGGAATATGTACTTGATTTTTTCCCTCTTGCCATTGTTCTGGTCTCGCTCGATGCGTTGTGTATTGGGGGCGATTCTACCACATCAACGAGCGGTTTGTCTCCGAAAAGGGAAAGCTGCGTGCCTGCCTCTAACTCACTCAGAGCAGGCGCAGCGGTCTTGGCAGAACGAGCCATTGAAAATCCTCTCTTGCTTAGCTTTTTCTTGCTTCCTCAGCATACAAGCTTGTATTCTCAAAGTCAATAGGGAATTCGGTCATAGGTTCTAATAAAAGAGAACGTCCGTTCGTCGAGTTTCTCAGGGTGTAAAAAGACTCACAACAAAACGCGAAACTTTTTACATTAGAAACCGTATTTTTATTTAGGATATGTTTCATTTATGGATTTCTATTCACAGGAGATTGCGGCCATGCCACGTCCTTCAAAGCGAGTAGCGCCTGATACGCTTGGAGGCAGGCTGCGCGCTGCCCGGCAAAGCCTGCATCTCTCCCTGGCCGATGTGGCCGGCGACCGATACAGCACCAGCCTGATCTCGCAGATCGAACGGAATCGCGTTGATCCCTCGCCGGACAGTCTTCGCTACCTGGCAGAGCGCCTGAAGCTGCCATTTGATGAGTTGCAGAATCTGGCTCGCCAGCATCGCGAGTCGGAGACAGAGGCCAATCTTTATCGCGAGTACGAAACAAAGTATGCTGAGATCAGCAAGTTGCTGGCGCGCAATCAGTTTGCACATGCCATTGATGTTTTTAAAATGCTCGATCTGGACCAGATGCCGCACTTTATGCGCTGGCGCACGCTGGCCCTGCGCGGACAGACGTATTATGAACTGCGGGAGTTTTCGCGCGCGCAGCGCGACTTTCAGTCGGCTCTGACCCTCCTGCCCGCCTCTATCGGAGAGGAACATCAACTGGAGGTAGTGAAGCTCCGTCTGCACCTGGCTGCCGCTACCCGCGAGCTTAACCAGCTTGCGGCTGCGCTGGAATATTACCAGGCGGCCTTGAATAGCATGGACTCTTCCACGCCGCTGCGCTATGTGGCCGAGGCGCACTGGGGACTGGCGCTGGTCTTCTACCGCCAGGCGCGCAACGCCTCCCTGCTCGACGGAAACACCCCCGCGGGACAGGGTGCATCGGAGCAGTTGTTACAGGAAGCCTGGCAGCATGCCGAGGACGCTCGCACACTCTATAACGCCATCACAGATAACCTGCACGCAGCGCTGCTGCAATGCCAGATCGCGCTGATCGAGCAGGAACGGGGCCAGATTGAGCAGGGCGGACGCAGGCTGCTGGGGGTTCTGGAGACCTGGAAACCAACGCTGGCCGAAGATTTCCAGCCGGAGGCCGGCGGACGCCTGCACCCGCTCCCTGAGCGCGCAAACGTCGTTTCCGCCGCTGCCTGCTACCTGGCGGCCATTGAGTACCAGGCCGGGCGCCTCGAGGCCGCGCTGGATTATGTTCACCTGGCCCTGCAGGCGGGCGCTCAGAGCTACAAAGTTCGCCAGGCAGAGGCGCTGATTATGCAGGGGCAGATCCTGGAGGCCAGGAATGCGCAAGATCCGGCGATTGAAGAGACGTTTCGCCAGGCCGTGAGCATCCTGCAAGGCAGCGATCGGCGCGCAATCCAGGCCCAGGCTCACTACCAGCTTGGACGCTACCTGCTCACCAGGGGCAAGACAGAGGAGGCCAACCGCGAGATAGAGAAGGTGCGCGAACTGGCCGGCCTCTCCGACGACTTCTGCGCGCTTCCTCCCACCGATGAAGCCTCGGGGAATGGCTGATGATATGATAGAAAGTAACAGATAGACCGTTCTGAAGCTGGAGAACTCTACATAAAGGAAGCTCGCATATGAAATCTTTAACTGGTCAGTATGAATGCGCCCATCGCTCAGGTCTGGGACTGGATTACTTTACCGCCCGCGTGGATCGCCTGACGCTCTACGCAAACGGGCGTTTTACGCTGATCACCCAGGAGAAAAGTCGGCTGGCACACGCTGCGAAAAATCTGGCCAGCGGTCAGCAGGCGAGCATGGACGCTCCTGAGACGCGGGCCGAGGGCAATTATAGTTCGCAGGGGAACCTGCTCACCCTGCATTTCGATAACGGCGAGCAGGAGCAGGCACAGATTCTGGAGACAGGACTCCAATTCAATAAGGATTTCTTTGAAAAGGTTGCGGACTCGACCTTTATGCCGCCGCCCCAGCGCGTGAAGAGCAACATGGAGGACATTGCCAAAGGGCTAAAAATCGCCGGAGCCATCGGCGGTACGGTACTCAAGGCTGCGAAGACGATTCAGGATACACTGCAAAGTTCACAGCAGAATCGGCAAGACACACCCGCGAATGCGACTCCTCCCGCCGCTGCGCAGCCGGCAGGCCAGGCCCCGCAACCGGCCCCGGCACAATCCTGGCAGGCTCCCCCCGCCACGCCATCTCAATCAGCCTATTCGCAGGCGCAGCCCGCCCCTGGTCCATTGTCCCCACAGGACGACGAGACTCTGTTCTGCGACCAGTGTGGCATGCCTGTGCGGCCCGGCAAGAAATTTTGCAATCATTGCGGCGCGCGGCTCCCATGATACGAAATCCGGCCAGAGCATACCTTTCCATGCATACCATGAACAGGACTCGATGGAATTGGATATGAGAAGCTAGCGCACTGGCTGCTCTTTCATCAAAAACTCGTAGGCGGCGACGATCCGCTGCATCTGGCGAGGGTCGCCGCCCATATCGGGATGATACTTTTTCGCCAGCTTGCGATAGCGCTGCTTGATCTGCTGCCGCGTGGCACCAGGAGGAAGGCCGAGCGTGGCCAGCGCCTGCTGACGCTGTAAGGCAGGGCGCACAGGGTTGGCGCTGCTCTTCCAGAGCAAACGCATGCTCAGGCGCAGGGTTTCCCACAAAAGGCTGACAAAGCTCTGTCTCGGCGGCTGGCCGGTATTCATTGTATGCTCACTCGCTCCACCAGAAATGTTGCTCTCATTGTAGCATAGTTCCCTTCAAAAAGAGGAGAACGTCAATCTACCAGCCAGTACACAACTCAGCCTTATTGGTCCAACCACGCGCGAATCGGCAGGATGTGATCCTGGTAATGCTTAAAAGAGTTGCCGGCGATCACCTCCCAGGGGACCCAGTCAGCAGGCATCTTGCGAAAACGCCGGGGATCGTTCAAATCCTCGTCTGATAACTTCTGCACTTCATCCAGCAATTGCGCGTAAACCTGCCGTTCCTCGGCCAGCACATCCTGCAAGGAGTGGTCGCGATACCGGGAAACCATGATCGCATTGCTCTCATCGTCGGGCAGTTCCCAGAAATCAGAACTAACGAGCGCTCGCGCCTGGCACACGCCAACCATCTCGCGCTCGCACCACATGATATGCGCGATTACATCCTTGACCGACCACTCGCCGGTCGCGCCCGGCTGCAGCATGCTCTCCTCGCCAACTTCGTTCAGCAGGGCCTCCCACTCCACGCGCGTCGCTTGCAGCTTTTCAAGAAACGTCACTTTATCCATAAATTTTCCTCCTTTGCCTGATTGCTTTTGCTTCTGCTCCAAGCATAGCATGCAAAGGGGACAGCTCTGATCCTGATTAGATAGCCACTGGCAAAGAGCGTCGCTCAATGTCTACGACTGAACAGCACATTAAGAATTAGCGTGACTACCGCGAAAATGAGTGCAAAAGAGATCGCCAGGGGAGCAATGGGGAACAGGTTGTCGCGCACAGCCGCAACCACGCCCAGGGTGATCATAAAGGTCATGAAAACAAAGACCAGGGAGACAATTGCCAGGGCTAGCCGCTGGCCAGCGCTGGGTCCCTTGCCGCTCGTCTCAACCGGTACAACCAGCTTCTGGCCCGCCATGCTGGTATATGTCTGAAGCGGAGGCACGTTCACGGTATAAGAGACGGGCTGCGGGCCGGTATACCCTGCCTGGTAAGAGCCAGACGGCGGACCATCGCGAAATTCTTCCTCAAATTGCGTGTGCTGCTGAGACATGGTTGCGTTCCTTCCTCTCTCCCGATTGATGGCGTTTTGAGCCTTATATTTTTCAGATAGAACAATACCTGGACTGATTACGAATGAGCGGCTCAGCGGGTTGGAGAACAGGAGGAAAACGCGTTTGGCCTTACCTCTGCTTGAATGATATACTGAAGAGTATTTGGAAGCCGTTTCGTAGCAAGCGAACAGTCTTCATGTGCGAATCTGCTCGAACATTTGTGAAATATGCGAGCAGAGACGACGGAAAGGAGCGGTATGAGTAGCGCAGCGCAACAGCCCGAAAGTGATCGCGTCTGGTCTGTTGAAATGCATGGCATCGATCCGATCGATCAACAGGAACGTCATGGCAGGCCGTTTGAGCTTTTCTGGATCTGGTTTGCCAGTAACATCGGCATTCTAGGCGTGGTCTACGGTGCATTCTACCTGGTCAGCACCGGCCTGAATCTGTGGCAGGGCCTGGTGGTCGGGCTGATCGCGACCGGAGTTTCATTTCTCTTCGTGGGCCTGCTGAGCGTTCCCGGGGTCAGAGGGGGCGCGCCAATGTTGACGCTCTCGCGGGCCGTTTTTGGCACACGGGGCAACCTCGGCCCGACGCTGGTAAGCTGGATCAGCCTGGTTGGTTGGGAAACCATCCTGGTCATCACTTCAACAGGCGCGCTGCTGGAGCTCCTGCAGATCTTCGGCATCCAGACAAACGGCGTATGGACCGTGATAAGCATTTTGGTGCTGGCGGCGGCGGTCGTGGCCTGCGGAGTTTGGGGACACGCCACGCTGGTCTGGTTGCAGCGAGCCGCCACCTGGATATTCGGCATTCTGACGATCGTTATCATCGCTTTCCTTCTCCCCCAGACCAACTGGAGCAAGATTCTGGCGCAGCCGGCGGGTCCCTGGGATACCGGCGTCGTCACTGCTTTCGTGTTGATCATGGCCGGCACCGGCATCGGCTGGATCAATTCGGGAGCCGACTACGCGCGCTATCTGCCGCACAAAAGCTCCGGGCGTGCAATCACTCTGTGGACCACGCTCGGCGGCACCCTGCCGCTCTACGTCTTGATGATTACCGGCGTCTTCCTGGCCTCCTTCAGGGCCGATACGCTGACAGCCAGCGATCCGCTCGCGCCCATCAGGGAGGCCCTGCCATCCTGGCTCGCTATCCCCTACCTGCTGACCGCCATCGGGGGATTGCTGGCCGGGGCCGCGCTCGATATCTATTCATCCGGCCTGAACCTGCTCGCCCTGGGCCTGCGCGTGAAGCGCCAGTATGCCGTGCTGATCGATGGCGTGCTGATGGTCATCGGCTCGATCTACGTGCTGTTGATTCGCAACGACTTCCAGGGCGCGCTCACCAGCTTTCTGCTTCTGCTGGCCGCCGGCCTGACGGTGTGGGCCGCGATCTTCCTGATCGATATGATCTGGCGGCGCAGCTACGATACCCGGAGCTTGAATAACACAGGCCGCGAGAGCGCCTATTACTACACCGGCGGGTTTAACATTCCCGCCTGTATTGCCTGGGTCGTTGGGATTGCAGTCGGTCTGCTTTTCACCTCGTCTTCCTTCTTCACAGGCCCCCTGGCGAAGGGCATTTTTGCCAGCACCAGCCTGGGCTACCTGCTAGGCGCGGGCGTGAGCGCGCTGATCTACCTGATTCTGCGCCCGGCTTTTCAGGGAAAACGGGCCGCGCGCGACCTGGAAGAGGAGTCCTCAATAGCTTCCTGACCAGGCTGGCGGCCAGCGGCTGCAAATGAGAAAGAAAAGGCGAGCTTGCCGGACTGCACACCGTCTGGCAAGCCCGCCTTTCCCGTCCCTGCGGGCGCAGCCACGTCAAAAAGCCGAGAAGTGGCAAGCACAGGGACAAATTGGGGAATCGCTTGCAGGGAAACACGCGGAATGATAGGATAGGCAAAGAAGATCTCTCTATATGTATGGCGCAGGAGTATCTCTGAGATGATTTCTCTGGTGAAACGTTTCTTCAAACTACGTATTATTCGCTATGGTCTGGTAGGCGGCATCGGTATCCCGATTCAGGATGCAGCCCTCTTTCTCTTTGCGCAACTTCTCATGCTACCCCTCCCCCTGGCAGAGGTCTGCTCTTTTCTGGTTAGCAATTTTATCAATTTCACCCTCAACCAGTTTTTTACCTACCGGGAACAGGTCAAAGGCATTCGTGGCTGGGAGTGGCTCAAGCGCTATTTTAAGGGACAGTTGACCAGTCTCTCCGCCACGCTGCTCTCTATCCTGGTTGCTCTTGGACTGGTCTATTTCCTGCACGTCGATAAATACCTGGCGAACCCGATCGGCATCGTCATCGCGTTTATCTATAACTTCTTCATCTCAAATAAGCTGGTCTTCCGGCCCACGACAGCCGCCGCACCATCGACCGCGAGCGACCAGTTGGAAACACTCGCGGTCAATCCAGAGACAAAAGTTGAGTCTACCCCCAAATAGCGCCACTTCAGCTTAAATGGTATTGGCCTTTCTGGCCATACGCGTAGACGAAGCGATAGACGGTGTGGTACTGCTCCCACTCCTGCTGCATCGTGTTGAGAAGCTGGTCGAATTCCGCGCCGGGCAAGTGGAAACGCACCTGAAAAACCTCGCGCACTCCGGTGAAAGTGGTGCGAAAATTCGTCGCCATCAATCCTCCAATCCTGCCGCCCCAATGCCCGATGGGAATATCGATCGTGCCTTTCCTCACATGCTGCATGCCGGCCTGATGCAGATACTCATCGAGCGAGCGAGAGACGACCCCGCTGGTGTCCAGTCCGCGTATCGCGGCAAGCTGGCTCATCAATTCAAACAGGCGGCGCGTCGCCGGACCGTTTGGCACGATCTCGTCGCCGCCTTCGATCAGCTCAATCCAGCCGCCGGGCCGGGCCACGCGCGCCAGTTCTTTTACTTCAACCGGCCAGGCGGTCAAAGGCAGCGCCGTGACCATCAGCCGCTGATGGATATAATCAAAGGAGGCGTCGGGAAAAGGCAGTCCATCCAGGACATTGCCGGCGACGAAGCGATAATTGGGCAGGTTCGCGGGCTTGCCGGCCTCCAGATCAAATCCAGTTACCTGGGCCGCCGGAAATTCCGCACACATCTCGTAGCACCACTGCCCGGTACCACACCCAACATCGAGAACAAACGTCGGATTTTCGAGAGGCGCGAGATAGTTGCCTTTCAGTGTAGCGCGCAACGCGAAATGCTGGAAGTCCAGGCGATTGATCTCACCGAGATCCTTCGGCAGCATATACGGCACATTCTTCAGAAAGCGCCTGTCGCCTGCCATAGCCGGCAAGGCCACATTCTCATCCCTCGGGTGTTGCTCAGAAACGGTGGGCGCGGGAGATTTTTTTCGTCTATTGAAAGGCCAGGGCATGGTTTGTCCTCTCCATAAGAAAAAGATGCGAAAAGAAAATCCCTGAGAAAACTGATTTAAATCTAAGTGATGGCGGCTTGATTGTCAAGTGAATTGAAAAGTAGAAGGAAGAGGTGAAAGAAAATTTTAATGGGTTTTTAATGACAGGCGCAGGCAACTGAGGCAGGCTCACCGTCTCTTTTGCTACCCCATGAAAACGCCTGCGACAATGATGCCCCTGTTGCTATGTGTGCATCCACACGCGCCGGGTACGCACGCGAGCCGTGTCCCAATCGAGCACCGCTGAGAGCACCTTCCCCAGCGCAGCAAGCTCGGCTTTGATCTCAGCGGACGACGGCATACTGCTCTCGCGCCAGATGAGCAGAATTTCTACCCGGCGCAGGTTCTCCCCCTCGCCCAGCACATAGCGCGCAATTGTGCCGGGGAATCGATATGACTCGTCGCGCTTGACAGGCTCCAGCGCACGTATAAGTGCCTCTTTCGTTATCTTCTCGCGTAATTCAATCTCGACGCTGGTGACAACCAGCTTATGACCCTCTGGCGCAAATCGCCAGGGGGGCACGTTCTTACGCGGTTGCCCGCCAAGACTCCGTTTGAAATTCTCGATCTCTGTACGCGGGATGAGATATCTGCCGCCCTTCTTCATCCCCTTCAAATCGCCATTGATGACATGATGATGGGCAGTTTTATAACTCATCCCCAGCAGCCTGGCTGCCTCGCTGATAGTCAGTATTTTGCCGAGATCAGCTTCGTTAGCATTTTTATCCATCCCCATGATGGTATACAAAATCTTATCATCAGGACAACTTACTAAAAAATAACATAGTTGTAATTCTGTTATTTTAATGGTACGCTGGACGCGGACCAGCAGCGTCCCTACTCAATGAGCCTGATCCGGCGCGCTGACCTGTGCGCGTCCTGCGTGTAGCGTCACCCAACCGCAAGCTTCACTTGATGCAAGGAGACGGAGTTGATCTCCGTCTCCTTCCGCTTCTCAGGCCATTCAAAACGTCAAACGGCCAACCGAAACGCTTTTTCTGTTACGCGCGCTCGACGGCGCGCAGCAGGGCGCGTTTAGCCATGACGCCGGCCATCTGGGCGCGATAGGCTTTGGAGCCGTGAATATCCTCGATCAGTTCCAGTCCATCGGAGGCGTGGCTGGCTGCGGCGGAGATCGTCGCCTCGTCGAGGACCTTGCCGGCCAGGGCGTTCTCTACGGCGGTCGCCCGCGTGGGCTTGACCGAAGCGCCGGTGATAACGACGCTGGCGGAGGCGCAGGTGTTGTCGTCGTTGAGCGTAACCACAGCGGCGCAGCCGGCCACGGCGTAGTGCGAGGCGCGGTTGGCCAGCTTTTCGTAGGCGCTGCCAGAGTGCGCGGGCAGCAGCGGCAGGCGAATCTCCGTCACGACCTCGTTCTCCGCCAGGGCTGTGGTGAAGAGATCCTGGAAGAAATCGTCGGCGTTGATCTCGCGCTGACCGGAGGGGCCGCGCGCGACGATGATCGCTTTGAGGGCCAGCACCATGCCGGGCATGTCCGCGGCGGGGTCTGCATGGGCCACGCTGCCGCCGATCGTGCCGCGATTGCGCACCTGCTGATCGCCGATCAACGCTGTGCCCTCGGGCAGAAGCGCGAACCGGCGGGCCAGCAGATCCGAACGCTCGATCTTGCTGTAGGTCGTCAGAGCGCCTATCGCCACATAGCCATTCTCCTCGCGGATGTAGGAAAGGCCATCGATGCGGCCTAGATCGATCAGGTGCCCCGGCTGGGCCAGGCGCAGCTTCATCGTGGGAAGCAGGCTGTGGCCGCCGGCGAGTAGCTTGGCCTCGCCACCGTGCTCCTGCAGAAGCGCGATTGCTTCATCCACCGTCTTCGCGACATGGTAATCAAAAGCTGCTGGAATAGACATACAAGTTCCTCCTCAATCTATTCTACTGATGGTGGATGATCTTCCACAACTTCTCAGGCTTGAAAGGCATATCCACATGATCGACGTTCAGCGCGTCCGCCACTGCGCCTGCAACCGCCGGGGTTGAGCCGATCGTGCCGGCCTCGCCAATGCCTTTCACTCCAAGCGGATTAACCGGCGTCAGCGTGATGGTGCTGTCGAGCTCGTAGTGAGGAAGCTCATGCGCGTATGGCAGAGCGTAGTCCATCAGGGTCGCCGTGAGCAGTTGCCCATCCGGCCCATACTCCACGCCCTCGAACATCGCCTGGCCAACGCCCTGCGCGATGCCGCCGTGAACCTGACCCGCGACGAGCAGGGGATTGAGCTGGCGTCCGCAGTCATCGACAGCTACGTAGCGGATGATCTTCGCCTCACCGGTATCCCGATCGACCTCGACGGCGCAGATGTGCGTGCCAAAGGGGAAGACGCACGCTTCCGGCTCCCAGAAGACCGTCGTCTCCAGGCCAGGCTCGATGCTGGAAGGCAGGGTATTGGAGAGATTGGCCGCCAGCGCGACCTCGTTGAACGTCACGGATTTCTGCGGCGAGCCGGTGACGGTAAATTTGCCGTCGGCCAGCTCAATATCGCCGGCGCTGGCCTCCAGCATATGGGCCGCGATCTGCTTCATCTTCTCCTTCAGACGCTGAGCGGCTGTGTAAACCGCCGAGCCGCCGACCGCCGTGGTGCGGCTGCCATAGGTGCCGCGTCCTTCGGGAGTCGAATCGGTATCGCCGTGCAAGATAACGACCTGATCCAGAGGAATGCCATAGTCTTCCGCGAC
>Ga0070740_10004862_pt1 | contig 12893 bp, 15 predicted proteins | sample Coa_R2_FD_67286 | JGI IMG/M metagenome (GOLD analysis project Ga0070740, IMG submission 67286) | Surface soil microbial communities from Centralia Pennsylvania, which are recovering from an underground coalmine fire - Coalmine... | ecosystem: Environmental > Terrestrial > Soil > Unclassified ...
ACAATACTCTAACTGGCAAGGCGGGGGCGGACACTTTCGACTTTGGGCTTCTGTCAACTGGGCACGACAAAATAACCGACTTCCAGCTTTCAGTTGACCATATTCGTTTTGACGGTGGAGTGTCGGTAGCTGGGGTTGATTCAAAAAGTGGACCCACGGTACTGCACCTTAGTTCGGGGGGCGATGTCACGCTTCAGGGAGTTTCTCATTTGTCAGATTGGCATCTGTTGCTCTAAGGCTTCAGCCGCCAGCTGGATCAGGCGAGCATCGTGAGCAATTGCAAAAAACTGGTGTCTCTCTCCGGAACCAAATGCCGATTTGGTCCCATGGAATCGGTATTTTTTAATTGGTCAGCTCGTAGGGCGGAACAGCGAAGCGTAATCCCCGCGGCGGGTTACGGCCTACGGCGTAACCCGCCCTACTGAATTGATTGCGGGCTTGCGCAATCGGGCCGCAGCGCCGATGCTGCCCGGGCTGAACAAACGCACGGGAGGTCCTCATGCGGCTGAGGCACGTGGTGATCTTGACGCTCGCGACGTCGGCGCTTTCGGCGCCGTCGGCAATGGCGCAGCAGCATATCGAGTATCCGTGGTGCGCCGTCTATGGCGGCAATTTCGGCGGCGGCAATTGCGGATTTTCGACGCTGGCGCAGTGCCGCGCCACCGTCAGCGGCATCGGCGGCGATTGCCGGCCCAATCCGTTCTACAAGGGCACGCCGTCGCGCAAATCCAAACGGCGGTCGAGCGAACTCGAGGTGCCGTATTCTTCGAATTCGGCGGGAAGCTGGCCGTCGTATTTCCGCGACTGATCCTCGCGGCCGACGTCACCAGTGATAGTTGATGCCGGCGCGCACCAGGTCGTCGGTCGCGGTGACGCCGAGCGTGTTGGTGCCCGAGGCCGCGCCCATGAAGGTTGCAGTGCCGAGATCGATGTGGAGATATTCGAGCTTGGCGCTCCAGTTGCGGTTGATGCCGTATTCGACGCCGCCGCCCGCGGTCCAGCCGGCATTGGTGGCCGATGACGTGCCGGTCGGCTGCACCGCCTTGATGTTGCCGTAGGCGACGCCGCCGGTGACGTAAGGCAGCCAGCGGTCAAAGGCATAGCCGAGCCGCGCCCGCGTGGTGCCGAGCCAGTTCTGCTCGGTCTTGCAGGCGCCGCCGCCGTCGGCGACGCAGACGCTGCCGGGCAATGACCTGCTGCCGGTGACGCCCAGCCAGTCGAGGTCGGTCTCGATGCCGAGCACGAATTGCCCGGTCTGCCAGTTGTAGCCGAGCTGGCCGCCGACCAGCCCGCCCGAGGTGCTGAAATTTCCGGAATTGGCGCCGACCGCTGGATCGCTCCAGCCCGACTGGCCCCAGACATAGCCGCCGTTGATGCCGGCGTAGAAACCGGACCAGCTGAAGTGCAATTCCGCCGGCGCGTTGTAGTACTGCGGCGGAGCGGGACGCGGCGGCAGATCGGCGGCGAGCGCGGCCGTTGCGCTGGCGGCGGCGCCGACGATGCCGAGGATGAGACTGCGGTTCATGGCACCGCATACCCGCATCCGTTCGGGGCCAAATGCGGGCGTAAATGGGGAATTTCTGCGGGTTCCCGGCGCGCCATCAAGCGCTCGCCACATTCCGCGGATAAGGATGCGGGAGGTCCGTCTTGAACCTCCAAACATCGAGACCGGACAAGGAACGACAGGTTCCGGGAAGCCCCGCGCCGGTGACGCCGCGCGGGGTTTCTTTTTGGCCCTTACGTGCCGTAGCTCTGGATCAGCGAGCCGGCCACCAGGAGCCGTCCACCAGCACGAAGAAGCAGCGGCGCGTTCGGCGAGCCCTAATAAAATCGTAGCCCGCATGAGCGTTAGCGAAATGCGGGGCCCTTGCGCGCCGCTCCCGGATTTCGCTGCGCTCATCCGGGCTACGGAATGTCGCTTGTTCGTCAGCCCGTAGCCCGCATGAGCGTTAGCAAAATGCGAGGCATTGGCAGAGGCGCTGTCCCTACAAACCTTACGTGCCGTAGCTCTGGATCAGCGAGCCGGCCACCAGGCTCCAGCCGTCCACCAGCACGAAGAAGATCAGCTTGAACGGCAGCGACACCACCACCGGCGGCAGCATCATCATGCCCATCGACATCAACACCGACGCCACCACCAGGTCGATGATCAGGAACGGCAGGAACAGCAGAAAGCCGATCTCGAAGGCGCGCTTGAGCTCGGAGATCATGAAGGCCGGCACCAGCACGCGCAGCGACAGGTCCTCGGGCTTCTCCGGCGTCGCCTCGTGCGCCATGTCGACGAACAGCTTCAAGTCCTTCTCGCGCACGTTCTTCTGCATGAAGGCGCGCAGCGGCTGCGAGCCGCGCTCGAAGGCCTGCTCGGCGGTGATCTCGTTGGCGATGAGCGGCCGCACGCCGCTGTCATAGGCCTTCTGCAAGGCCGGCCCCATGACGAAGGCGGTCAGAAACAGCGCCAGCGACACGATCACCGCATTGGGCGGCGCGGTCGCGGTGCCGAGCGCGGTGCGCAGCAGCGACAGCACCACGACGATGCGCGTGAACGAGGTCATCATGACCAGGATCGACGGCGCCAGCGACAGCACCGTCAGCAGCGCGATCATCTGCAGAACGCGCTCGGTCAGCCCGGTGCCCTGGGCGAAATTGATGCTGACGTCCTGCGCTGCGGCCGGCGCCGTCAGCGCGATCAGCGTTGCTACTCCGGCCACCCCCGTCGCGAGACGGACGCGGCGGCCGAAGCGGCCGGTCACGATTTGTCGGAAGGACGGCCGAGCAAGCTCGCCATCTCCTCTTCGAGGTTGTCGTAGACGTTCTTTTCCGGCGCCGTCGGCGCTTCCGGCTTGAAGTCGAATCTCTGCTCGGGCCGCAATTCGCGCTTGACGTCGAATTTCGGCTCGGCCTTCGGCTCGAACTTGCCGTCAAACTTTGAATCGAATTTGGCGTCGAACCGGGGTTCGGATTTCGGTTCGAATTTGGGTTCGAATTTGGGCTCGAACTTTGCCTCGGCGCGCGGCTTGGGCGCGGGCGGGCGCGGCGCCACTTTGGCGGTCGGCGGCACCGCCAGCGGGTCGGTGACCGGCGGGCGGCCTTCCGCGACCGGGGCGCGGCGCAAGGCGGCTTCGAGCTGCTGGGCCATTTCGGCGAGGTTGCGATCGGTCTGCGGCGCTGCTGTCGGCACCTCTGGCAGCGGTGGCGCAACCGGCGGGGCCGCCGCGGTGCGCGGCTCGCGCGGCGGCGGCGGCGGGATATCGGCGGCGCCGAGCTTGGACGACAGTTCGGCGGCAAGGCCGGTCAGGCTGTCGGCCGGGCGCGGCCGTGGCGGCTCCGGCGGCAGCCAAGGCTCTTCGGTGGCGGTGGAGCGGCGCGGCGGCGCGATCGGCGCGGCCGGCTCGGCGACGGGCTGCGGCCAGGGCGCGTCCACGCCCGGCGCCAGGCGCGCGGTGGTCTCCGCGGTCATGGAGACGCGCGCCGGCTCGCGGACGCCCGCGGCGGCGGCTGCGCGCACGATATTGGTCTCGACCACGACGTCGGTCGGGCCGCCGATCATCAGCAAATGTTCGGTATTGTCGCGGCGGATCAGCACCAGGCGGCGGCGCCCGTCGACGGTGGCGGCATCGATCACGGCGAGCCGCGGCTGACGGCCGCGGGCAGTATTGCCGAGACGATTGGCGCCGAAGCGGCGCACCAGCCACGCGGTCAAGCCGATCAGCGCCAGCACCACCAGGAAGGCGATGAAGAAGCGCGCGGCCAGCGGCAGACTTGTGCCGAACAGATAGTCCATCAACTCACTCCGTTTTCGCCCGCCGCGCCGCTCAGGCGGGAATCGCCTAAATGGTTAATTCCGCGGGCGCAATTTGCGGCCTCGAATACTAACAGACTGTTAAGAAATAAAGCCATTTTTCCAGCCGCGGGGATGCTTTTAGCGTCCGAACGCGGTGAAACCGTGGCCGTCCGATCGTCCGGCCTTATTCTTTTACCAGCCATTAACCATGCGCCCGGCAAAGTCTGCCTAGTCGGCGCGAGCCCGCGGCCGACAATTCTTAAGAGGCGGCCATGGCCATCACCGACATTCCGATCCTCTCGATGCTGCGCACGCGCCTCGAATGGGCGCAGGCGCGTCAGAAGGTGCTGGCCGAGAACGTCGCCAATTCCGACACGCCCAACTACCGGGCGCGCGACCTGGCGCCGCTGAAATTCGAAACGCCGGCGGAGGTGTCGCCGGCCACGGTGTCGAGCGTGTCGCTGACGCGCACCGAGAGCGGCCACCTCGAAGGCTTCGGCGCCAAGCCAGAGCCCTTCCGCAGCCAGACCAAGGCCAATGCCGAGGTCGGCCCGACCGGCAATTCGGTCAATCTCGAGCAGGAGATGATGAACGTCGCCGCCAACCAGATGGATTACCAGGCCGCCACCGCGATCTACACGCGCAGCCTGAAGCTCATCAAAACCGCGCTCGGCAAGAGCTGACGGAGGCCGGCCATGGACTTCATCAAGACGCTGGCGATCGCCGCCTCCGGCCTGCGGGCCCAGGCCGGCCGCATGCGCATCATCTCGGAGAACATCGCCAACGCGGATTCGACGCCGTCGTCGCCCGGTTCCGAGCCCTACCGGCGCAAGGTGCCGACCTTCGTCAGCGAGCTCGACCGCTCGCTCGACGTGCAGGTGGTCGAGCTTGGCCGCACCCAGCTCGATACGTCGGACTTTCGCCTGAAATACGAGCCCGGCCATCCGGCGGCCGACAAGAACGGCAACGTCAAATACCCCAACGTCAATTCGCTGGTCGAAATGGCCGACATGCGCGAGGCGCAGCGCTCCTACGAGGCCAATATCAACGTCGTCACCGCCACGCGCCGCATGATCCAGCGCACCATCGACATTCTCAAAGCCTGAGGGGATAGCCTATGGCCTCACCGGTTACCGCGATCGGCGCCTATACGGCGGCCGCCAAGCTCCTGAGCAATCCGGCGCAAGCCGCCGATGCCGCGAACGCGACGAGCTTCACCGCGGTGCTCAAGGAAGCGCTCAATTCCGTCAACGAGCTCGGGCAGAAGTCGGATGCCCAGACGCGGGCGCTCGCCAACGGCAAGTCCGACATGGTCAACGTCGTCACCGCGGTGTCGGAGACCGAAGTGGCGATCGATGCGGTGGTCGCGGTGCGCGACCGCGTCATCCAGGCCTACGAAGACATCATGAAGATGCCGATATGAGATTTTCAGCGTCATTGCCGGGCCGCCGCGTCAGCGGCGTGACCAGGCAATCCATCTGCGAAGAGAGATGGATGGGCGGGTCAAGCCCGCGCATGCCAGAGGAGGGGTTATGACCGGGCCGGAAGTTCTCGACGTCGCGCGCGACGCGATCTACACGCTGATCATCGTCTCCAGCCCGGTGATGCTGGTCGGCCTGACCGTCGGCGTCGCCATCTCGCTGTTGCAGGCGCTGACCCAGATCCAGGAAATGACCATCGCCTTCGTGCCGAAGATCCTGGCGATCTTCGTCGCGCTCCTGGTGACGCTGCCGTTCATGGCCGAGAAGCTGCACGCCGAGATGCTGCGCATCGCCGCCCGTATCGCGTCGGGCTGATAGGGATCGTCATGGCCGGGCCGGTCCCGGCCATCCACGTCTTGCTTCTTCCCTTGGCAAGAAAGGCGTGGATGCCCGGCACCAGGCCGGGCATGGCGGCGGAGAGAACATGACGATCGACGTCTCCTTTCTGCCGGCGCTGGCGGCGGCCTTCCTGCTCACCTTCGCGCGCATCGGCACCATGGTTATGCTGGTGCCGGCGATCGGCGAGCAGAATCTGCCGGCGCGGGTGCGGCTCGCCATTGCCCTCACGCTCACCGCCATCCTGCTGCCGGCGCACCAGAAGGCCTACACCGTCGATCTCAACACGCTGGCGCCGGTTCTGGTGATGCTGATCGAGGAGATCATCGTCGGCGCCGTGCTCGGCCTGACGGCGCGGCTGGCGATCTCGGGCCTGCAGGTCGCGGGCTTCGTGGTGGCCAACCAGCTGGGGCTCGGCTTCGTCACCGCCGTCGACCCGACGCAGAACCAGCAGGGCGTGCTGTTCGGCAATTTTCTCACCGTGCTCGGCATCACCCTGATCTTCGCCACCGACCTGCATCACCTCATCATCGCCGCGCTCAACGACAGCTACGCGCTGTTCGAGCCCGGCGAGGTGCCGTTGTCCGGCGACGTCGCCAAGCACGTCACGCAGGTGGTGGCCGCCGCCTTCCGCATCGGCATCCAGCTGTCGGCGCCGTTTCTGGTGTTCGGACTGCTGTTCAATCTCGGCCTCGGCGTGCTGTCGCGGCTGATGCCGCAGATGCAGGTGTTCTTCATCGGCCTGCCGCTGTCGATCCTGCTCGGCCTGCTGCTCCTGGTGCTGGTGATCGGCGCCATGATGGGCACCTTCGTCGGCTACCTCGAAGGCGTGCTCGGCGCGCTGGCGCCGCACGCGTGATCCCATGTCGTTTACCGACCAGGACGACACCGAGAAAACAGAAGACCCGACGCAAAAGCGCCTGGACGAGGCGCTGCGCCGCGGCGACGTGGTCAAGAGCCAGGAGGTCAACACCTGGTTCGTGATCGCGGGCGCGACGCTGGTGCTCGCCACCTTCTCCGGCGGCATGGGCAAGATGGTGTCGACCACCATGCGCGGCCTGATCGCCAATGCCGGGCAGATTCTGGTCGACGGGCCGGCCTTGCCGCATTTGTTCGAGAAAATCGGGCTCGAATTGCTGGCGGCGCTCGCCGTGCCGTTTCTGCTGCTGATGCTGGCGGCGCTCGCCGGCAACATGATCCAGCACCGCATGGTGTGGTCGTTCGAGCAGATGACGCCGTCGCTGTCGAAAATCTCGCCGCTTGCCGGGCTGAAGCGGCTGTTCTCGATGGTGGCGGTCGCCAATTTCCTCAAGGGCCTGATCAAGCTCGTGGTGGTCGGCGGCGTGCTCACCGCGCTGATGTGGCCGGAGCGCTTTCGCATCATGGCGCTCGGCCGCAGCGATGTCGGCGACATCCTGCCGCTGACGCTGCGGCTCGCGCTCAAGCTGATGGGCGCGGTGGTGGCGATGCTCGCGGTGGTCGCCGCGGCCGATTACCTGTTCAACTACCGGCGCTGGTACGAGCGGCAGAAGATGTCGCTTCGCGAACTCAAGGACGAGTTCAAGCAGTCGGAAGGCGACCCCACCATCAAGGGCAAGATGCGCCAGGTGCGCCAGACGCGCATGCGCAAGCGCATGATGGCCAACGTGCCGAAGGCCGCCGTCGTCATCACCAACCCGACGCACTACTCGGTCGCGCTGCAATACGAGCGCGGCATGGAGGCGCCGGTCTGCATCGCCAAGGGCGTCGACGCCGTGGCCTTGAAGATCCGCGAGATCGCCGCCGAGCACGCCATCCCGCTGGTGGAGAACCCGCCGCTCGCACGCGCGCTGCACGCCACCGTCGATGTCGACGAGGCGATACCGCCGGAACACTACAAGGCGGTGGCGGAAGTCATCGGCTACGTCATGCGGCTGCGGCGCCGGATGCCGGCGGCGGCCGCCAAAAAGGTGTAAGAATCGCGCTGGATTAACCTTATCCGGCCCTTGCGCCGGAGGCTCGCGTTGGGCACTCAGGAGTCATGGCAGGCGAGGATCGGGCAGTGAAGCCGACGGCGCGCACCGCCGCTGACGGGCAGGCGCGGACGGCGTTCGACCGCAGCCAGAGCGCGCCGCGCGGCGGCTCGTTCCTCATGGTGCTGCTGGTCGCGCTTTTGTTGGTCGGCGCCGCGGCCGGGCTCGTCTCTGTCGGGCGCGAGAATGCGCCGACCTATATCCTCGCGCTGCTCGCCCTGCTCGGCACCATCGGCGTGTTTTCGCTGTTTGCGCTCGCCGCCGGCGTGCTGCGGCTGTCGGGCAGGGAGCCGGGCAATCCGGTGCACAAGGCGCTCGCCGACAACGCCTTCGACGGCATTGTCGTCACCGACCAGGCCGGCCGCGTGTTCTATGCCAACGCCGCCTATCTCGACCTGACCGGCGCCGCCGTCGGCGAGGAGGTGCGGCCGGTCGAGCGCGTCTTCATGGGCGACCCCGACGTGTCGGAGGCGATCTACCGCCTGCTCAAGGCCGCCCGCGAGGGAAGGCGCCTGCAGGAGGAGGTGCGCATCCCGGGCGCCGAGCATGCGCGCTGGCTGCGCATGCGGGTGCGTCCGCTCGGCACCGGCAGCGAGGCCAGGCTCAACGTCTGGTCGATCGCCGACGTGACGCGCGACCGCGAACGTCAGGAAAACGTCTTCCAGGAGCTGCAGCACGCCATCGACTATCTCGACCACGCGCCGGCCGGCTTCTTCTCGGTCGATGCCGCGGGCGACATCGTCTATCTCAACGCCACGCTCGCCGCCTGGCTCGACCACGATCTCGCCCAGGTCGGCGCCGGCTCCCTCAAGCTCGCCGACATCGTGGCCGGGGAGGGCGCGGCGCTGCTGACGACGCTCAACGCCGCGCCCGGCGAAGTGAAGACCGAGGTGCTCGATCTCGACCTCAAGACCCGCAGCGGCAAGCCGGTGCCGGTGCGGCTCTTTCATAAAGTCGCGTTCGGCGCCGACGGCGCCATCGGGCCCTCGCGCACGCTGGTGCTCAACCGCGCCCGCGACGCTGGCGACGAGCCGGCGCGCGCCGCCGAAGTGCGCTTCATGCGCTTCTTCCAGAACACGCCGATGGCGATCGCGACGGTCGACAAGCATGGCCGCATCGCCCGCAGCAATGCGCGCTTTGCCACGGCCTTCGAGTCCCTGCGCAAGGCCGACGACCGCTCGATCTTCGCCGTGGTCAACGAGCGCGACCGGCCGGCGCTCGAGGCGTCCATCGCCAAGGCGGCGGCGGGGCAGGGCGATATTACGCCGGTGGAGGCCGCGCTCGCCGGACCCGGCGAGCGCTTTGCCACGTTCTTCGTCTCCGCCGTCGAGGAGGAGGAGCGCGACGGCGAGGCGGCGATCGTCTATGCGCTCGAAACCACCGCGCAGCGCACGCTGGAAAACCGCGTGCAGCAGCAGCAAAAGATGGAATCGGTCGGCCAGCTCGCCGGCGGCATCGCGCACGACTTCAACAACGTGCTCTCCGCCATCATGATGGCCACCGACTTCCTGCTCAACGCCCACAAGCCGACCGATCCGTCCTTCAAGGACATCATCCAGATCAAGCAGAACGCCAACCGCGCCGCCGCGCTGGTGCGCCAGCTGCTCGCCTTCTCGCGCAAGCAGACGCTGCGGCCGCAGGTCCTCGACCTGCGCGAGACCGTCAACGATCTCGGCATGCTGCTCAAGCGGCTGATCGGCGAGAACGTTACCTTGCAGGTGGTCGATGCCCGCGATCTTTGGCCGGTGAAGGTCGACCTGTCGCAATTCGAGCAGGTCATCGTCAATCTCGCCGTCAATGCCCGCGACGCCATGCCCGAGGGCGGCAAGCTCACGGTGCGCACCGCCAACGTCACGGCCTCGGAAACGGGAAAATTCGGCTACAAGGGCATGCCGGCCGCCGACTATGTCCTGGTCGAGGTCAGCGACACCGGCACCGGCATACCGCCGGACATCATCGACAAGATCTTCGAGCCGTTCTTCTCGACCAAGGACGTCGGCAAGGGCACCGGGCTTGGCCTGTCGACCGTCTATGGCATCGTCAAGCAGACCGGCGGCTTCATCTACGTCGAATCGCAGCCGGGCAATACCGCCTTCCGCATCTTTCTGCCGCGCCATCAGCCCGGCGCCGACGACGTCGCCTCGCTGCCGCCTGTGGAGGCCCCGCAGATCGCCGGCGCCATGTCGGCGGCGGAGGAGGTGGCGCGCGCCGCCAGCGCCGACCTCACCGGCCGCGGCACCATCCTGCTGGTCGAGGACGAAGAAGGCCTGCGCGCGCTCAATGCGCGCGGGCTCACCTCGCGCGGCTACACGGTCCTGGAGGCCGGCAACGGCGTCGAAGCGCTCGAGGTGATCGACAAGCAGGGCGCCGTCGATCTGGTGGTGTCGGACGTGGTGATGCCGGAGATGGACGGCCCGACGCTGCTCAAGGAGCTGCGCCGGCGCAATCCGGGCGTGAAGATCATCTTCGTCTCCGGCTATGCCGAGGAAGCCTTCGCCAAGAACCTGCCGAGCCAGGAGCAGTACGCGTTCCTCGCCAAGCCGTTCACGCTCAAGCAGCTGGTCGCCGAAGTGAAGAAAACGATGGCGAGCTGAGCGCCGCAGCCGGCGTTTTGGCGTGTCGTCCAGGTCCCCGTGACAATTGCGTGACTTGTCGCGCAGGGCTTTGGCGGCTGCGGCACCAAGGCCCTTACAAAAGGGCGCGCGGACACATACTCTCTGTTTGCCGTCTGCCGGGAGATACAACCCATGATTCGTCATCGCTGGCTGATCGCGCTTGCTGCGATCGCAACCGCGTTCGTGCTTATTGCGGACGACGCCCATGCGCGTGCCGGCGGAGGCTTCTCCGGCGGCAGCCGCGGCTTCCGCACCTTTTCGGCGCCGCCGACCACGCGTACCGCGCCGAATACGGCGGCGCCGATCCAGCGCTCGATCACGCAGCCGAACGCCGCGACCGGTTTCGGCCAGGCAGCGCCGCGCCCCGGATTTTTCGGCGGCGGCTTGTTCGGCGGATTGGCGGCGGGCTTCCTCGGCGCTGGCCTGTTCGGTCTGCTGTTCGGCCATGGCTTCTTCGGCGGCATGGCGGGGTTCGCTTCGATCATCGGCCTGCTGCTGCAGATCGTGCTGGTGGTCTTCGTCGTCCGGCTGCTCATGGCCTGGTGGCAGCGCCGCAATGCGCCGGCATTCGCCGCGGCGACGCCAGGTCCGGCGGGCGCTCACGGCTTCACCGGCATGGGCATGTTCGGCGGCAATGCGCCGGCGGGCGAGCCGCTGACGATTGCCAAGAGCGATTACGATGCCTTCGAGCAACTGCTCGGCGACGTGCAGGCCGCTTATTCGGACGAGGACATCGCCGCGCTGCGCGCCAAGGTGACGCCGGAGATGCTGTCTTATTTCTCCGAGCAGTTCTCCCAGAACGCCAGCCGCGGTCTCATCAACCGCGTCAGCGGCGTGAAGCTGCTGCAGGGCGATCTGGCGGAAGCCTGGCGCGAGGACGGCGCTGAATACGCCACCGTCGCCATGCGCTTTGCGCTGACCGACAGCATGGTGGAGCGCGCCAGCGGCCGCACTGTCGACGGCGGCCAGCCGGGCGAGGTCACCGAATTGTGGACTTTCATGCGCGCGCGCGGCGGCAACTGGCTGCTGTCGGCAATTCAGCAGGCCTGAACGTCAGGCGGATCGGTCTAGGTGGATTCTGCCGGCGCCGTTTCGCCGTCGGCGGGCGCAAGCGGCGGCGCCGACGTTTCGGGCTCGGGATGCGGTGTAAGGCCGACGCGGTCGGCGGCGGCAAGGCGCTTGGAGAAGGTGACGCCGACCTGCTTCGGTTTGCGCCAGACCACGGTGCACATGCGGCGCGCCGCGCCGTTGTTCGACAGGAACAGCGGAAACTTGTCGGGGATGAGCTTGGAGTCTTCGACGTCGATGCGGGCGCCGCTGTCGGAGATGTCGGACAGGGCGCAGCCGTGCAGTTCACCCTGCTTGATGCCGATCCAGGCCGCGTAGCGGATGGGACGACGGTGCGCCTTGCGTTTGTCGTTGAGCATTCCGCCCCCGCTGCTGCCGCTTCCGGGCGGCGACCGCCGCGCGTAACGATTCATTAACCTGCCGCCGACAGTCGAGCGGAACTATAGGGATCACCTCATTACCAATTCATAAAGCGTTATATGACGGTTGTTTCGGGCGGCGCCGCGCGTGCTCGGCTTCCGCCGTTGACCTTGCGGCGAAATCGGTCTATTTGCCCCGCCGCAATCTGGTTTTCGGCTTCATCTTGCTGCACGCCCCCTCGATTTGGGTCCGCCGCTAAGTGATCTCCCAAAACTTGGATTGTTGCCGCCCGGGCGATGATGCACGGGCGTTCAACGAAAGCGTGAAAGGATAACTGATGCCTGTCGGAACTGTGAAGTTCTTCAATACCCAAAAGGGCTACGGCTTCATTCAGCCGGAGGATGGCTCGAAGGATGTGTTCGTGCACATCACCGCGGTGGAGCGCGCCGGGATGCGCTCGCTGATGGAAGGCCAGAAGGTCAGCTACGAGATTGTCACCGAGCGCGGCAAGCAGGCCGCCGGCAATCTGCAGCCGGTCTGAGCGCGAACCAAAAAGAACTTCGCAAAAATGCAAGATGAGGCCCGGCGGCGACGCCGGGCTTTTTTGTTGCCGGCGGCGCCGCTAGGCTTGGCGCTTTCAGGGAGGCGTCCATGGACATCTTCGCCTGCGGCTCGCGTCCGCCCAAAAAGGTTGGCCCGCCGAACTTCACCGGCACGGTCTGGCAGGACCCGATCATCACCGCGCCCGAGCCGGCGCTGTTGCGATCCGCCTGGGTGCGCTTCGAGCCCGGTGCGCGCACGGCATGGCACACGCATCCGCTCGGCCAGACGCTGCGCGTCACCTCGGGCATCGGACGCGTGCAGAGTTGGGGCGGCCCGATCCGCGAAATCCGCGCCGGCGACACGGTCTGGATCGCGCCCGGCGAGAAGCATTGGCATGGCGCTTCGCCCGAGCACGTCATGGAACACATCGCCATGCAGGAGCAGCAGAACGGCCAGCATGTCGCATGGCTCGAGCCGGTCAGCGACGCGCAATATCTCGGCAAATGACCGCCGGCGAGGGAATAGCAACAACGCCCCGGTGTTGTGCATTGCCGACGGCGGAGCGATCGGGTTCTCCGCCTCAAATCGGGAGGTATGCGATGAGGGTTCATTTCGGCGTGCCGGCGGCGGCATGTCTTGCCTTGTTCTGCACCGCGCCGGCGCTGGCGCAGCAGGCCAACATGAGTTTCTTCGTCAC
>Ga0070740_10004865_pt1 | contig 12884 bp, 9 predicted proteins | sample Coa_R2_FD_67286 | JGI IMG/M metagenome (GOLD analysis project Ga0070740, IMG submission 67286) | Surface soil microbial communities from Centralia Pennsylvania, which are recovering from an underground coalmine fire - Coalmine... | ecosystem: Environmental > Terrestrial > Soil > Unclassified ...
TGAGTGCAACCGAAGCGTCATCAATAGTCACTTGCACTGCCACCTTGAGTCGTCGGCAAGTTCGCATCACCGATGAGGCACGACACGTGCTTAACGAGCTGATGAAAGCAAGCGACTGCACGGCAGAACAGATCGTCGCCGATGCCCTGATCGCGCGCTACCACGCGCTGACAGAATCTACGGACATAGCGACTACGACGAAGTCTCATGCCACTCGCCGTGGTCGCCGGACACCAACTAATGACGATGAAACAAGACATGCGCAGCCTTCGCTGCTCGTCTGACTGTTGAACGTCAGGAGCACACTTTATATTCCTTAGATCGTCAATGTGTACTTACTACACCTTCACTTATGGCATACGCGATTGCGCGGATCGCAAAACTTAAAGGGGCGGGCGTCGGCGCATCTGACCGCCACGTCGAGAGGTTGCGCAAGACGCCCAACGCCGACCGCACTCGGCTAGGGGAGAACGCCCATCTGATCGGCGACGGCATGCCCCTGCGCGAACTCGTTGACCGAATGATCGAGGGGCACGGCGGTCGCCCGCGGCGGGACTCAGTCGAGTGCGTCGAGGTGCTGCTCGAGGCTTCGCCAGAGTACTTCACCGAAGGGCGGGACGAGGTGAACCCGGAGCGCGTTCAGCCCTTCACCGAGAAGGCGGTCGAGTTCCTGCGCGAGCGGTACGGGGAGAACTGCGTCAAGGCGGTGCTCCACATGGACGAGACGACGCCGCACGTCCAAGCCTTCGTCGTCCCCATTGACGAGCGGGGCAAGCTCAACTGCAAACGGTTTTTCGGCACGCGCGAGCGCCTGAGAGAGTTTCAAGACGCCTACGCGCAAAAGATGGCGCCACTCGGTCTGAAGCGCGGCGTGCGGGGCAGTCGCGCGAGCCACACCGAGATACAGAAGTTCTACGGCGCGATCAAGGAGCGCGTGCCGCTCGATCTACGCTTGGAGCGGATGCCGGAGCCGCCGCTCGTGCTGGCGACGGAAGCGAGCCGCGAGAAGTACAAGCAGAAGGTGACGGAGGCCGTCCGCGAGCAGACCGCCGAACAGTTACGCACCATCCGGGATCAGGCGATGCTGGCGCGGCATGAGGCGGCGCGCAGAGAAGCCACAGAAGAGCGGGTATTAGAGATAGAGCGGCGGGCGGAGGAGCGCATCCGCGAAGCTGGGAGGCGGGCGCAAGAACGTGCGGAGCGAGCAGAACGTGAGGCGCAGGAGCGCATCCGGCAAGCTGAGGCGAAGACCAAGGAGTGGACGGACAGGTTCTTCACTGAGCAAAAGGAAACAATCTCCCTCCACCAGCAGGCGCACCAACTGCGGGCGGAACTCGGCGCCGCGCGCGAGCAGACGGGCGCGCTCAACCTGCAAGTTACACAGTTGACCCGACAGGTTGAAAGTCTGAGCAGTCGCCTGCGCGACATCCCTCTGCGCGAGGTGATGAAGGCGTTCAAGCTCGACGGCGATGAGCACGAAGGGCAGGTGCTTTACCGCGGCGGACGCGACAGCGTGGTGCTACGCCTGACGGACAAGGGTGCGTTTCGTGGGGAGAGAAACGTAGCCGCCAACGCCGTCGAACTCGTCACCCATCTGCGTGAGGCATACGCGGGGGGGAAGAGTTCGCCGGCTGACGCGGCGCTGTGGCTCGCCGATAAGTTCGGCGGAGAGCGTGCGACGGCGGCCCTGCTCGCCTACACGGAGCAACGTGCCGCGGCTTTCATCAACGAGTACGCGAGAACACGTGGCAGTAAGCAGCACGAGCAGGAGCGCACGCAACAACATCAACACGGTCGCGTCGGGTTCTCAAGATAAATTTTCGCAGGGTGATGAAGAAACGTGAGCGAAAGTAAGGGAGGACAGCATTGTTGGAAGAGGCAAATGACATTCTGATCACGGCGCTGGACGAGCGGATGCGGAGGATTGCAAAGGAAGTGCTGGATGAACAGGCGGCGCGCGCGGCGCAGGCGGTGGCGTTTGGCCGAGGCCACGAACACGCGAGCCTTCGCGAAGACCTGGAGCGGATAAAGGCGAAAGAGTTCATCTCGACGAGAGAGGCGCACCTCCTTCTCGGTTGCTCCGACGGCCACATACGCAACCTCGTCGAAAAGGCGCGGAAGGGTAAGGCCTCGCACCCGATCCCGTTCCTTGACCTTGACGGCGTCACGGTCTTCCCTCTGACAAAACTCCTGGAGTGGGCCGAGCGCCCGAAGCGTAAGCCGCGTGGCGCGTGCTAAGCGTTGCCCCGGCTCGGCGCGGGGCGGTTCACTTCGGGCCGCTTCTTTCGACCGCGACCCCGGAGAAAGGAGCGTCGGATGTACGTCAGGAAGAGAGGCCTTTTCTGGCACTACGAGTTCTTTGTCAACGGAAAGCGTTACACGGGCAGTTTTAACGGCAAGGACGGGAGCAAAATCGCCAAAGACAAGGCGGAGGCGCGCGAGTTCGCTTACAGCGAGCGCCGCAAGGTCCTCGACGGCGACTACCGCGACGCCGCGGAGCGCGAAGAGTTGAAGCGCTTCCCGGTCTTCGTGGACAGGGTCTTCCTCCCCTTCGCCAGGGAGAATCACTCGTCGTCGGATCACGACGAGTTCCGCTGCGAGATGCTGAAGGAGTATTTCAAGGACAGGGGCTTCGGCGAGATCACCGTGATGACGGTCGTCAGGTTTATCAACGACCGACTTGAGAGCGAGACGGTGAGGAGGCGCGTGCTGGAAGACGGCACCGCGGTCAACCGCAAGCGCAGCCCCACCACCGTGAACAAGGAGGTGACTCTGCTGTCGTCCATATTCCGGATGGCAATCAGGGAGAGGGTGGCGACATCCAACCCCTGCGGCGAGTTGCCGAAGTCGGTGCGGGCCAAAATCCCCGCCCGGCGCAGGCGCAACCGCCGCCTCTCGCCGGAGGAGGAGAAATCACTCTTCGGCGTTGGGATGGTCGGAAGGCGTGAGCACCTACGGCCCGTCACGGAGGCGGCACTCTGCACTGGGATGCGCAAGGGCGAGTTGTTCAGGCTCAGGCGCGAGGACTTGAACTTCGGCCCGGCGACCGTCAGCCGGGTCGTCAACGGCGAGGTGTGGGACGTGCCGTCCGGCTGGCTCCTGATCGAGAAGAGCAAGAGCGGCAGGCCGCGCGTGATCCCCATGAGTCGTCGGGTGCTCGAAATTCTTCGGAGGCTCTGCGAAGACGTGGCAACGGGCGAGTACGTCTTCAGGAGTGTCCGCACGGGCGGGCGCGTCAACGACATCAAGAAGGGGTTCGCGGGCGCGTGCGAAGAGGCCGGGATAGATAATTTCACCTTCCACGACCTCCGGCACACGTGGTCTTCGCGCGCAGCCGAGATGGGCGTGCCCGAGCACGTCCGCCGCGACATACTCGGCCACACGCCGGGGAGCATGACCGGGGACTACACGCACGCCTCACCCGAAGAGATGGAGCGTGCGATGGAGTCGGTCGCCTCCTACAAGGGGCGACGTTCGTCCGGCCTCGGCAAAATCTCGGCAAAACGGAAAGCGGCGGCTGGCTCTGGGCCCGCCGCCGTCTCATAAATCGTTGAGGTTTATGGGAAAAGTTGGTAGCGGGGGGGAGACTTGAACTCCCGACCTTGGGGTTATGAATCCCACGCTCTAACCGGCTGAGCTACCCCGCCGCAAGCAGTTGATTAATTATAAAGGTGGAGAGTTAAAGGTCAAGCGGGGCGTTTGCGCGGCGTCGTCAGTAGCGCTTATCATCTCCGCCGTTTGCGACGTCAGGTTGAAAGTGAGTTTTTACCGATGAGTAACCTTCTACACAGGCCGAGGCGTTTGAGGACGCGCGAGGGCGTGCGCGCTCTGGTGAGAGAGACGCGGCTGGCGCGCGAGAATCTGGTGCTGCCGCTCTTCGCCTGTCCGGGCGAGGGCGTGCGGCGCGAAGTCTCTTCGATGCCCGGCGTCTTCAACCTCTCGGTTGACGAGGTCGCGCGCGAGTCGGCGAGGGCCTTCGACGCGGGCGTGCCCGCCGTCATCCTCTTCGGCCTTCCCGAATCGAAGGACGAGACGGCCACGGGCGCGTACGCCGAGCGCGGCGTCGTGCAGGAGGCCATCCGCGCGGTGCGCCGCGCCGTGCCGGAGATGGTCGTCATCGCCGACACGTGCCTGTGCGAGTACACTTCGCACGGCCACTGCGGTGTGGTCCGCGGGGGCGAGGTTCTGAACGACGAGTCTCTTGAGCTGATCGCGCGCACGGCTGTGAGTCAGGCCGAGGCGGGCGCGGACATCGTCGCGCCTTCGGCGATGATGGACGGGCAGGTCGGCGCGATCCGCGAGGGCCTCGACGACGCTGGGTTCGGAAGCGTCGCGATCATGGCCTACGCGGTGAAGTACGCCTCGGCCTTCTACGGGCCGTTCCGCGAGGCCGCCGACAGCGCGCCCGCGTTCGGCGACCGCCGCGCATACCAGATGGACGCGGCCAACGCGCGCGAGGCGATGCGCGAGGCCGAACTCGACGTGATGGAGGGCGCGGACTTCCTCATGGTCAAGCCCGCCACACCCTACCTCGACATCCTGCGGGCCGTGCGCGAGCGATTTGATCTCCCGCTCGCCGCCTACCACGTCTCCGGCGAGTACGCGATGATCAAGGCCGCAGCCGAGCGCGGCTGGATTGACGAGAAGCGCGTGATGTTGGAGACGCTGACGTGCATCAAGCGCGCCGGGGCGGACGTGATACTCACCTACTACGCGGTCGAGGCGGCGCGCCAGCTTCGCTGAAATGATGAATGCGGAATGATGAGTGATGAATGAAAAAGCCAAGCGGCTTCACATTCATTATTCATCATTCCGCATTCATCATTTTTACTCCTGCGGTCGTGAGAGGCGCATGAAGCCGACGATGGAGCAGACCGCGCCGAGCGCGACGAAGAGGTTGAAGAAGGCGGCCATGCCGAGGACGTTCTCGACGTTCTGTTCGTTGATGCCGTAGGCAGCGAAGACGAGCCACTGAATGTGGTAGAGCAGGAGGCAGACCGCCGAGGCCGCGAACCAGCGCGGCGACTCGCCGAAGACGCGCGCGCGCGCGAAGCCCAGCACGGCGGCGATGAGCCAGCCGAGGCCGCCCGCGCCCAGAAGTCCCAGTGCGACCCAGGGGAAGTATGCAGGTATCCGCATCGGCTCGCCCTGAGCCAGCGCGTGTGTGAAAGTCAAGAGCATCGGGCAAGTCCTCTCGTCAAACTCTCTTCTCGAAGTCGTCAAAAAAAGCGCGGGCGTCGCACTCGCTCCCGGTGTGAATCAGGAGGCGTGCGACGCCCGAAATCGCGAAGGCGTGCGTGGTGGGGCGGCCCCGAAAGACCGCCTCCGTGCGGGGCCGGGTCCGCACCTGCCCGGCCTCCTGCACGCGAAAGAGGGGCGAGCGTCCGCCGGGTCACTGCGTGATGTGAATCTCCTCCTCCGCCCCGGAGTGGCGCAGGAAGACCGCGAGCACGCAGACGCACATCACGACGAAGCCGATGATCGCCATCATCAGGTTGCGCGTGAAGCCGGTGTTAGTCCCCGTCACGAAGAAGTAGAACTCGTAGATCGCGAAGGCGAGCGCGATCAGCCCAACAATCACAAGCAGAACGTCAACCAGGCTCTTCATACTGAACCTCCAGCGTCCGTCGGTCGGTATTATCGTCTAAAGATAAAGCCGGAAAAGCTTGAGCTTGAGATTTCGCCGGGGACAAGCTCTGCGCGCGAACTACACTGCTCGGATTCGCCGCTATGTTAGCGCCGCCGCACGCCGGAAGGCAAGAAGATTTAGCTGTTAGCCGTTGGCTGTTAGCTGTTAGCTTTCCCCGCGAAAGCAGCTCCGTCGAGATTGAACGCGCCGCCGACAGACTCAAAGTTAAAAGCCAACGGCTAACAGCTAACAGCTAATAGCCAACGGCTTCAAAGAATTATCCTCTTGTCCCCGGCCCGCCGCGTGACGCGCTCGCGGTCGAAGTATTCGAGGAGCGGGATGGCGTACTTGCGCGAGACGCCGGAGAGTTCCTTGAAGGCCGCAACGTCAATCAGCCGCTCAGGCTCGTGGCGCGCGCCGTAATCCTTGAGCGAGGACGCGAGGCGTTCAATCGCCTCGCGGTGGAAGAAGAGGTCTTCGCGCACGCGGACGAGCGCGCCCGCCTCGATGACGAGTTGGAGGATTTTGCGAAGGTGCTCGCGGCCCTGCCCCCGCTCCGGCGCGGCGCGCGCGAAAGCCTCTTCGAGCGTCGGCGCTTCGAGCGCGGCGTCGCGATAGACTTGTTCGAGCCGCTCGCGCAGACGCTCGTCCGCGGGCGAGAGGCGCAGGCTGTGGCCGCTCGCGCGCACGACCTCGCGCTCCGAGACGAGCGCGCCCTCAACTTCCGCTTCCTTCAACACCGCGCGAAAAATCTCCGGCGCGACGTGCGTGAAGACTCGCTCGCGAAGGGTCTCGCGTGCGAGTCCGCGCGACAGAGGCTCGCGCTTGTGGTGCGCCTCGACCTCGGCCTCCGCCGCCCGCACGAGCCGTCCGAAAATTTCACTCCCGATGAAGACGCCTTCCGATTCGACAATCATGCTGTACTTTACGCCCTCGGCTAGCGCAGCGTCTAAAACTTCGTCGCGCCAGCCCGTGCGCGCGGCGGCCTCGGCTCGCGGCATCCCGCGTTCACCCGCCGACTCGACGAATAAGACGAGCCGCGCCGACGTGTCCGCGCCGACGAGCGCCGCGAGTCTTTTTCCCACAACCGAGCGCTCGCGGCCTCTGTGCTTCGGCGCGTGTACGTCGAGGACTTCTCCGCCCGCAATCGTCTGCTGCGGCGAGTAACTTCTGATGATGAAACGGTCGCCGGGCAAAGCGACTACCGGCGACTCAAGCCGCAACTGCACGAACCCTTCCGAGCCGGGTTCGACTTCGCCCGACGCCTCCAGCACGGCGACGCGCGCGAGGACTTCCGCCGTGCCGTGATGCACGCGGACTCGCTGCCTCGTCCGCAAGCCCCGCGGCGCGTCGGCGAGAACTTGGACGAGCGCGTCGAGACTCTGCGTCGGCCTCAATCTTCCGACCGGCGCGAGAACCATCCCGCGCTCGACCGCCGAAGACTCGACGCCGCCGAGGTTCACAGCCGTCCGCTGCCCCGCGCCCGCTTGCCGGACGCCCGCGCCGTGAACCTGCACGCCGCGCACGCGGACGCGCCTGCCCGCGGGCATCAACTCCATCTCGTCGCCTTCCTTAATCTCGCCCGCGACGAGCGTGCCCGTGACGACCGCGCCGAAGCCTCGCATCGTGAACGAGCGGTCAATCGGCAGGCGCGTCACGGTGTCGGACGAACGCTCGGCGGCGTTCAATGCCGTCGCGCGTAGCGCCGCCTTCAACTCTTCGATCCCCTGCCCCGTCCGCGCGCTCGCGGCGACGACGGGCGCGCCTTCGAGGAACGACGCCGCGACCAACTCTTCGGCCTCGGCGCGGACGAGTTCGAGCAACTCGTCGTCAACCGCGTCTGCCTTCGTCAACACGACCAAGCCCGAAGCGACGCCGAGCAGACGGCAGATGTCGAAGTGCTCGCGCGTCTGCGGCATGACGCCCTCGTCCGACGCGATGACGAGCGCGACCAGGTCAATGCCGTGCGCGCCCGCGAGCATGTTCTTGACGAAGCGCTCGTGGCCGGGCACGTCAACGAACCCGACGCGCACGTCGCCGAGGTCGAGTTCCGCGAACCCGATGTCAATCGTGATGCCGCGCCGCTTCTCCTCCGGCAGACGATCCGCGTCCACGCCCGTCAGCGCGCGCACCAGAGTCGTCTTGCCGTGATCAATGTGTCCCGCCGTGCCGACGATTACAGATCGCATGGGATTCTAAAGCAGTGACGAGTGACGAGCTAAGGCAATTTCGCCGTTGTGATCTGGAGCAGAGACGCCGCGTCTCTCATCAGAACTAAGCCGGACGCTGACGCTTTTAACTCGTCACTTGTCACTTCTTTTAACTCGTCACTCGTCACTTGTCACTCGTCACTGCTTTCTTCATTTAAAAAGTGTGACGACGTTCGAGAAGTCGTCGCGCCAGAGTTCGAGTTTGTAGCCGCGCGCGTCGAGCGGCTGCCAGCGCGCGTCCGTTGCGAGCGCGCCGAGGTCTTCCTCCTTGCGCGCGACGACGCACCAGGTCGAGGGGTCGCGCCCCGCGTCCGGGTCGTATTCTTTATCGGCGAAGACGCGCGCGACAAGTCCCGCGTCCGCGGCCAGCCCGCCGACCACGCGTTCGAGTTCGAGGCTGCGGTTCGAGACGTGGTACGCGACGACGCCTCCGGGCGCGAGTTTCGAGAGGTAGAGCGCGAGCGCCTCGCGCGTCAGGAGGTGCGCCGGGACGGAGTCGGAGCTGAACGCGTCGAGGACGATCAGGCCGTAGGCGCTCGCGGGCGCGTCGCGCAGGCGCAGGCGCGCGTCGCCGAGGACGACCGCGACGGGCGCGGCGGCGCACTTCGAGAGGTAAGTGAAAGACGCCGGGTCGCGCGCGACGCGGACGACCGCCGGGTCAATCTCGTAGAACGTCCACGCCTCGCCCGCGCGCGAGTAGGCGGCGCTTGTTCCCGCGCCGAGTCCGACGACAGCGACGCCCCGCGCCGTGTCAGGCTTCGCGTCGAACGCCGAGAAGACCGAGCCGAGCGGCCCGGCGCGGTGGTAGTAAGTCAGAGGCTCGCACTCGCGCGTCGGGTCTGTGAACTGCCTTCCGTGCAGCGTGCTGCCGTGGCGAAGGTAGTGCGACCAGCCCGACCGACCCTCCGCTTCGATGACGCGCACCGTGCCGAAGAAGTTTCGCTCGGCGCTCAGCGTCCTCCCCGACGAACCCGAAAAGAACGCGCTCGCGAGCATGACCGCGCCGACGCCGACGGCGAAGCGAAGCGGGCGCGGCGCGAAGAAGTAGTTGAGCAGGAAGAGCGGCAGTCCGAGCGAGACGGCGACGCGCTCGACCGTCTTCATCTCGACGTTTGTGACGACGAGCGCGAGCGCCGCCGCGAGCACGCCGATGCAGAGCGGCGGCAGCAGGTCGAGCCAGTCCGCGCGAGGCTCGCCCGTGTCCGCTTCTCCTACGTCTTCAACTGCCCTGTTCTCGTCTTCGTCTTCGCCCCTGGCTTTGCGTGCGCCGAGGCGGAGGCCGAGCAGTTGGCCGCGCTCGCGGCGGAAGGCGGGACGGAGGTAGCACGCGAGCACGATGACGAGCGGGTACTCGACGACCGAGTTGAAGACGAGCGGCGCGACGACGGCGTTGAAGAGTCCGCCGAGCGCGCCGCCCACGGCGAGCCAGAGGTAGAACTCCGCGAGGTGTCGCGCCGCGGGCCGGTCGTTGGCGAGTTGGCCGTGGCAGACCATCGCCGCCGCGAAGAGGAACGCGAGGTGAAAGAGGATCAGGAACCAAGCGGGCTGCGTCGCGCCCGAAAGATAGACGAGCACGACCAGCACCGCCGCGCCCGGAAGCGCGCGCGTCAACAGGTGGCGAGATAGCAACTGCCTCCGCGCAAAGACCAGCACGAAGCTCAGGAGGTAGAGCGCCAGCGGGACGACCCACAGCAGCGGCACGGCGACGATGTCGGTCGTGATGTAAGTCGTCACGCCCAGCACGAGGCTCGAAGGCGCGAACGCGAGAAGCACCCAGCGCATCCGGCGGCCAAGAGTTAAACGTTCCGAGACTACTCGATTCGTCGCGCGTGTCTCGCCGACGGCTTGCGCGTCGTCGCGTGCTTTGTCTTTGAGTGAATGAGAGAGAGAGCCGAGCGCGGCACACGCGCAGACGACGACGAGCAGGACGAGCGCGAGGTAGCCGAGCGACCAGGCGCGCGCCTGCTGTCCGAGCGTCAGGTTCGGTTCGAGAAGGGTTGGAAAAGCGAGGAGCGCGGCGAGGCTCCCGGCGTTGCTCGCGGCGTAGAGAAAGTACGGGTCGGAGGCCGAAGCCGCGCGCGTCTGCGAGTACCACTTTTGCAGGAGCGGCGCGCTCGCCGAGAGTGCGAAGAACGGCAGACCGACCGTCAGCAGCAGAGTCTTCAGAAGCCACGCGACGGGACTCGCCGTCGGGTCGTTCGACGCCGCGCCGACGAACGCCGCGGGGAGCGCCGCCGCGGCGGCGACGAGCAACGCGACGTGCAGAACGGCCTGCGCGCGCGTCGAGAGCTTTCGCGTCGAGGCCAGCACGTAGGCGTAGCCCGCGAGCAGCGCGCTCTGGAAGAACAAAAGGCAGGTGTTCCAGACCGAAGGCGTCCCGCCGAGCAAAGGCAGAAGCATCTTGCCCACGAGCGGCTGAACCCAGAAGAGCAGGAGCGCGCTCAGAAAGAGCGTGACGGCGAACAGCTTGGACATGAAGCTCAGAGTTTAAAGTTCAAGGTTCAAAGTTCAAAGGCCGGAGTTCGACCTTCAGCTTGTTCCCGCGCCGAACGCGCAGGCCGAAGCCCTAACTCCGAGCACCCGACTTTGAACTTTGAACCTTGAGCTTTGAACCTAGTTCGCCAACTCGAAGTCAATCCACTGCGTCGCCGTCCGCCTCTTCTCCGGCGCGAGCGCGTCGGTGACGATGATCTGGAGGACGTAGTTGCCGGGCGCGAGTCCGGCGTTGAGGCGCACGCGCGCGCCGTCGTGCAGGTTCTTCAGGTCGGCCTGCTTGCCGGGGTCGAACGTCACGACCGGGCCGGCATAGACCTGCTCTCCGTCGCGGAACAGTCGCATCTGCGTCTGCAACTGCGTGTGACCAGCCGAGTCGGCGCGGGCGTTGTAGATGTTGAAGTAGTAGTCAACCTCTTCGCCCACGCGGAAGCGGCGCACGGCGGGGCTGCCCAGCGGGTCGGGCGTCGTCTGGCCGCTCGCGGCGTTCTGCAACAACTGCGCGGCGGTGAAGCCGCTCGACTGCATGAGGATGCCGGAGAGGGCGAGTTGATTCTTCTTCAGGTTCGGCACCTCGACGAACTGACTCGCCGAGCCGAGCCTTTCCGTCGCGGCGTCGCGCACGGCGACTCGGAGTTGGTACGCGCCCGCCTTCCTGACGGGAACCTTCATCGTGTACACGAGTCCGTTGCGCCGCGCCGAGTCGTATGCGCCGCCGCGGACGCGCACTGTCTCGGTGCGATCAAGGCTGTCAATGACGTTGCCCTCCTCGCCGAAGGTGAACGCGACGACATCGAGCACGGCCTTGTGCCAGCCGTCGGGTTCGTCCGTGAACTTCACGCCGCTCATGTCAATGTGCATCAGCGACGTGAGGTAAGAGCCGTGCGCGGTGTCGCCGCCGGGCAGCGAAGTCAGTTGCAGGGGCACGTCGCCCGAAGCAAAGGGCGAGGCGAGCGCGCCGATCAACTGCTCGGCGCGCGTGTGGCGGGCGGGCTTCGCCTCCGCGTCGGTGACGCCGAGGAATCCGGCGCGCGAGCGCACGCGCAGCCCCGCACGCCTGACCTTCACCCGGAGGTTGTTGAAGTGGCTGCGCCCCCTGACCGAGTCGAAGACGCTCTCGTCCGGGCGGAAGCCGATGAGGTAGTAACCCTTCTGGTCTTCGAGCACGCGGCGGACTGCGCCGTTCATGTCGTTGTTGTTCTTGACGAGGAAGCCGCCCGTCTCGTCGGCGAGGTATTGCAAGCCCTGCTGCGTGTCAATGAGTTGCTGCGAGCGTGAATTCAAAAGACCGTTCATCTTCTGCTGCGTCAGACCGTCCAAGTTGTCAACCGCCATCGGGCCGATGTACTGAAGGCCGCGCGCATCAACCGTATAGACGACGACCGACGCGCGGTTGGCGAGGTCAACGAGGCGGCGCAGGCTGTCGAGCACGCGCTGGTTCTTCGTCGGGTCTTCGCGGTCGTAGATCGAGAAGCCGTCGGAGAACATGACGACCGACTTCCTTCCGGGCAACTGGTTCATCCCGCGGACGATGAAATTGAGAGCGCCGAGCGTGCCGACCGAGAACAGCTCGGTGCGGAACTCGTCGGCGTCGGCGGCGGGGTCGCTGCCGCCGTTGTTGTTGCTCAGCCCGCTCTCCTGCTTGGCCTGCGCGAACAGGTCAGGCTCGACGGGCGCGAACGCGCTGATGCCGGAGCGCCCCGGATACCAGCGTATGTGTTCTATCGCGCGGTAGAGGATGTTCTTGTCGGACGTGAACTGCTGCAAAGCGCCCATCCCGGCGCTCGTGCGCATGATGGCGACGAGGTCGCCCGGCTGCATCTGCTCGTCAACGAATTTTTTGAGGCCCTGCCGGACGAAGTGCAGACTCTCGAAAGAGGTGCCGAGGTCGTCAACGACGAGGGCGATGGTGCGCCGAACCTGTTCTGGCCGGAGGCGCGCGGGCGGCAGCGGCGGCGTGTTTCGCTCCGCGAGTCTCGCCGGCGCGGGCGCTGCCGTCTGCACGCCCGACTCGTTCGAGACGTAAGAGAAGTTCGTCAACTGCTGCTTCTTGCCGTCGAGGAAGACTTCAAAGTCTTCGGGCCGGAGGTCTGTGACCTGGCGGCCCTGCCTGTCGGTGACGACGGCGTCGAACTGCACGAGGTTCGTCGTGATGCGGACAACGTCCTCTTCCGACTCTTCCGCGGGAGTCGCCTGCGGCGTCGCCTGAGCCTGAGCGGGAGTCGCCTGCGTCTGAGTCGTCTGGGCGGAGGGCTGTTGCGTCGCGGGCTGCGTCTGTTGCTGCGCAGCGGGCGCGAGCGCGGCGGCGTTCGACACGAGGAGCGCGAGCGCGAGGATTTGCGAGAGGCTTCTGTTCATCGTTCGGGTTCTCTTTCTTCCGTGATGGTGACTGTCTTGACTGCCGCGCGGCTTGCGTCGTTCGTTTCCGAGGACGCACGGCTGGCCTTTGCGCGGAGGATGTGCGATGCTTCCGCGCAAACGAATCGGCGGAGGAAGATTATGACAGAGCCTGCGAAAAACGGCGACCGCGTGCGCGTGCACTACACGGGGCG
>Ga0070740_10004867_pt1 | contig 12881 bp, 8 predicted proteins | sample Coa_R2_FD_67286 | JGI IMG/M metagenome (GOLD analysis project Ga0070740, IMG submission 67286) | Surface soil microbial communities from Centralia Pennsylvania, which are recovering from an underground coalmine fire - Coalmine... | ecosystem: Environmental > Terrestrial > Soil > Unclassified ...
GAGCAACAATCCGTATAAATTCACTGATCCGGATGGGCGGCAGGATTGCGCAGAAAAGAATTGCAAGGACACCGAGAAAAGGGACTCGCCGACAACAGGATGCTTGACCGCCGGATGCAGTCCCTCCGCAAACACGTCGGTGCGCATTGTTGATGATTCTTATCGCAGGGGCGGGACTTCGACGAATACGACTCCCGGCCCACAAACAAGTCAAGGCACCGGAAGTTCAGGCAGGGATACAACTACATATCAACATCGATATGTCGTTTCGAATCCAATTTGCGAAACTATGTATCCGCAGTGTAATGCGGATAACGCAATGGGAATAAGCAACTCGACATCTGCTCCGTCCGATAAGCCCATCCACGAAGGAGTTAACATGCTGTCCAGCATAATTCCTGGTCATGCTCCGGACAATCCAATCAATCACTTCACGGATTGGGCTAACCACACAATAACCAATACCACCCTGCCGGGTCATGTATTCACTGGAAGCGTAGTTACCACTTTTTCCTCTTCTGGAGGTTACCTATTTATGACAACGGTGGGCACGGGATCCAGCTCATCGTGGCTTAATTCGCGAGCAAATGAGGCAATAGGAATAACATATTTTGGATATTGGCAAGCGACTACTGCGATTAAAATAAACCAACAAATTATTCGGGCTTATCAAATCCCATGAAAAAAATATATCTTTTATCTCTGCTTGTTCTCTTGATTGTCTTGCTCACAAATTGCAATAAGAGCAGCAATTCTCCAGCCCCTTATAATGATGTTGCGCCATTTGATGAGGTTATGTTTTCTACATGTATTGAAGATCGCGATGATATGATAAGAGATTTTCAAGAGCTTGCACGCGCACAAGGATTGAAAGAAATCAGAGATTCCAAGCTGGAAAGCCTTACCGAGCATTACACATCTAGGGCCGTATATGTGGGTATTTTTGTCAGGGACGGACACCCCGCAGTATTATTAAACGATGTTTCCGGTAAAAATAGATTCGTCTTGGAGCTATACAATTCTTGGTTTGTGTCCCCCACAGAATATGAACGATTTCGTTCTGCTGCGTTAAACTTGATTGCTAAATACGGGAATAAATGTGGTGTGACGAGTTTTTCGATACAGCGTGGCAAAACTTACTCCTCTTTTGATAGCAGTTCGGTTATTCGACATGACTGAGAAACTTCTCCTATCGTGGGAGAGCGGCGTATTCCGCCGAACCAAAGTGCGGGGCGGTCTTGTTCGCGTCAACTGTTGCGATCGCTAGCGCGGCTGCGCGAGTAGTAAGCAAGCACTTCGTTGATCGCAGGCCGGCGCGCACGTAAGCGTGAGTTGATCGCTTCAGTTCCATCTCAACTTAGTGTCGGCGTGCGTTTGCTGCGGCCAAAGTTCGCTCGGGGCGGCCAATCCGTTCCCCTGCTAAAATCTCCGGATTTGCCGCCGCGTCCGTGCGGCGATCAGGAGTTCCGATGTCGCATCCCATCCTGCAAGCCCTCGGTCTGGGCGAAAGCCACTCCGGCGCGTATCTGGGCAACGGCGAGTGGTCGCACACCGCCGACGCCGGCACGATCGAGCCGCGCAATCCGGCGACCAACGAAGTGCTGGCGAAGGTGCATGCGTCCAGCGCGGACGACTACGAGCGCATCGTCGATCGCGCGCAGGCGGCGTTCGACACCTGGCGCGACATGCCCGCGCCGCGCCGCGGCGAAGCGGTGCGTCTGTGCGCCGAAGCCTTGCGCGCGCACAAGGATGCGCTGGGTTCGCTGGTCGCGCTGGAGATGGGCAAGATCAAACCCGAAGGCGACGGCGAAGTGCAGGAGATGATCGACATCGCCGACTTCGCGGTCGGCCTGTCGCGTCAGTTGTACGGCCTGTCGATGCATTCGGAACGCCCCGGCCACCGCATGTACGAGCAGTGGCACCCGCTGGGCCTGGTCGGCATCATCAGCGCGTTCAATTTCCCGGTCGCGGTGTGGAGCTGGAACGCCTTCATCGCCGCGGTGTGCGGCAACATCTCGATCTGGAAACCTTCGCCGAAAACGCCGTTGTCCGCGATTGCGGCGATCAAGATCTGCAACGAAGCGCTGAAGCGCGGCGGCTTCCCGGACATCTTCTATCTGTTCAACGATGCCGGCAACGAACTCGCGACGAAGTTCGTCGACGATCACCGCATCGCGCTGATCAGCTTCACCGGTTCCACCGCGGTGGGACGGCAGGTCGGCGCGCGCGTGGCGCAGCGCATGGGCCGCAGCTTGCTGGAACTGGGCGGCAACAACGCGATCATCGTCGATCAATCGGCCGATCTGAAACTGGCGATCCCCGCGATCGTGTTCGGCGCGGTCGGCACCGCCGGCCAGCGCTGCACCAGCACGCGGCGGCTGTTCGTGCATCAGAAAATTTACGACGACGTGCTGACGAAATTGCGCAATGCCTACGCGCAGGTCGAAAAGAAAATCGGTGATCCCACAAAATCGACCACGCTGATGGGTCCGCTGATCGATCAAAATGCCGTGCAGCGTTTCAAGGAGGCGGTTGAGAAAGCCAAGGCCGCCGGTGGCAAGGTCGAAAGCGGCGGCAACGTGATCGACGGTCAGGGCAACTACGTGCAGCCGACGATCATCAGCGGTGTACGCAACGACAGCGACGTGGTGCGCACCGAAACCTTCGCGCCGATCCTGTACGTAATGAAGTTCGACACGCTGGACGAAGCCATTGCGATGCAGAATGCGGTGCCGCAGGGCCTGTCGTCGGCGATCTTCACCACCAACGTGAAATCGTCCGAGCGTTTCCTGTCCGCCGACGGTTCCGATTGCGGCATCGCCAACGTCAACATCGGCACCAGCGGCGCGGAGATCGGCGGCGCGTTCGGCGGCGAGAAGGAAACCGGCGGCGGCCGCGAATCCGGCTCCGATGCGTGGAAGGCCTACATGCGCCGCCAGACCAACACCATCAACTGGTCGGATGCGCTGCCGCTGGCGCAGGGGATCAAGTTCGATCTGTGAGCGCGCCGCGCACGCCGTTCGATTTCACCGGTTATCGCGTCGCCGTCGCCGGCGGCAGCCGTGGCATCGGGCGCGCGATTGCTCTGGGATTCCTCGACGCCGGCGCGCAGGTTGCGGTCTGCGCGCGCGGAAAGGATGGCCTGGATCGGTTGATCCCTGATGCCGATGCGCACGCCAAACGTTTGCACACGCGCGCTTGCGATCTGGCCGACGCGGAAGAAATCAGGAACTGGATCGCCGATGCCGCGCACGCGCTCGGCGGCATCGATGTGCTGGTCAACAACGCCACCGGTTACGGTTTCGAGGAAAGCGATGAAGCGTGGCGGGCGGACTTCGATATCGACCTGATGGCCGCGGTGCGCGCCTCGCGCGAAGCGCTGCCGCATCTGAAACAGTCGCCGCACGCGTGCATCCTGCACACCAGTTCGATCGGCGCTTTCCGCCCGCGCACGATGGGCCCGCCCTATGCCGCGATGAAAGCCGCGCTGAACCACTACACGCGCACGCAGGCGCTGGCGTTGAGCGAACACCGCATCCGTGTCAATGCGATCGCGCCCGGCTCGATCGAATTCGAAGGCGGCGTCTGGGACCGCGTCAAACATGAGAATCCCGAGCAGTACGCGAAAGTGCTGTCGATGATTCCATTCGGCCGCTACGGCACGCCGGAAGAAGTCGCGCAGGTGGCGCTGTTCCTGGCGTCGCCCTGCGCGGGCTGGATCACCGGTCAGATCGTGGCGGTGGACGGCGGCCAGTCGTTGCGCTTCTGAGCATCGCCCAGGGCGCTGTGCGAACATACGCGTGTTCCACCGCGGAGAATCGCCATGAACACCGTCATACGCCGAACCAGCAGTCTCGCCGTGGTCAGCCTGGTGTTCGGTGTGCTGTGCTGGTTCGTGCTGTTCTTCATCGGCGCCATCATCGCCGTGTTCTGCGGACACGCCGCGCGCGCGGAAATCCGCCGCGAGCCGCCCGGCACGGTCGAAGGCGACGGCATGGCGCTGGCGGGACTGATCCTCGGCTGGATCCATCTGGTGCTGTGGGTGATCGCGATCGCCTTCATCCTGTTGGTTCTAGGCGGTGCGGTGTTCTTCGGCGGCATCGCCTCGGCGCTGCACGCACTGCACTGACTCACACGTGTACGAGAAACTGCGTCCGCTGCTGTTCTCGCTGGAACCGGAAGCCGCGCACGGATTGACCTTGTATGCGTTGGGCGTGGCGCAACGCAGCGGATTGATGCGTTGCGTGGCGCACAATCCGCCGCCGGATTTTCCGGTGCGCGCGTTTGGCATCGATTTTCCGAACCCCGTCGGACTCGCCGCGGGACTGGACAAGACCGGCGAGCACATCGATGCGCTCGGCGCGCTGGGTTTCGGCTTCATCGAAATCGGCACGGTCACGCCGCGGCCGCAAGCGGGCAATCCGAAACCTCGCATGTTCCGCCTGCCGCAGCACGAGGCGATCATCAACCGGCTCGGCTTCAACAATCCCGGCGTGGATGCGCTGCTGCGCAACGTGCAGCGTGCAAATTGGCGCGGCGTGCTGGGCATCAATATCGGCAAGAATTTCGACACGCCCAACGAGCGCGCCGTCGATGATTACCTGTTCTGTCTCGAGCGCGTATATCCGCTGGCGTCCTACGTCACCGTCAATATTTCATCGCCGAACACGAAAGGCTTGCGCGACCTGCAAGGCGCGGATGAATTGCCGCGCCTGTTGGGTACCTTGCGCGAACGCCAGGAACAACTCGCCGCGCAGCACGGTGAGCGCAAACCGATGCTGTTGAAGATCGCTCCCGATCTCGATGATGCGCAGATGAACGCGATCGCGCGCGCGGTGCTGGATGCACGGATCGACGGGCTGGTCTGCACCAATACCACGGTGGATCATTCCCCCGTGGCCGACGATCCGCTGTCGAAAGAAACCGGCGGGCTTTCCGGCAAGCCGCTGTTCGAACGCTCCACCGAGGTGCTGCGCGGAATGGCGCAACGCATCGGCGGAAAGATTCCGCTGATCGGCGTCGGCGGCGTGCTGACCGGCAGCGACGCCGCGGAAAAGCTCGACGCCGGCGCCAGCTTGGTGCAGATTTATACCGGCCTGATCTATCGCGGACCGTGGCTGCTGACCGAGTGTGTGGAAGAGATACGCCGGCAACGGTCTGATGTCGAAGCCACGGCATGATCACGCGCGAGAAACACCATGCCCACCCCAACCCTCCCCTTGAAGGGGAGGGAACAAATTCCGTCACGTTTGCGCAAGCAGTCGATCTCGGCGGCTACACGCTATTTGAAGACGCGAGCCTGCGCACGCGCAATACACTGCGGGTGGATGCACGTGCGAGCTTGCTCGCCGAAGTGCACGACGCGAATGCGTTGCCGGCGTTGCTGGACTGGCCGGCGCTGCGCGGAATGCGCACGCTGGTGCTGGGCGAAGGCAGCAACGTGTTGTTCGTCGCCGACTTCGACGGTTTGGTCATCGCGCCGAAAACGCGCGGCATCGAAATCATCGGCGATGACGAACGTTCCGCGCGCATTCGTGTCGCCGCCGGCGAACACTGGAACGACGTGGTGCGATGGTCGCTCGCGCACGGCTTGTGCGGACTGGAGAACCTGAGCCTGATTCCGGGCACCGCCGGCGCGGCGCCGGTGCAGAACATCGGCGCCTACGGCGTCGAGCTGGAAGAGTTCGTGCACGCGGTCACGGCATTCGACTTGCGCGAAAAACGGCTCCAGACTTTCAACAAGGCCGATTGCGCGTTCGCTTACCGCGATTCGCGTTTCAAGCGCGAGCCGGACGCTTGGCTGATCGCCGCGCTGGAACTGGATCTGCCGAAATCGCGCACACCGGTGCTGGGCTATGCCGGTGTGCGGGAAGAATTGTCCGCGATGCGGGTGGAAGGCGAACCGACGTCAGTTCAAGTCGCCGAAGCGGTGGTGCGATTGCGCACGCGCAAGCTGCCCGATCCCGCGCTGATTCCGAACGCCGGCAGCTTTTTCAAGAACCCGATCGTGCCTCGCGACCAGGCGGAAGCCTTGAAACACGCGCACCCTGCCCTGCCGCTTTGGCCGATGAATGCACCGCATGCGAAACTTTCGGCGGCGTGGTTGATCGAGGCGTCCGGTTTCAAGGGCGCGCGTGAAGGCGATGCGGGAATTTCGGAACGCCACGCGCTGGTGCTGGTCAATCACGGCGATGCGACCGGCGCGCAACTGTGGGCGCTGGCGCAACGCGTGCGGCAAGGCGTGCACAAACGTTTTGGCGTGATGCTGGAACCGGAACCGCGGGTGATCGGCCGGTGACGAATTACATATAGATTTCAACTACAAGGTGATTTCATGATCGCCATCAAAGTGCGTATAAACGGCGAGTACGTGACCACTGCGGGCCAAGAAGATTGGTCTGTTCTTGGAGCCGACGTGGTTATGACACGGCGAGACGATGAAGGACCGTCCGGTGGACACATCAGGTATGCAGTTGGTGGTCTGTCCAAAAGAAATCCTGAAGGATACAAGCAACATTTCAGATGGACAGGAAGAAACCTCCGAGTCGGTGATCGAATCGAGTTTGAGATAGTTGAAACCGATGAAGTATCTGCGCCCGCAAAACGATATAGGTCAGATCAAACGGTCAAGGAGAGTCCGTTTACAGAAAAAGAAAATCGCGAAATGAGATATCAGGATTATCTTCAACTAAAGAAAGAGTTTGAACCAGACGTTGCTAACTAGAGATTGGACTACACCCAAAGCTGCATAACCCCCAGCGTCAGCACACCTTGCTGATATCAGGAAGATCCGTGAACTCTCGTCCACTCAAGCTGTTTGCGTTTTCGTTGCTGGTCGCGCTACTAGTCCCCACCGCGCTGGCAAAGCCAGAAGCGCAATCTTTGAATCAGCCGAACGTCACGCGCGCCACGCTGGACAACGGCCTGCGCGTGGTGATCGTGCGCGACACGCTGGCGCCGATGGTGACCACGCAGATTACCTATCTTGCCGGCGGCTATGAAACGCCGAAAGGCTATCCCGGCACTGCGCACGCACTGGAGCACATGATGTTCCGCGACGCCAAGGATCTCACCGGCGCGCAGTTGAACGAGCTGACCGGCAAGATGGGCGGCGACAACAACGCGTTCACCACCGCGGACGCGACGCAGTACTACTTCGTCGCGCCCGCGCAATATCTGGACATTCTTCTGCACATCGAAGCCCTGCGCATGCGCGGCGCGCTGCTGACCGACAAGGATTGGCAACTGGAGAAAGGCGCGATCGAGCAGGAAGTCTCGCGCGACATTTCCGATCCTGGCTTCCTCGCTTTCGAGAAAGCCGAGGCCGCTCTATACGGCGGCACCGGCTATGAATTCGATCCGCTCGGCACGCGGCCATCGTTCGACCGGACGACGGCAAACGTGCTGCATTCGTTCTACGACAACTGGTACGTACCCAACAACGCGATCCTTGTGATCGCCGGCGACGTCGATCCGCAAGCCACGCTCGCGAAGGTGAAACAGTTGTTCGGCGAGATCCCCTCGCGCCCGACGCCCGAGCGCACGCCGGCGGCGGTGCAACCCGTCAAGCCGCAGACGATCCGCAGCAGCACGCCGCAAGGCACCGGCACGGTGCAGTTCCTGTATCGCATGCCGGGCATGCGCACCGACGACTTCGCCGCCGCACAGATCCTGATGGACGTGCTCAACAATCCGCGCAGCGGGCTTTCCGACCTCGCCGCATCGGGCAAGACGCTGAGCGCGGATGCACAACTGCAACCGTTCACGCGCGGCGGAATCGCTGCGCTGGAAGTCGGCTTTCCCAAAGGCGGCGATGCGAAACAGGCGCAGCAACACCTGCAGGACACGATCGATTCCCTGCTGAAGAACGGCGTCTCGCCGGAGCTGGTGGAAGCGGCCAAGCGCCAGGAAGCCGCGCAAGCCGAGTTCGACAAGAACAGCGCGGTGACGCTGGCGAGCGCGTGGTCGCAGGCGCTGGCCTGGCAAGGATTGAATTCGCCCGAAGAAGCGCAAACGCAAATCCAGAAGGTCACCGCAGCCGATGTCGATCGCGTCGCGCGCCGATACCTCGAATCCGATGCGCGCATCGTCGTGGTGCTGACGCCGAGCGAGACGGGCGAGCGCCCGCCGGAGAGTTCCGGTTTCGGCGGCACGGAGAAATTCGCCGGCAACGACAAGCTCGACGTGCCGCTGCCCGCGTGGGCCGCGCGGGACCTGAGCAAGCTCGAGATGCCGCACTGGACGCTCGATCCCAAATCGATGAAGCTCGACAACGGCATCACCCTCGTGGTGCAACCCGAAACGATCAGCAAGACCGTAACCGTCGTCGGCCATGTCGATCACGACGATCACCTGCAGGAACCGCGCGGCAAGGACGGCGTGGGCCGCCTGCTCGACGCGCTGTTCGATTACGGCACGGCGACGCTGGACCGCAGCGCCTTCCACAAGCAGCTCGACGAGATCGCGGCCAGCGAATCCGGCGGCGCGGATTTCGCGCTGGCGGTGCCGAGCGCGGGCTTCGATCGCGGCATGCAGTTGCTGGCGGACAACGAACTGCACCCGGCGCTGCCGCAATCGGCGTTCGCGATTCAACAGCAGACATTGGCGCGCACGCTGGCCGGCGAACTGCAATCGCCCGATTACAAGTCGTTCCGTGCCTTGAAAACCGGCCTGTTGCCGCATGGCGATCCGGGGCTGCGCGAAGCCACGCCGGCGACGGTCGGCAAGCTCGCGTTGGCCGACGTGCGCGATTACTACGCGCAGACTTACCGTCCGGATCTCACCACGATAGTCATTGTCGGCGACGTCACGCCCGATCAGGCCAGGGCAACGGTGGAGAAATACTTCGGCGCGTGGAAAGCGGACGGTCCGAAACCGGACGTGATCCCGAAACCGGTGCCGTTGAATCCAGCGGGTTACACGGTGGTGCCCAACCCGTTCGCATCGCAGGATCAGGTGCTGCTCGGACAGACGCTCGGCGTGAATCTGCACAATCCGGACCGCTACGCGCTGACGCTCGGCAACGACGTTCTGGGCGGCAACGGTTTCGCGTCACGCTTGATGGTGGACGTGCGCGTCAAACACGGTTATGCCTATGGCGCGGGATCGGGTTTGCAGATCGACCGCTCGCGCTCGGTGTTCTTTGTGCAGTACGGCAGCGATCCGGGGAAGGTCGGACTGGTGGACGACTTGATACGCAAGAACCTCGCCGACATGCAGAACGCGCCGGTTTCGCAAACCGAACTGGACAACGCGCGGCAATACGAAATCCGTTCGATCCCCGTGGAAGTATCCTCGGTGAACCGCATCGCACGCGCGCTGCTGAACTGGAGCTACAAGGGCGAACCGCTGAATCAGCCGATGATCGCGGCCGATCACTACCTGCATCTCACCGCGCAGGAAGTGCAGGACGCGTTCAAGAAATATCTGAAGCCGTCGAATCTCGTGCAAGTGGTGCAAGGCCCGGCGCCGAAGCAGCATTGAATCTTTGACATCGCTAAAACATCGAGCCGGTTGCGAGACCGGGCTTGTTCGTTTCAGGGATTCGACTTTCCAGGCGACGCGGCCAAGTGATGGCGCTCGCCTTTCGCGGCATCGAAATAGACGGAGTGCAGGACAGCACTTTCTCGACTATCTGTTTGCGATGCGCAGCGACATCGACATCGTTCAGGCCCCCGTGCAGCGCCGGGGTTCAAGCCACCCGCGAAAATCCGTCGGCACTCCAGTCTTCCGATCCAACGCCATGGTGAACGGTGAACAAGCCCTCCGGGTCGTAGCGTTTCTTTACGGCGAGCAACCGCGCGTAACTGGGACCCCAGAACGCGCGCTGCCAGTCCTTGAGGAAGAAATCGCTTTCGGAAACGTAGGAGCCCGCGTCGGGCACGATTTTGTAGATCGCCTGCATCGCCTTGGCGCAGGCCTTGGCGTCCTTGCGCGCCGCAGCGAGGTCCGGTTCGTGACCGGCGATACCGGGAAACGCCGGCCGGGCTGAACCACCCGTCATCGCCAATGCGAAAGCATCCAGCACCTGTGGATTGGTCGCGGTGTCGCGCGCGGCATCGATCTCCGCCTTGGGCGCGCCAGCCAGGCCCTTGTTGAAGTGAAGGGACAGACCGTACTCGCGCGTGGTGGCGAACAGCGCGTCGACCAGATCTTTTTGGCGGTCTGGTTGCAGCAACGCCTGCGGCAGCCACGCGGACGCGTAACTCGTGATGTACTGCCCCGACTGCCCGGCGTCGCCCGTCCACACGATGTTGTCGAGCGGTGCGTTCGGTCGGGCATCTGCCGTCACGGCACCCGGCATCTTTCGCATCAGCTCGGGGTTCCACATGTCCCGCGCAGGGAGCGTCAATATCTGCAGAGGCGCCGTGATCCGGTAGTCATTCGGTGAAGCCTGCACGAAATCGAGGAAGGGTTTCCACACCGCTTCCGCCTGCGCCTTGTCCATGCCCTGAAACGTCATCTTGATTCGAAAACGGTTCGGGCTGCCAAAATAGACCTGCTCGCCCCAGTGTGGATTGATGAGGCTGTCGCGACAAAAATCCATGAAATGCGAGAGCAGGAGACGGTACGCGTCATCGGAATTCGATTCGACCGTAAGGTTGAGGCCGCCAAACAAATTCGGCAGTTCGTGCGTGCGCAACGTGAGCCGCGTGATGACGCCGAAACTGCCGCCGCCACCGCCTTTCAGCGCCCAGAACAGGTCGGGATCATTGCAGGCATTGACGGTGCGGATTTGTCCATCCGCGGTGACCACCTCTGCTTCCAGAAGATTCGCCGCGGCGGTGCCGTAGCGTTTCGACCAGCTGCCGAAGCCGCCGCTGCTGATCAGGCCCGCGACGCCGACGGTCATGCAACCCCCGCCCTGCACGTAGCGACCGCCCTTCGGCGTTACCGCGTTGTAGGTGTGCCCCCAGATTTGCCCGGCACCCACGCTCACCGCCGGCTGCGGCTTGAGCTTGCCCGAACAGCCTTGCGGTACGAATGCATCGTGCAGCACGATGTCGTCCATGTGATGCGTCCACACCAGCAGCGAATCCGGCGCATCCGAGGTGCCTTGGTAGCTGTGCCCTGCGCCCTTCACCACCAGCCGCAGCTTGTGCTCGCGCGCGAAGTTCACCGCAGCCGCGACGTCGGCCGCACTCGCAGCCGCGACCGCATACGCACTCGGTTGCGACGTCCACGCATCCGCCCAGCCTGACGCCTGGGTGAGGTTCGCGTGGTCGAGGATGTAAAACGGATTGCGGATCTGCGTGAAGAAATCCGCGCAAGCCTGCCCGGACGGATCGGCGCGACAGGCAGCCAACGGATCGTCCAGCTTCATCAAACGTCCGCCGACCTGCCGGTTCAAACCTTCCCACTCGGCGGCGGAAGGCCAGCCGGCCTCGCCCGGACGCACGCGCCGCAGCGTGCGCGTGACCTCTGCGATTCCGGCCCGCACTAATTCGGGAAGAGCTGCCGGCAACGCGCCAAACAATGGCGCTCCCGCGATCCACTTCAGCAACGTGCGCCGCTTCATTGTGCCGCCCCCGCTCACGGGACGGCACAGCATACTCCGACACACGCGGCGCGTCGGGTGTCGAGCGTCAGGAAACTCCGGTTGCGGGTATGTGCGATTGTTCCGGCGGCCGGATGTCCGGAAGAAAAACAGCCAGCACGCCTAGCAGCGGCAGGAACGCGCACACCTGGTACACGAACACGATGCCGAAGCGATCGGCGATTTCGCCCAGCACCGCCGCGCCGATGCCGCCCATGCCGAACGAGAAACCGTAGAACAACCCGGACACCACGCCGATGCGGTGCGGCAGCATGTCCTGCGCGTAGACGATGATCGCGGGAAACGCGGACGCGATGCCGATGCCGATCACCACGCTCAACGCGGTCGTCCATGCAAGCCCGACGTGCGGCAGCAGCAAGGTGAACGGCGCCACGCCCAGGATCGACACCCAGATCACCTTCTTGCGCCCGATGTGGTCGCCTACGGGTCCGCCGATGATCGAGCCCACCGCCACCGCGGCGAGGAATACGAACAGATGGATAGTCGCGTCCTGCGCGGTCAAGCCGAAGTGATGGATCAGATAGAACTCGTAGTAGCTGCTGATGCTGGCGAGATAGAAATATTTGGAGAACAGCAACACCAGCAGCACGGCGATCGTGCGGCGCACCAGTGCCCGCGGGTATGAAGGCAGAGTCTGCGCGACGCGCCGCTTGGCGCGTTCATTCAAATGATTGTGGTACCAGCGGCCGACCTGCAACAACACCACGATCGCCAGCAGCGCGATCAGCACCGCCCAGCCCACGCTGCCGCGGCCGTAGCGCAACACCACCCAGCCGGCGAGCAGGGGCCCCAGCGCTGAACCGAAGTTGCCGCCGATCATGAAAACCGACTGCGCGAATCCGAATCGTCCGCCGGACGCGAGCCGCGCCACGCGCGAGGATTCGGGATGGAACACGGAACTGCCGCAGCCGATCAGCGCCACCGCGATCAGCAGGATCGCGTAACTCGGCGCCACCGAAAGCAACGCGAGTCCGCACAAGGTGAAGCACATGCCGGCCGGCAGCGAGTACGGCATCGGCCGCTTGTCCGTCACCATGCCGACAACAGGTTGCAGCAACGAAGCGGTCAACTGGAACGTCAGCGTGATCGCGCCGATCTGGAAGAAGCTCAAGGAGAAGTCGCCCTTCAGCAGCGGGTAGATCGCCACGATCAGCGACTGCATCATGTCGTTCAACATGTGCGCGACGCTGATGCCGCCGAGCACGCTGTAACGCGTGGCGTCTTCGTGGTGCGAATGAATTGCCGTCGAAGGCTGCTCGGCAGTAGGAGGTGTGCCCTGCCTGGAATCCATGTCAATTCCGCCGTTCGCCCTGAGGTATCGAAG
>Ga0070740_10004868_pt1 | contig 12878 bp, 12 predicted proteins | sample Coa_R2_FD_67286 | JGI IMG/M metagenome (GOLD analysis project Ga0070740, IMG submission 67286) | Surface soil microbial communities from Centralia Pennsylvania, which are recovering from an underground coalmine fire - Coalmine... | ecosystem: Environmental > Terrestrial > Soil > Unclassified ...
CACGGTACGATCGGCGCGGCGAGAAGGCCAAGCGCAAGGCCGTCCGCCTGTTGCACGTGCCGTATCGGCGGACGGGGCCGGGGCGATGAGTAAGGAGACGGCCGCGCTCTCCCGGTCGGAGGACGTCGACGCCGCGCTGCTCAGCGACCTGCGCGCCATCATCGTGGCCGGGCGGGGGCGGGCCGTCATGGCGGTAGTCGGCCCGCGTTTTGCCATGCGACCGCAGTCGCAGGCCGGGTGATAATCAAACCATGCTGCCTGAAACAACACTATGTCGATCTCGCCTTCTTCCATCGCGGGCTCCGCGCGCCCGTGTACGTGGACCTCACAATCGGCAAGCTGACCCACGCGGACATCTCGCAGATGAAGCTCTATCTCGCCTGGGCACGGCGCTACGACAAGCGGGAGGGCGAGAACGATCCCATCGGACTGATCCTGTGCGGCTCCAAGGACGAGCAGGCTGCTACTGGCCGACGACGAGGGCGTCGTGGACGAGCGCATCAAGGTTGCCCAATACCTCCTGCTGGACCCGCGGGATCAGGAGGCGCTCAAAGAGCGCCTGGCCCAACTCTCGGACCTGCACGACCAACTCGTCGACGAGGCGAGCGCCGCGTCTGATCCCGGCGTCATCGAGGCCGACCCGTTGTGACGTGCGGTGGACCGAGCACAGTCGCTCGCCGGTGGTCACCAACTGCCCTTCAACGGATCCACACCAGAATGATCACCTATACTTGGGAGGACGATCACCGCCCTTCTGAGGGAAGCGGAGCAAAGGGAGGCCGCAGAGCGTTGCTGCTCGACTATATGAGGTCGCCCTCTTGCTCACCGAGATGGGCTACTCGCCCGGCGATCTTGACCTCCTGCGACACCTATTGAAGCGGGCCGGTACACCATAGCATTCGGTCCGGGAGACTCCCGTGACAACTCGGCCGGGAAGGGAGACGATGGATGATGGACACCCAGAGACGGCGGTCGCGCAGGCGCTCGGCGCCCCACTCGGCGCGCGCCGCCCAAACGCGGCCCGCGCCGACCACGCGGGACCGGCGCATCCCCCGCGTGCTCAAGGTCATCCCTCTCGGCGGGGTGGGCGAGGTCGGCAAGAACTGCGTCCTCCTGGAATACGGCGACGACCTGGTGCTGGTCGACGCGGGCGCTGGTTTCCCCGGCGCGGACGAGCCCGGCGTCGATCTGCTGGTACCCGACGTCTCCTACCTGCGGGACAAAGCGTCGCGCCTGCGCGGCATCGTGCTGACGCATGGCCACGAGGACCACGTCGGCGGGCTGGCCTTCGTCGCCCAACAGATCGGTGCGACGCGGCGCCTCCCGCTCTACGGCTCGCCGTTGGCTCTGGGCTTCGCCCGCGGGCGCATCGCCGAGCGCCGGGCCACCCGCCTGTTCGATCCCCGCCCGATCACTGCCGGCCAGCGCCTCACCCTGGGCGGCCTCACCATCGAGATGGTGCCCGTCGGGCATAGCATCCCCGACGCGATGGCCCTGGCCATCCACTCCGCGGTCGGCACCATCCTTTACACCGGCGACTGGAAGTTCGCCGACATGCCCGCGGCCGGCCGGGAGCGCCTGGAACAACTGGGACGGGAGGGCGTCACCGCCGTGCTGGCCGACTGCGTGCGCATCGAGTCGCCCGGCCACACGGGGTCCGAGGAGGGCGTGGCCCGAGCCATCGAGCGACTGATGAGGGCCGCGCCGGGGCGCGTCATCGTCACCACGTTCGCCTCCAACGTACAGCGCGTGGCCAACACCATCGCCGCGGCGCAGGCGTGCGGGCGCGTCTGCGTCCTGCTGGGCCGCTCCATGGAGCGCAACGTCGCCGTCGCCCAGGAGGTCGGACGGCTGCAGATCCCGCCGGGCGCACTGATCTCGGCCGAGCAGGCGCGGCGGTGGCCCGCCGACAAACTGGTGCTGATCACCACCGGCAGCCAGGGCGAGCCGGGTGCCGCCCTCGCGCGCATCGCCGCCGGCGAGCATCGCCAGATCAAGGTGCGCCCGGGTGACACCGTGATCGTGGCGGCTTCACCGATCCCCGGCAACGAGGAGACGATCGGCCGGACCATCGACAACCTGTTCCGGCAAGGCGCTGATGTCCACTACTCGCGCATCACACCCGACATCCACGTCTCGGGCCACGCCGCGTGGGACGACCATGCCGAGCTGCTCACGCTGCTGCGACCGCGCTTCGTCGCGCCCTTCCATGGCGAGTACCGCATGATGGTGCTCTACCAGCGGCTAGCTGCTTCGTTGGGCATTCCGCCTCAGAACATGCTCCTGCCGGAGTTGGGCGCCGTGCTGGAGTTCGGGCGCGACGGGGCGCGGCGCCGCGGCAGCGTGCCCAGTGGCCAGGTCCTGGTCGACGGGCTCACGGTCGGCGCGGTGACCAAGGCGGTGCTGCGCGACCGCCGCTCGCTGGCCGAGGAGGGCTTGCTCGTCGTGGCCGTGGTGCTGGAGCGCGAGACGGGGCGGCTGGTCGGCGTGCCCGCGCTGGTGGCGCGAGGCCTGCCCGGCGCGGAGGACGGGGCGCTGGCCGCGGGGCTTCGGGAGCGCGTGCGGCGCGCGCTCGACCGGCGCCGCGCCCTGGTCGAGCCCCGCCTGGTGCAGGAGGTGATCAAGGACGCGGCGGCAACCTATGTGCTGCGGGAAACCGGCTTGCAGCCCCTAGTCCTGCCCGTCATCACCGAGGTGTAGGTGGCACTGGCGCAGCGCCCGCAGGGTGCGCCACTGCTTGCTGGTCAAAGCGGACGAGAAACGGCCATCGCCTCGCCGGGGGTCATACCGCGCGCACGCCGTGTTGCCGGCCGCAGCGGGCCGCCGCTGAGGACAAACGTAGTTTGCTCGGCGTCCTCAGCATCGCCGGCGCTGCCGACTCGCCCTGTGCTCCCTCCTAGTTCCGCCCCTATACGGGGAGCGCCAGGCTGTTGTCATGCGGCCTGTTGTCCGTGCAATTGTAGCCACCTCAGTACGTCGCGGCGGCGCAACATTCCCACCACGTGCCCGTCCTCCACCACGGGCACCTGATTGACATCGCGGCCGGTCAACTCGTTCAGCGCCTCGCCGGCATCCTCCTGCGGTGTCACGGTGGCCACCTTGTCCATGGGCGTCATGATCTGCCGCACCAACGTGGTGTCCCAGGCGTGTCGCGGCACTTTGCGCACATCGTCCAGGCACACCAACCCGGCTAGGCGGTCGCCGTCCTGCAGCACGGGGAAGCACCGCTCGTCCGATCCCATGATATGATCATGCACCAGGTCGCTGACCGTGCTCGTGGCCGGCACGGTGGGTACGGTGGTGCGCATTAACTGGGCGACCGGGACATCGCCCAGGATGTCCCCAATCACGACCTGCCGATAGCTCTGGATCGCCGCTGCGTTGAGGAACCAGCCGATGAAGACCAGCCACAGCCCGCCGAGGAAGCCGGTACCGAAGTAAGGGATCTGGACGCCGAAGATCATGGCCAGACCGCCGAAAATCATCAGCCAAGCGATGGCCTGCCCGACCCACGAGGCCCAGCGGGTCGCCGTGCGCAAGTTGCCGGTGATGGCCCAGAGGATCGAGCGGAGGATGCGCCCGCCGTCAAGCGGGAAGCCCGGGATCAAGTTGAAGATGCCGAGCAGGATGTTGATCTGCCCGAGCCATAACAGCATGGTCGTCAACGGGCTGGGCTGGTCGAAATCGCCGGCCACGGTATCGCCTACCCCGTGCGCGAAGATGCCGGCGCTGACGCCGCCCAATGCCAAGAAGACGATGCCGAGGACGATGCTGGTCAGCGGGCCAACGATCGTCATCAGGAAATCAACTCCGGGCGAACGCGGCTCACGCTGGATATTGGACACCCCACCGAACAAGAAGAGCGTGATGTTGCGGACCGGCAGCCCCCGAGCCATGGCCACCAGGGAGTGAGCCAGCTCATGCGCGAGCACCGAGGCGAAGAACAGGAGGGCGGCCACGATCGCGACACCCCAGATGATCCCACCTCCCCAGGCCGGGTGGAGCAGCGCCAGGCCTGTTCCGACGTTCCACGTCACGAGCACGAAGATGAAGATCCAGCTCCAATCGATAGTGATACGGATGCCGAAGATCCGTCCCAGGGTAAGGCCGCTGCTGCCCATGATGGATGCACACTCCGTTTCAGTCGTTCGCCCGAATCTCGACGTTTCGCAAGCGCTTCATTAGCCGCGCTATGGTCCCACCCCGTCTCTCGTGCTGGGCGGACCCTTCCAGTGAACGCCCGAGTACGTGCGCCACTTCCAGCCGCGCTTGCGCGGGCGGCGGGCACAGCGGCCGCACACTCAGATCTGATTCTTTCGCACCCACTCTCACGGCTGTAGTCATGCCGCTCATCCTCCCCATCCACTAGAGGCCGCATCAAGCTGCTACAGAGATGGCGCAGCCCGGGCCTCGGGAGGCACCTCCGTGATGTAATGCAGAATGGGTACCGTTCCGACGACGGAGCGGCGTACTTGCGTCGCCGGGATGCACGATAGGATGCCCTCTTCACCGGCCGCGACGAGCGTCTCCGCGGGGCGGAGCGCGTGCCAGTATCGAGCCAGGGCGTCTGGTCCTGCCGTGGCGGGCAGATAGAGATAACGGTGCGTCCAGCCCTGACTGCGGGCCGCACGTTCGGCCTGTGTGAACGCCGCTTGCGCCTCCGGATCATGCAGGTAGGGATCTACGATCTCGAAGAGGCGGGGAGCGACGTTCGGCGGATCGTGGGTACCCCGCCGCACGAAGATGACCGGGCCACCGCCGGCCGCGGCGTTCGCCGCCTCGACCAGCGCGCCGATCTGTTCGGCATGAGCCGGCAGTACCGCCAGCACCGTCGCGGGCGGCCGTGCGCGGCGCCCATGGGCGAGGAAGTGCACGGGGTAGCCCTCCCTGTACATCTGCGGGAAGACGCGCATCTTGCCCCGGCGATGCTCGAGCCTGTAGGTCACCAGCCCGATCGCCAGCCCTATGAGGGTCACGGTCCCGCCGAAGAGCGTGGCGTACGGTTTCGCGAACAGGTTGGTGACCCACGCCAGCGTGACCAGTGCCGTGGTGAGCACGCCCAGGGCAAAGGTCACGGTTCCGACAGGCCCTATGCCGGCGCCGGTCGCTCTCTCCTGCCGCCGTTCCCTTCCCCCGGCCGTGCGTGGCTCGGGATGCCGTTCGTGCCAGCGCACGATGTCCAGGCTCAAGCAGGTCAAGCTGAAGGCGCCGAGCAAGCCGAAGGCGTACAGGTCGCCCAGCACAACGACGCTGCCCCGGGCCAGGATGAGCACCAGCAACGGGACGGCCACCGCGCCGAGAATGGCCCAGTGCGGCGTGTCGCGCCAGCGGTTGCGCCGCGTGATCACCTGGGGCAGGAACCCCTGACGAGCGAGCGCTATGATGACGTGGTAGGCGCCGATCAGCGCCGTGTTGCTGGCGAACACCAGGAGCAGCGCGCCACTGATGGCCACTTCGATTTCTAGCGGCCGTCCCGAAACGTAGCCGGCCAGCAGAGAGATGAACTGGTTCGGGTCCGTGTGCGGCGTGATCGGAAGCAGGGTCGTCGACCATAGGGTGAGCAGCGGACTGGTGAGCGTCATCGTCACCACCAGGGCCATCATGGCCCGGCGCGCCACCCGCCGGCGCGGCTCTGCCATCTCGGGCGCGAGCTGCGCGATGCTCTCCAGGCCAGAGAAGGCCAGGAACGCGCCGGCGTACCCGGTCAGTATGCGCAACGGCGTCAGATGAGGGCCGGAGAGCACGCGCGGCAGAGCCGCCAGGAGGTATGCCGGACCCACCTGGACAATCACCGCGAGGACCACGGCCAGTTGGCTGGCGGCGGCCGTGGTGGCAAAAACTGCGTTGACGCGGGCACTCGTCTTGACGCCGATCAGGTTCAGCGCGGCCAGCATGACCAGCGCGAGCAACGTCACGGGCAGCACGAACGACTTGAGTACCGGCCCCACGTCGCTCAAGTAGATGAAGCCCGAGAGCCCGCTGAGCGCCTGGGTCAGGAAGTAGTCGACGAGGATGAACAAACCGCCGATTAGACCGGCGAAGGGGTTCAGGGCGCTCGTCGTTACCGTCACCACGCCCCCACCTTCCGGGTAGCGTATGGTCACCTCGGCATACTTGACGGTGAGGAGGACGAAGACGAGCAGGGTCATGGCCACGAAGAGCGCCGCGTGCGGGCCGACGCCCGGCTGCTGGAAGAGGATGCCGGGCGTATAGTAGACCGAGGTGCCGATGTCGGCGAAGACGACGGCCCAGCACAGGAAAGTCCCCAGGCGCTGGGCGGCCTGTCCGCGGCCCGCGTCGCTACTATGTCGGCGCCCGGGTGCCTCGGAGGTCTGCTCGTGCATGCTCTGCTGCGTCCTCTCCACAGGGGGACATCGTGCCCTTCTGCTTGCTTGCACGAAGCTTGCCACGACCGTGGCCGGTGCTCGCCCTCTCCCGGCGGAGCGGCCCATGTGTAGAGTCCATACCGCACGGGAGCTGCGGTCGAGGAGGACGCGCACGTGGTGGACCTCTTGCGCGTGGCGGGACCGGCCAGGCGCACGACCTCGAACTGGGGCAGGTGTGTGTGCGCCAACTCGGTGATCTCGCATCTGTAGGCGGCAGCCAGAGTCTACGGCGAGCTATTCGAGCAAGACACCGGCGACGGCCGGTTGCGCCTGGCGAAGATGGTCGCGTGGCATGATATGACGGGGCCGCTCGGCCGCTGTGGCGCTCGTCCGTGGCGCGGCAATGAAGTGGATCACGGCGAGACAGCAGAAGCCTCGTGAACACCGGAGAGGCTCACTCCTTGATGCCGGTCAGGGTGATGCCCTCGATGAAGGCCCGCTGCGCCAGGAAGAAGAGCACGATCACCGGCAGGCTCATCACCACCGCCGCGGCCATTAACGGCCCCCACTCGGCGCTGTGATAGCCCACGAACTTCTGCATGCCCAAGGCCAGGGTGTAGGTGCTCTGATCGGTGAGGTAGATCAGTGGGTTGAGGAAGTCGTTCCAGTTGTTCATGAAAGTGAAGAGGGCCGTGGTGATCAGCGCCGGCCGCGAGAGCGGCAAGATGATGCGCCAGAACACGCGCAACTCGCCGGCCCCGTCGATGCGCGCCGAGTCGGACAGCTCGGCCGGGATGGTCATGAAGAACTGGCGCAGCAGGAAGATGAAGAACGGGTTGCCGGTGAAGTTCGGCCAGGTGAGCGGGTTGAAGGTGCCGATCCAGTGCAGCCACTTGAAGACGATGAAGGTCGGGACCAGCGTGACCGGATAGGGCAGCATCATGGTGGCCAGCGTCACCACGAAGAAGAGGTCGCGCCCCGGCCACTCCAGGCGCGAGAAGCCGTAGGCCACCAGGCTGCACGAGGCCAGCGTGGCCACCACCGCGAAAAGGCTGATGTACAGGGTGTTGGCCAGGTACTGCCCGTAGGGGACGAAGGTCAGGGCCTGCGCGTAGTTGTCCAGGGTCAGCCGGGTCGGTATCCAGACCGTCGGCGTGGCGAAGAGGTCGTCGCTAACCTTGAAGGAGGTGGACAGCAGCCAGTAGAACGGCGCCATGAAAAGGCCGCCGCAGAGCAACAGCACCAGGTGGGTGCCGATCCGCCGCGCCGCGCGGTACCGCCGCAGGGAGCGCGCGGAGGCGCGGGAGAGGGCTGCGCCGGCCTTAACGGACGCCGCCATAGTAGACCCAACGCCCCGAACTGCGCATCACCCCCAGCGTGAGCGCCAGGATGATCAGGGTGAAGATCCAGGCCATCGCCGACGCGTAGCCCATGTGCAGGTAGGCGAAGGCGTGGTTGTAGAGGTAGAGGCCCACGAACAGGGTGGAGTCGAGCGGCCCACCGATGTCGCCGCCCAGGACCGTGCCCAGCCCGGTACCCACGATGTAGGCCTGCGTGAAGTACTGGAAGGCGAGGATGATGCCGATCACCACGTTGAACAGGATGGCCGGGGTGATCATGGGCAGCGTGATGGCGCGCGTGCGGCTCCACGGCCCCGCGCCGTCGATCTCGGCCGCCTCGTAGAGGACGCGCGGCACGTCCTGGAGGGCCGCCAGGTAGATGATGATGGCCTGCCCCGAGGTCCACAGGCCCAGCAGGATGAGCGACGGCTTCGACCAGGCCGGGTCCTGGAACCAGGAGGGGCCGGGGAGGCCGACCAGGCCGAGCACGCTGTTGAGGAACCCGTACTGGGGATTGAGCACCCAGAGCCAGATGAGGGCCCCGGCGACCGCGGGCACCACGCTGGGCAGGAAGAAGAGGGTGCGATAGACCCCCATGCCGCGCACCCGGGCGTTGAGCAGCAGGGCGAGGCCGATGTCGAGCAGCGTGCCGCCGGCGATGACGCCGCCTGCGTAGTAGAAGGTATTGCCCAGCGCCGTCCAGAACAGCGTGTCGTGGAAGAGCAGATCGCCATAGTTGCTCAGCCCCACGAAGCGGGGCGGCTCCAATAGGTCGTAGTAGGTGAAGCTGTAGAACAGCGAGGCGAGGATAGGGTAGACGTTGAAGGCCAGCAGGCCCACGATCCACGGCCCGGTGAACAGCAGGCCCAGCGCCAGTTGCCGCCGCTGGCGCCGAGTCAGCGGCCCCCTCTTCGCTCGTGCGCCTCCCACGATCATGCCGTCCTCCCCCTCACGGGACGCCGGGCCGGGCGCACCGGCCCGGCGTCCGCCACTACGACGTGTGATGCGACGCCATGAACTGATCGAGCGCGGACTGGATCTGCGTCTGCACCGCCTCCAGCGCCTGCATCGGCTGCTGCTTGCCGTGGATGACCTGATCGGTCGCCCGGCTCAGGGCATCCCAGTACTGCTGCGACACGGCGATCTGCGGGAAGTACTGCCGCCCCTGGCGGTACTCCTGGTCGAAGATGTTGAGATAGGGCAGGATGCGATCGTGGGGGTGCTGCCGCCGGATCATGTTCCAGAACGACGGGAACTTGGCCAGCACCGACGGCGCGTCCACGATCGTCGCCGCCATCAGGTCCGAGTGGTCGTGATAGGCCCACTTCATGTACTCGAGGCACTCTTTGGGGTGGCGCGACCCTTTGGGGATGACCACGGCCCAGCCCATGATCGGATGGTTGCGCTGCTCCGCCGCGCTGCCGTGCAGCGTGGGGTAGGGGACGACGCCGTAGTCGACCTTCGGCCCGTAGAGGTCGAGGGGATAGAAGGCCCAATAGTCGTCGAAGAAGAAGGCCAGGTGGCCCGTGACGAACGGGTTGCCCGGCTGCCACTCCCCCGGCTGCGAGGCGGTGAAGCGGCTGACCTTGTTGACGTCGAAGCGCTTGTTCCATTGCGCCAGCCATTCCATGGTCTGCACGTTGCGCGGGTCGGTGGCCGTGATCTTGTGATGCACCGGGTCGTAGAACTGCCCGCCGGCGCGCATGGCGTACATCATGAAACTGTCGGAATTGACGTCGAAGCCGAGCGAGACGACGTTGCCGTTGACCACCCGATAAAACTTGGCGGACATCGCCTCCAGCTCGGCCAGCGTGCGCGGCGGTTTGTTGGGGTCGAGTCCGAACTTGCGGAACATATCTTTGTTGTAGAACAGGGCGTAGACGCCGGCGTCGCCGGGGATGCCCCAGATGTGCCCGTCCTGCTGCACGGAGGCGGCCACCGAGGGCTCGAACTCGCGCAGCGACAGGCCCGTCTGCTTGAAAAACGTGTCGAGCGGCTCGAGCGAGCCGGTCCCGATGAACGTGCCCAGGCTGCCGCCGAACATGCTGACCTCAGCGCAGTCCGGGGGCGCCCCGGCCGCGATGGCGGTCTTGAGCTTGACGGGATTGTTGCCGCTGAAGGTCCACTGGATCTTGATGTTGGGATGCGACTGGGTGAAGAGGTCGCCGATGTGCTGCGTGGGTCCGTCGAAGACGCCCCAGTCGTCGTTCCACCACTGGATGGTGACGACGTCGGCCGCAGCGTGCGCGTAGGCGATCGCCTGGGCCGACAGCAGGCCGCCGGTGAGCAGGAGACTGAGCAAGAGCGTGCCAAAGAGGAGGCGACGAGCTAGATGGCGTGCCATCGTGGTTAATCCCCCTTTCCGGGCCGAGGGTACAGGATAGCGAAAGGCACAAAGAGAGTCGGAAGCCGGCCTCCGCACGCCATTGTTATGCACGCGGAGGCCGTGCGAGGGCGATGTGTTTCGGCGGCGTCCCTGCTCCTTTCACTACAACTCACCCACGGCTCACCGGGCCAGAGGCACATCCTTGAAGTCGGCGACAACCTGCATGACCGCACGCTCGATCGGGATGCGCTCGATGCTGGAGGCGCCCACGAAACCGATGGCGTCGGTATGGGCGTAGAGGTAGCGCGTGTCCTCCGGCTCGGCGAACGGCCCTCCATGGGCCAGGGGTATGATCTCCGGATTGGCGTCACGCCCGGCCACCAGTATCTCCTGCACGCGCACCGCCGCTGCCTCCAGGGAGAGAGCGCTGTTGGTCGCGCCGGAGAGGCCACCCGTGGTCCATCCCGCGTGCGCGACCAGCACGTCGACGCCGGCCTCGGCAAGGCGGTGCGCGTCGTCGGGCGTGAAGGCATAGGCCATGGTGAAGTAGTCCTGCTGCCGCGCCAGGCGAATCATCTCCACCTCCCGGCTGAAGCCCAGGCCGACATCCTCGCGCTGGCGGCTGCGATCGGGGTAATTGCCGAGCGTCGGGAAGTTGATCAGCCCGTCGTACCCGGTCTGTCGGAAGCGCTCTAGCAAACGCGGCAACCGCAGATAGGTGGGGTCTACGGCCTCGATGCCCGCGATGATTGGCGTGTCGTCGACCACGTTGTCGATCTCGCCGTACATCTCCAGGGTCGTGGCGTTGGAGTTGCCCAGCGGCGTCGTCGGCAGGCCCATGATGCGCGAGCGGCCGGTGCTGTAGACGATGATGATGTCGGCGCCGGCGCGCTCGGCGCATTTGGCCACGATGCCGACGCTGCACCCCGCACCCAGGATGGGCCGTCCCTGCCGATATGTGTGCTGCAGCCGGGCAATGATCTCGGCACGGCTGAATCCCCCGTCTCGCGACATAGGTCTCTCTCGTTTCCCTTCGTGCTCCGCTTACAGATCGATGGGCTGCCGGTTGCATGCCGAACGCTGTATAGCATCCATGACACGCATGGTTTCGAGCGTTTGCTCGGGCCGAATCTCCAGCGGGGCGCCTTCGCGAATGGCCCGGCGCAGGTTGAGATAGATGCGCTCGCCGCTGCCGACGAACTCGCCGCGCGGGTCCGCGGCCACCTCGACCGGCCGCGGCTCCGCCTCGTCGATGCGCCGCACGCAGAGCCGGTCGCCGCCCGCGATGACCCCCTCGGTCCCCAGGATGAACCAGCGATCCTTCTGCCCGGCGAATGCCGCGAGATTGATCTCCACTTCGGCCACCACGCCATCGTCGTCCTCGAACAGGGCCTGCACGTAGTCGTCGTCGCCGACGATATCCTGGATCACGCCGTAGACGCGGCGTGGGCGGTAGTCGAGCGCGAAGAGCAACTGGTCGATCAGATGGGGGCCGAACATCGGCAGCGAGCCCCCTCCGGAGCCGCGGCGCAGGTTCCAGGAATCCTGCCAGCGGCCACTGAAGACGGTCGGCTCCTCGCCCATAGCCCGATACGGCAGCCACAGGAAACGCGTCTCGATGCGCCGCGGGCGGCCGATGGCGCCCGCGTCGATGAGGGCGCGGATGGGAGCCAGGTCGGGCATATAGCGCCAGTTCTGGTAGACGCAGAGCAGGCGGCCCGCCGCCCGGGCCGCCTCGACCATCGCACTGGCCTGCCCCAGGTCCAGGGCCATCGGCTTCTCCACCAGGACGTGCTTGCCGGCCTCCAGGGCCTGGATGGCCATGGTGTGGTGCAGGGGATGCGGCGTGGCCACGGTAACCAGCTCCACCTCGGGCAGAGCCAGCAGCTCCTCGTAGGCCGCCACCGTGCGACAGCCATAGCGGCGCTCGGCCTCGGCACGCCGACCGGCGACGGGATCGCTGGCCGCGACCAGGCGCGCGCCGTTCAGGTGCCGCAGCACCTCGCCGTGGACCTGGAAGCCGGCGTTACCCAGCCCAGCCAGGCCGACGCGCAGCGGCATGTCGTGCTCTTCCACAACCAGTTCCACCTATCGGCTGCCTACTATCAGCCCGAGATGTCGGGCGGCCGCTCGCCACGGTCCGCCGCGGTCTCGCCAGGGCCCGCGGCGAGGCTGCTCCGCACATAGCCTTCCATCTCGTTGAGATGCTCCTCCATGGCCGCCTGCGACTCCTCCGGGACGCCCCGCTCCACGGCGTCGAAGATCTGCCAGTGATACCGCTGCGCCTGCGCCGAGACCTTCAACAGCGAGAAGATCTGCGAGCGCATCTGCCGCATCATGGATTGCAAGGTCTGGCTGAGCATCGCCAACACCTCGTTGCCGGCAGCCTGCGCCAGCGCAAGGTGGAATTGCTCGTCGGGCTCGACGAAAGCCGGCCCATTGTCCATCGCCTCGTCCATGCGCCGCAGGGCCGCACGCATGGCCTCCAGGTCGGCGGCCTGCCGCCGCTGTGCGGCCAGGGCGGCGATGCGCGGCTCGACCGCGTGGCGCGCCTCGGTGATCTTCCAGTAGGACGATTCGTCGAGCCGCAGCAGCAGCGCCAGGCGCTCCGAGAGGCGCCGGGCGTTGGGCGGCAGGACAAAGGTGCCGCGGCCGACCTCCACCGAAAGCAGCCCGCGCTCGGCCAGGCGCTGCATGGCGGCGCGCAACGAGGTACGGCTAACGCCGAGCTGCGCGCAGAGGTCGCGCTCGGTCGGCAATTGGTCGCCGGGCCGCAGCGCCCCGCGCAGGATCTCGGCCTCCAGGCGCTGCACGATGTCGTCGACCAGATTGCCGCGCTCGATGCGCGCCAGGGTCAGGTCCGGCATGCTGGCACCCTCCCCACGT
>Ga0070740_10004869_pt1 | contig 12876 bp, 9 predicted proteins | sample Coa_R2_FD_67286 | JGI IMG/M metagenome (GOLD analysis project Ga0070740, IMG submission 67286) | Surface soil microbial communities from Centralia Pennsylvania, which are recovering from an underground coalmine fire - Coalmine... | ecosystem: Environmental > Terrestrial > Soil > Unclassified ...
GGATCTGGATCTGACGCCGCGCCAGTATGTAATCCTGGTGAAGCTTCACGAACTGGGCGAGGCATCGCAGAATCGGCTGGGGCGGATGGTCGGGATGAAGCCGGTGACGATTCATGGAGTAATCCAGCGGCTTGCCGCCCGAGGGCTCATCGAGACGCGCTACGATGCGACCGACCAGAGGCTGTCGCTCCATTCGCTGTCGGCGGCGGGCCGCGCAATCGTCCCCGAACTGATAGAGCGCGCAAAGCGCGGGCTCGTGCAGACGCTCGCTCCGCTGGACAACGACGAGCGGGAGACGCTGCGCAGCCTGCTCAAGCGGCTGTTCTAGACGTTTTAGTCGTGGCGGGTCTGTCAGGCGGCCGCGGGGGCCTGCTGCAACTCGAAAGCGCCCGGCTCGAGACCTTCCTTGGATCTCAAAACGATCTTGGCCCCGAGCTTTTCCTCGAGCATCTCGAGGTCCTTCGAGCCGTTGTCGTACAGATAACGGGCAACCTCGGGGCTGAGCCTGACGATGATCATATCGCCGAGCGAGCGGCGTGCCGCCTCGCGCCGGATGCCCCGGATGACCTCGGCGGCCAGGGTGGCGACCGACTTGACGACGCGTCTGCCCTGGCATCGCGGACACTGCTCGGTGAGCAGCGCCTCGAGGCTCTCGCGGGTGCGCTTACGCGTCATCTGGACAAGACCCAGTTCGGAGATCTTGAGCGCGGTGGTGCGGGCCTTGTCGCGCTTGAGGGCGGCGGCCAGCGCCTCGCTGACCTTTTTGCGATCGGCCTCGCGCGCCATATCGATGAAATCGACGATGATGATTCCGCCGATGTTGCGCAGGCGAAGCTGTTTGACGACCTCCTCGACCGCTTCGAGGTTGGTTTTGAGGACAGTCTCGTCCTGGTTGCGCTTGCCGACGAAGCGGCCGGTGTTGACGTCGATTGCCGTGAGAGCTTCGGCCTGATCGAAGACCAGGTAGCCGCCCGACTTCAGCCACACCTTGCGCTCCAGCGCGCGCTCGATCTGCGGCTCGATATTGAAGCGGTCGAAGATCGGCTCGGGCCCCTGGTGAAGCATCGCGCGCCCACGCAGCCGCGGCATGTAGGTCTGGATGAACTGGACGATGCGGCTGTAAGTGTTCGGATCATCGCACCATAGCCGCTCGACCTCGCTCGAGAACAGGTCGCGCACCGTCCGCAGCGCGACGTCGAGGTCGCTGTAGAGCATCGTGGCGGGCGGGCATTTCTCGCTCTTTTTGAGGATCGATGCCCAGGTCTTGGTTAGGAATGCGATGTCGCGTTGAATCTCGCGCCTGGACAATCCTTCGCACGCGGTGCGCACGATAAACCCGCCCTGCGGCGGCCTCATCTCGCTCACCGCGGAACGCAGCCGCGCCCGCTCCTCCGCGCTTGCGATGCGCCGGGAGACGCCGAGATGATTGCTGGTGGGCGTGTAGACGAGATAGCGTCCGGGAAGTGAGATCGAGGAGGTAAGCCGCGCGCCCTTGGTTCCCATCGGCTCCTTCGCGATCTGAACGATGATCTCCTGGCCGCGCTTGAGCTGCTGCTCGATAGGCAGGCGCGCGCGCTGACGCCTTTGCTGACGGCGGCGCGGATGGGGTGATTCGGGTTCGGCCTTCTCGCGGGAGGGCTCCTCGGAATTCGCGAGGTCATCGGGCGCAGGCGATGATGCCGCGGCGGGTTCGTCAGTCTCCACGTCCTCTTCGCCAAGCACCTCGGCTATGGAACTGAGCTGATCGGTTTCGCTTTGAAAGTCCGAGACATGGAGGAATCCGGCTTTTTCGAGGCCGATATCGACGAACGCGGCCTGCATCCCGGGCAGGACTCGCGTCACTTTGCCCTTGTAGATATTGCCTACGAGACCGCGATGAGCGTTGCGTTCGAGATAGAACTCGGCAAGGGAGCCGTCTTCAAGCAGAGCCACCCGCACTTCGAGCGCGGAGGCGTTGATTACGATTTCACGTTTCACTTGGAAATTGTTGTACGCCCCTTGGTGGCGAAGATTCAAACCAGCGCACGCTTGCGGCGCCTGTTCGCGAAGCTTCGGTACCGGAATGGACTGGTGCAGGATTGAACATCCACCCCTCTACCACCACCAGAGCTAACGGGATCATACGGGCGGGCATCGGTGGGTGCAAGGCAACATCGGAAAAAGCCCGAATTCATGGGGTTTTCATCCACGAGAGCCTTGACTTGGCTTCCTGGTGCAGTTACGAGAACTACTAATGTCTGCGGCAGCCCAGGCCATCGCGGTGCCGCCTTCGGGCGCCTCGATTCTCAATACCAAGGTCCTGGTTCTCAACCGGTCATACCTGCCGGTCCATGTCACCTCGGTAAAACGAGCTTTCTCGCTCCTTTACCAGGGAGTTGCCAGAGCAGTTGACGAGCAATACCGCACTTTTGATTTCGATTCGTGGCGCGATCTCGCCATCGAGGTGCATCACGAGCGGGTCGGCACGGTAAGCGGCTTGATTCGGGTTCCGCGGGTGCTGCTGCTGACGGCATACGAGCGGGTACCCAAACGGCATGTACGTTTCTCGCGTTTCAACATCTTCGCGCGCGACAACAACACCTGCCAATATTGCGGGCGGCGCCTGCCGCGCACGGAGTTGAACCTGGACCACGTGATTCCGCGGTCGCGCGGCGGCACATCGACCTGGGAAAACATCGTTTGTTCCTGTCATGTGTGCAACCGGCGAAAGGGTGGCCGAACCCCCGAAGAAGCCAACATGCTCCTTATCCGCAGGCCTCGGCGGCCCGAATGGACTCCCTTCAGCGCGGAGATGTTCTCGCTCAGGCGGTATCGAGAGTGGATGCCGTTCCTGTCGCAGGTGGACAGCGCTTACTGGAACACCGAACTGATTCAGGACTAGAGGTCGCCAGGCGCGGCCTCGTCCGTTTTCGCGAGGCTTCGAACCCGACCGTCCGCTCGTCGAGAGCGTCGGCGGGACGGCGATTATGTCCTCGGAAAACCACAATTTCTGGCGGTTGATCAAGGCTTTGGCCCGATATGTAGGGGATGTCTTGATCGCCGCTATCGGGTCGTGGGATAAGCTAGGTGAGGTGGAGGTGTGGCGGAGGCGATGGCAGCATGCGCTTAAAAAGCCTTGAGTTAGTAGGCTTCAAGTCCTTTTTCGAACCGACGACGATAAGCTTCGCTCCTGGGATGACCGCAGTGGTCGGTCCGAACGGATGCGGAAAGTCCAACGTCGTTGATGCCATCCGATGGATACTCGGCGAGCAGGCCCCTACCCGCCTTAGGGGCAAGAGCGCCGAAGACCTAATCTACGCCGGCAACGATCAGAACCCGCCGGCGGGTCTTGCGGAAGTTTCGCTGGTTCTCGAAGCCGAGGAGAGCAGCCAGCTTCCGGAGCCGTACTCGGCGCTGAGCGAGGTGGCGGTGACCCGCCGCGTTTATCGCTCCGGCGATTCGGAATATCTCATCAACAAGATCCCGTGCCGCCTCAAGGATATCACGGAGTTCTTCATGGCGGCGCAGATTCATAGCCGCGGCTACTCGCTTATCGAACAGGGAAAGATCGAGGAGATCATCCAGGCCAAGCCGCACGAACTGCGCTCGATGATCGAGGAGGCCGCCGGGCTCTCGCTGTTCAAGGGGCGCCGCGAGATTTCCGAGCGCAAGCTTGAACGGGTAAAGGAAAACCTCTCGCGGGTTAACGACGTCCTGAGCGAGATCGAGCGGCAACTTAACTACGCCCGCCGCCAGGCGAAGAAGGCCGAGCAATACAAGATAATCAGGGCCGAGCTTTCCGAGCTGGAGCGGCTGTCGGCGGCGCGCCGTTTGATTGCCGAGCGCGAGACGCTGGCGTGCGAGACCGAGCGCTCCGCGGAGCTGGCCCGATCGATCGAGACCCGCCGCGCCGAGTCGTCGCGGGCGCAGGCCGAGGTTGAAAGGGCCGGCGCGGCCGCTCAATCCGTCCGCAATGAATTGGCGAACGCCGAGCGCGAACTGGAAAATCTGCACGCGGGCGCGGCCGAGCGCGAGAGGACCCGCGAATTCCTCACTCGCAAGCTCCGCGATCTGAACGATTCCGAGCCCCAAACCATCGCCAGAATCGACGACCTCGAGCGCAGGGCCGTCCACGCACGCGCCGATCGCGCCTATGCCGGCGCGAGGCTTGCCCGCGAGGTCGCCTCGGGAGAGTCCGTAAGCGAGGCCGCCCTTACCGAACTCACCGCAAAGCAGCGCGAGGCGGAACGCGAACTCAAAACGGCCGAGCGCGAGGCGGAAAATCTCAAGGACGACCTTGCCGATATCGTGCGCGAGGCCGCGGTGCTCCGCGGCAGACTCGGCGATCTGACCGGCGAGCGCGCCGACTTGGAAGACAGACTGGCCGCGCTCGATTCCGAAGCCCCTCAGCTTGCCGCTTCGATTGCGGAGGCGCGTAGCCTCCTCGAGGACGCGGAGCGGCAACTCGAGGCGTGCCGCCAGGAGATGACCCAGGCGCAGGAGCGCGAACGAGCCGCCAAGGAAACCGAGATCGAAACCCGCACCGCCCTCGAACATCTGAACCAGCGGATCGCATCGCTTCGCGCATTGGCCGCGGCGCGGGAAGAAGCCGAGGGCTCAAGCGAGTCATTCGAGAAAACCAAAAGGCTCATGGCCGTGCTCGAGTCGATGAACGGGGATCGTCCCGCGACGCCGCCGGCATGGCTCCACGAGGTGCTTCGCGCGCCCGCCGAACTCTCGACGGCGCTGCGGGCGGCTTTGGGCGGCGAGCTGGAATCGGTCGTGGTCGATTCCCCCGCCTTTGCGCTGCGCGCGATCGAGATCCTCAAGCAGCAAGGCGGCGGGCGGCTTAGTTTCATCCAGGAACCCGACACCGACGTCGCGCCGCATCCCGCGATCGAAGCGCCCGGAGTGGCCGGACGGCTGGTGGACATGCTTGAGGTCGAGCCACGCTTCCGCCCGCTTGCCGAAGCCATCCTCGGGCATGTAGTCGTGACGGATGACCTGAACGCCGCGATGGCGGCATCGAACCTGAACGGGCGCGGAACGCTGTTCGTGACCCGGGAAGGCGACCTGCTGAATCCCGGCAGGATGATCGCCGGAGGGAGCGCGGGCGACAACGGAGCCGATCGCGGCGCGGCGGAAGCGATGGCTCGCGAGGCGGCGGCCCGCGAGCTTGCGCAGGCCGAACAGGAGCATCGCGAAGTCTCCGAGCGCCTGGCCGAGATCCGCGCATTGCGGGAGACCGCGGCGCGCGACCTTGCCGCCGCTTCGGCGCGGGTCATGGAATGCGAACGAACGATGGGCGGGCGCCGCGATGCCGTCGCGCGCGCACGGCAGGCATCCGCCCTGGCCGAGGCCGAAGCCGGCAATTCGCGCCGGAGACTCCGCGAAATAGCCGAGGCTGTGGTCGGCTCGAACGCGCGACTCGAGGAGCTCGCCCTCATCGAGCAGGATGCGCGGGCGAAGCTCGGCGCGATGCGCGAGAGCCTTGCCGAGAAACGCGCGTGCGTGGAGCGTTTGACCGTTTCCGTCGCCGAGGCGGCGGCGCATGTCGAGGCGCGCAAGTCCGAGATCGCGGCGATGGAACGGGAGCTGCGGCACGCCGTCGAAACCGCCAAACAGATCGACGCGCAGATCGACGAAAACCGCGCAAGCCTCGAGCGCCTGCGCGCGGAGCGATCCGACTTCGAACGGGAACTCGACACCATCGCCCGGCAGCAGGAGGCCGCGCGCGGGCGCGAGGCCGAATTGACCCAGGCCGTGGCGGGCCTGCGCGAGCGGTTCGCCGAATGCGAACGCGACCTCGAAGCCAGGCGCCGGTCGCTCAAGTCCGTCCAGGACGAGCTGCAGAGCCTCGAGAGCGCGGCGATGGAATCGAACCTGGCGCGGGAGCGCGCGCGCACGCTGAGCGATGAACTCTCGCGCAGCTTCCGCGAGAAATTCGAGGCGGATTTCGACACCGTCGCGGCCGATATCATCCCCGCGCTCGAAGGGCGCGACCCCGCTCAGGACGAGGCTCGCCTGCAGGAGCTTCGTGCGCGCGCCGATCGGATCGGCGAAGTGAATTTGGCGGCCGACAGCGAAGTCAAGGAACTCGAAGAGCGCGCCGAGGTCCTGAACAAGGAAAAGACCGATCTCGAAGCGGCCCTCCAGGACCTTAACCGCACGATCACCCATCTCAACCGCGAGGCACGCAAGCGCTTCGCGGAGACCTTCGAGGGGGCGGCGCGCAACTTCGAGGAGCTGTTCCCGAAGCTGATGCGAGGCGGGAAGGGACGGCTCGAGCTTACCGAGGCATCCGACGTGCTCGAGGCGGGCGTGAACATCATGGTGCAGCCCGCCGGAAAGAAGGTCAAGGAAATCGGGCTTCTGTCGGGCGGCGAGAAGGCGTTGTCGGCGATGGCGCTGGTATTCTCGCTGTTTCTGCTCAATCCGAGCCCGTTCTGCGTGATGGACGAGGTTGATGCGCCGCTGGACGAGTTCAGCCTGGCCCGGTTCACGGACCTGCTCGCGGAACTAAAGACGCGCTCGCAGTTCATCGTGATCACCCACAATCAGCGCACGATGCAGCGCGCGGATCAGATTCACGGGGTCACGATGGACCGTCCCGGGATCTCGAAGGTGATCTCGCTGAGGATTCCGGAAGCCGCCTGAGCGCATGCGCCGTTTCTTCTCCATGCGGCGCGCATCCGCGCGCCGCATGGGCAAATCTACCGATTGTGTGATATCTGCCTGGTGGTCGGAGGAAACACCATGGCTGAAGGACGGCTCAACGGCCGCGTCGCGGTCATCACCGGCGGCGCATCCGGAATCGGAAAGGCAACCGCGGAACTGTTCGCCAAAGAAGGCGCAAAGGTCGTGATCGGCGATCTTGCCTCCAGCGCCGGCGCCAAGGTCGCCGAGAAGATCGGAGCGATCTTCGTGCCGACCGATGTCCGCGAATCGCGGGAGGTCGATGCGCTGGTGAGGGCGGCGGTGGACAGCCACGGTCGGCTCGACGTGATGTTCAACAACGCCGGCATCGGCCTCGGCGTGCCGCTGCTGAAGATGTCCGAGGAGGACTATCGCAACACGATCCGCATCGACCTCGACGGCGTGTACTGGGGCCTGCGCGCGGCGGGCAGGGTGATGACGCAGGCCGGGCGCGGATCGATCATCAACACGGCGTCGGTCGCGGGTCTTATCGGGACGGTGGGGCTCTCCGCGTACAACGCCGCCAAGCACGGCGTGGTGGGTCTTACGCGCAACGCGGCGTTGGAGTTCGCGCCCTTCAATGTCCGCGTGAACTGCATCTGTCCCGGCGTTATCGAGACTCCCCTGGTGATGAACCAGTTCGGGACGGTCGAAGGCGCGCGAAAGATGCTCGATTCGATGCATCCGCTCGGCAGGATGGGACAGCCGCAGGAAGTGGCGAGGGCGGTCCTGTTCCTCGCCAGCGATGATTCGTCGTTCGTGACCGGCCATGCGCTTGCGGTGGACGGCGGTCTGATGGCGGGTTTGGGCGCGGGCGGAGTTTTCAACCAGGGCTGAGCGGGCGCGTTGTGCGTCGGCCGGGCGGCGACGCGTTTCTTGCGCGCGCGTTTCGTGTTATCGGGAACGGTCGATGGTGCGCGCGATCCTGCTCGCGATCGGCAAGGAGTTCCGCCTCCTAAGGCGCGACCCTGTGGGGCTGTTCATGCTGGTGGTTGCGCCGATCGCGGTGATTGCCGCGGCGGGCTTCTCTCTTTCCAATGTCTACGGCGGCGGATCGGCTTCGTACACGCTGGCGGTGGTCGATGAGGATCGTGGCGCCATAGCCAGCGCGATTCTCGACGCGCTGCGCGCGGATCGCTCGCTGGTCGTTCTTGAGACCGAAAATCGTGATGCGGCAAAGGCGATGGTGCGGCAGCGCAAGGAGGCTCTGCTTGCCATCGTCATCCCCGCATCCACGACCCGCTCGTTCGAAGCGGGCTCCTCACCCAGCCTGATCGTGTACGGAGACCCGGTTCGCTACCTCGAGACGGTCCGGGTCGAACTGGCTCTGGCCGAGCTGGTTCGACGGATAAATACAAAGGCGAACGACGAGACACGCCGGGCGCTAGCCGACTCGATGAAACAGTTAGACGAGCGGCTTTCGACAGCAGCGCGATCCGCGGCGGAGGCGGACGAGGCATACCGCCGATTCGTGGAATCCGCCGAGCGCGCGCGGACAACGGCCGAAGCAAGGCTCCGCGCGCAGCTTGAGGAGGGAGTAGAGAGGGCGCGCGCGCAGACGATCGCCGCCATAGACCGCGCGATAGCGCGCATCAGTTCGGAAATCTCCGGGCGGACCGCCGAAGAAAAGAGGCTGCTCGAAGAAGCGGGCGATTACTCGCGAAGGCTCGAACAGACCCGGGCGGCTTTCGAGCAGTGGTTCGCACGGCTAAAGTCCATAGCGGGCTCGCATGCATCCGATATTCCGCCGCCTCCGGCGTTTCCGGAGCCGCCAAGGGATTTGGCAAAAGCGGGCGGCTTGGCTGCGGAGCCTCCCGACTTCGCGGCGTTGCGGGCGGAACTCGACAAGTCAATCGCAACGCCCGACATCAATTTGAAACTCCCGGAGGTCGTTATGCCCCGCCCCCCGGCATCTCCTGTATCGTTGATGCCGCCGAGATCCGCCGCGGCGATGGTTCCGGGAACCCTGGGGTTCGTCGAGCAGGACCTGGACGGCAGCGCTGGAGGCGATAGCGGCGGCTTCAATGCCTTCAACCTGCAGGTGCCCGGGTTTGCGGTGACTTTCCTGCTGATCGGAATGTTGATGGGGGTGTCGCTCGCGCTGATTGACGAGCACGACTGGGGCACGCTCGATCGCCTGCGGGCGGCGGCAGCGCCGCTCGGCGCCACCTTCGCGGGCAAGCTGCTTGCCCGCTTTGCGATTGGGTTCGTCCAGATGGCGGTGTTGTTCGCGGCGGGACGGGCGATGTTCGGAATATCGCTGGGACGGGCGCCGTGGGCATTGATGATGCCGTCGGCATCGATCGCGTTTGCGGGGGCGGCGTTCGGACTCGTTGTCGCGGGGATAGGACGCACGCGCGACGCCGTCCTTCCAGTGGGAGCCATTGTGATCATGACGATGGCCGCAATCGGGGGATGCTGGTGGCCGATAGACTTCGAGCCGCGCTGGATGCAGGCGGCGGCGCTCGCGGTTCCCACGACGTGGGCGATGCGGGCGTACAACGACCTGATGATCCGGGGACTCTCGCCCGCAAGCGCGCTTGTGCCGAGCGCGGTGAATTTGATGTTCGGGATCCTTTATATGGCGGTCGGAATTCCCATCAGCAGGCGGCGATTCGCACCTTGAAAACCGCGGGCACGAAAATCATCGCGGCCGTTCTGCCGGCCATGCTTGCCCATTCGATGCCGGCCGGCGCGGAATTGATGCGCTTTGGCGTGGATGCCGGCGAAAGCGAGGTGTCGGCCGCGGTGAAGGAACCGATCGGCGCGATCCGCGGGAACGCCGTGGGAACGTTCAAAATCACTTCCGGACAGGTTGTCGTCGACTCGGCCAACCCGTCGCGATCGACGGAAGTCAGGCTCGTCATCGATGCGGCGAGCTATTCGAGCGGCTCCGCGATGCGGGATCGGTCGGTGACCGGGTCGATTCTCGAGGCGAGCGCCTATCCGACGATCGAGTTCAAGGGGGCAGACGTGGACAATATCGTCAGGACGGGCGAGTCGAGCGGAACCGCCACCATCAATGGGTCGCTTACGCTTCACGGCGTTACGCGGCAGATATTCGCGCCCGTGTCGGTGCAACTTGCGGACGATCGGCTGCTCACGGAAGGCGAAGTCACGATCGACTATCCAAAATGGGGCATCGCGGTGCCGACGCTGATGTTCGGCGCGATGCGCGCCGGCGAGCAGGCGACGATTCACTACCGCATCGTGGCCAGGAGGGAACCTCCGGGTCGGCCGTGATCCGCGGGTCGGTCCCGCGAGACCGCAGGGATGACCATCCGGTCGCGGATCATTTGTGGGGGGCGGATGGATTTATCTGAAGATCGTCGAAGTCCGAAATCGTCTTGCTGCGGGTTTCGTTGCTGTCGCTGGCAAACGCGATCGTTTTGACCCATCCGGGCTTCTCGCCGAACGCCCGCTTGTAGTCGTCGAGCAGGTTGACCTGCTCGCGCACCCATTGGCCCTGTTTGGCGGAACCGCTTTCGAGCACGATCGCCTTTTGATCTTCCGGCGCATACGGATCGGGCAGGATGGTTCCCGCGGGATGAGTGGTATCCCAAACGTATTCGAGCTTGCGATCGGAGGCGCGGGGCGAGTCCTTCGGCGCACGGAAGACGACAAACAGACGCGCCGCCGCATCGTCGCCGCTGCGGCTCGCGATGTCGGCCCGCTCGGGCATCCGCTCCACCCTCCATCGCCAGCTCAGCACGGGATACTTCTCGGGATCGAAAGGGCTGTCGATTCCGAGCGAGTAGAATGATCCGTCCGTGGAGATTCTAAGGAAGTGATTGCCGCCCGGCTCGGTCATCGCCTCGACCATTCCCTGATCCTTCTGCGGTCCGAGTCCTTCGGTGGTCCATTGGCTTGAGACTCCGTGCTCGAAGTCCTCCTGCACGGGGGAGGTGTCAGGCCTTGCCACGGAGGGCGCCGCCAGGACCAGGAACAAAACGGCGAAGGTGAAATGTTTCATTTTTGCTCCGATGCGGGTCTTACCGTCGCCTGCGGCGGATCGCGCAGCTCCTCGAGGAAAACGTCGGGACTATAGTCGGCTGCCGCCGTAATCAGAAGCGAGTCGAACAAGTGAACTCCACTCTCCAGATTTTCCCATCCGGTGATCACGTAGCCTAATCCCGGATGCTCGCCGCCCAGATGTTCGGGCGGGTCCGGACGGTCCGGGTCATCGTTGAAATAAAGCCTGCGGTTGAGGATGGCAAGGTCAGGGGTTGGAGCGAGAGTCTGCACGGTCGTATGCGCTCCGCCGCGAATCGCGATCCACGAAACCTGCGCCCCGGACGAACCGATGCGCAAAGGCGGGTCCGAGATCCGCACCGGCGCCGAAGCCATCCCCGACCATAGAACCTGGTAGCCGCGGAGATCGTTGAAGTCGAGGTCGATGCGCACGCGGATATCACCAAAGAAGAGCCGGGGCGCGAATGGCAGGTCCATCACGAACGGATTCCGGATCATATCGCGGTAGAAGAAGTCGTGACGCTCGAAGACCGGCGAACCGAGACCGAGGATGAGATCGACGGAGTGGTCGAGGCGGCGGATCACGCGAACCGGTCCGCATTTCCAGGCCCTCGCCGCTGTGCGGATATCATCCTCATTGAACGAAAAGCGCATCAGGTGAAGCACGCGCGCGCTGAGCCGAACCTTCAGCCTGTCGGTCAGATTTGAAGACACTTCGTCGCCGCGATTTCGAAGCGCGAATTCAACTGGAAGCCCGTTCGGCATCCCCACCCGGTAACTCTCGGTCTCGATCAAGTTGCGCGAGGGATCGTAGCTCACGTAGCGCCGGGGACTCAGGCGCGGAGTCGCGACCGTGGCGAGGTAGGCATAGCGATGCGGACCGCCATCGCGCTCGCTCACCTCAAGTTCAAAGGCCTTGCCGGCGATGCCGCCGTCGGCGCGTTCGCCGAGGTCACTGAACATGATCACGATTTCGTCCTTCGCGCCGAGGCGGGTCCGTCGCTCAGTCGAACCTTCGGGCCCATCGGGCAGGACATAAGCGCCCTTGTCGGAGACTTCATCGACCTGAAACGGGATCGGCTCGAGCTTGCCGTGATGAACCGCGGCGACTTCGAGACTGGAGAGGTCAGCGCCGATCAAGCCGGGTAACCGGTAACCCTTGAGGATGAGAGGCTCCCAGTCGCGCGCTGCTGATGCCTTGCGGGGCAGCCCTCCACACGCCGTCATCGCGAGCAGGACCGCAAGCACGAACTGGCGTGTGGCGCGCGTATGCATTAGAAGGTCCTGCATGGCGGATATTGCCGTTTTTCCGAGGTCAGGCAAGCCTCCCCGGGCGGTCACTGAGCTGGCGGAGGCGATAGAAGCGGACGGCGGGGATGCGCTCGCGGCTTTCGAGGAGCCGATCGGCGGCCATTGGCAGGTCTTTGCGATGCTGCCGCTGGCGAAGGTCGAGGCGACCCCGTATCAGCGCGATCTCTCGCCGGCTCATCTCAAGCGAATGGTCGAAGTGATGAAGAAGCTCGACCGGTATACGGAGCCGATCGTGGCGGTGCGCTCTGACGGCCGCTTCTGGACGCCCAACGGGAACCATCGCCGCGCCGCCGCCGCGAAGTCCGGGGCCAAAACAATCCCGGCGATCGTGATCCCGGAGCCGGAAGTTGCCTTTCAGATACTTGCGCTCAACACGGAGAAGGCACACAACCTGCGCGACAAGGCGCTGGAAGTGATCAGGATGTACCGGGCGCGCCTCGGGGAACATCCCCGCAAACAGGAAAAGGAATTCGCGTTCGAGTTCGAGCGCGCGCACTTCATCACGCTCGGCATCCTGTACGAGAAAAAACCGAAGTTCTCGGGCGGGGCTTTCGCGCCGATCCTGAGCCGCGTTGACAGCTTTCTGGCCAAACCGCTCGGCGAGGCGATCGAGGAGCGCGAGGAGCGGGCGGCGATGGTGGAGCGGGCGGACGAGCTGGTGAACGACCTCGTGGCGCGCGGCAAGAAGCGCGGCCTGTCCCATCCCTACCTGAAGAACTTCATCATCGCGCGATGCAACCCGCTGACCCGCGCGCGCAAGACGATGCCGAGTTGCACAAGCGCGCTCAACGGCCTGATCAAGTCGCTGTCGGAATTCGACTTGAGCCGGATTCACTTCGGGCAGATACGCGATGCCGCCCAGATAGCCGCGGCCACCTCGACCGCCGAATAAAAGTAACGCGGCCCGCCCCCGTTCGG
>Ga0070740_10004870_pt1 | contig 12874 bp, 9 predicted proteins | sample Coa_R2_FD_67286 | JGI IMG/M metagenome (GOLD analysis project Ga0070740, IMG submission 67286) | Surface soil microbial communities from Centralia Pennsylvania, which are recovering from an underground coalmine fire - Coalmine... | ecosystem: Environmental > Terrestrial > Soil > Unclassified ...
TTCTGGGATGACCCGACCGACGTGGAGCAGCTGGAGGAACCGGCGCTTTCCTGGCACCTTGCCCGCCCTGGTCTCTTCCTTGCCGCCCTTTTCATGGTTGGTCTCACCACCACGCTGGCTGTCATCAGTATCTCCTCGCTTGTCGGCTGGTTCCGGCACCAGCAGCAGCCTGTTCCCGCCATGCCCCAGAATCTGGTCGCCATTCCGCTCAACCTGATGGCGCTGGATATGGTCTCCGTTGGCGCGGTCGCCCTCATCATCCTGCTGGTCGGCTATTCCGTCGTGCGGCATGGCATCTTGATTGAGCGGCCCCTTGCCCGACGTGGCTTCTTTGAGCAATGGCGCGGCATCGTTATCGTTGCCACCACCGTCGCCCTGCTGATCGTCCTGCTTGTCAATCTGACCAGTAGCAAGCTCGGTGGCCTGCTGCTCATCACCACGCTGGCGACTGCCGCCTATGCCCTGTTTACCTGGAGCAGCTATACCGCTCGTGACCGCTATATCGCCATGCTAGGCCAGTTTCTGCGCAACACCAATTCGCACCACTGGCTCAACACCGACCTGCAAAAGACGGAGCAGAGCCTGGAATCGCTCTTTTTCCACCTCTGCCATGACGTGCTGGCCGTGCAGTGCGCCCGCCTGACCATCCTCTCCGGCCCCATTCGCCGCACCTTCAACTATCGCTGGCCTGCGACCGCGACCGATGATGTGCTGGCGGAAATACGCCCGCCGGACTCTCTGCGTGCTGAGGGGGCCGATCAGCTCAGCGCGAACATAGCGCAACGTCCGGCTCTCAAGCCCCGGTTGCAAGGCCGCAAGCCGGGAGAGGCGCACAACCCCGCTCCCCGGCGCGCGCGCATCACCCTGAACGGCAAGCGCATGATCTGCTGGATCCTGCCCATCCACGATGAACTGGGCCTGGTTGCCATGCTCTACCTCGGCCCGCGTGAGGATGGGGCCGTCTTTACTGACGAGGATATGAACCTCGCCCATGCCTGCGGCCAGCGCATTCTCGATACGCTGGGCGACCACGAAGCTATGCAGGCGGTCGCGGCCCTCTTGAAGCGGCGTATCGTCGATGTCAAGCTGCTGGGCGCGCAGCAGCGCCGCGTCCTGCATGATGAGATTCTGCCCCAGATGCACCTTGCTCTCCTGCGCCTGGAAACACTGCGCTCGCTCATCCCGGTTGAACAAACTGTGCCGCCGCAGCCGCAGCAAGACGCCGACCAGAGCGCATCGCTTGTCCATGCCGTTGACGAGACGGTGGAGATGATTACCGACGCCCACCGCCGCCTGGCCGCCATGATGCGCGCGACGGCGACGGGCGCGCCGCATCGCCTGGAACGCGACGGCCTGATGCGCGCCATCCACACCATGCTCAACCAGGATTTCCAGCACGCTTTCGACGAGGTATACTGGTGCGTCTCAGAAGAGACAGAGCGCGTTATCGATGAGAAGACGCCCCCGGCCATCGCCGAATTGATCTTCGCCGCCGTGCAGGAAGCCCTGCGCAACGCGGCCCGTCACGCGCGCGGCACGGACATCCATCGCCGCCTGCGCCTCACCCTCAAAGCCAGTTGCGACCCCCACCTGGAGGTGATTGTCTCCGATGATGGCGTTGGCATCCTCTCGGCCAGCAGTTCCACCACCGGCACCGGCGGCGGTCTGCTCACCCATAGCGCCTTGCTCGCCATCGCCGGCGGTAGCCTGACCATCAAAAGTATCCCCGGCGAGGGCGTGTCAGTACGGATTGTGCTGCCCGCCGGGGCCTTGCTCTAAAAAGCGATATTCCATGAGCAGGCTCACCCCTTTACCCGTGTTCCTGTCCCCTGGCATCTCTTCTCACGAAGGCTTATACTGCTGGTAAAGCTGTCAATGACTTATTTTCAGAGAGATATGAGAGGGACAGAATGATGATACTGATTACAGGAGCAGCAGGCTATATTGGAAGTCATCTTGTGGCGCGTCTTGTTGCTGAGGGCGAACGACCGCGTTGCCTGGTACGCAACAGGGCGCATGCGGCAAGTGTTTTGCCCGTTGAGAAAGTGGAACTGGTGGAGGGCGATACCACAAGGCCGGAGACGCTGACCGCCGCTGTGCAGGGCGTTGATACCATCGTGCATGCTGCCTTCATCACAGCGGATCGCAAGCCATCGGCTGGCAACGACTACAACACCACCAATGTGCAGGGAACGGCCAACCTGGTGAAGGCGGCGCAGGAGGCCGGGGTCAAACGCATCATCGAGATCAGCGGCCTGGGAACGAAGCCCGCTAAACCCGGCAGTTACATGCAGGGCCGCTATCTGGCGGAGCAGATGGTCAAAGAGAGTGGCTTACAATGGACGATCATTCAGCCCTCTGTTCTCTTCGGCAAAAACGCGCCCTTCATCAAAGGGCTATCCGACCTCATTCGCAGCATCCCGATAGTGCCTCTAATTGGCGGCGGCAGCCTTCTCTTCCAGCCTATCTATGTCGAAGATGTCGTCACCATCATCATGAAGGTGCTGGCCGACCCACAGGGTACCTCTGGCAAAACCTACACCATCGGCGGCCCGGAATACTACTCTTTCACCCGCATCATCGACGAACTGCTGCACGCCATGCACAAAACGCGCATCAAAGCGCCTGCTCCGACGCCGCTGGTCGGCGTGGGCGCAGCCGTCATGGAGGCTGTCCTGCCCAGGCCGCCCCTGACGAAAGCCGCCATGACCCTCTTCACCTTCGATAACATCACCGACCGCGATTCCGTGCAGCGCAATTTTGGCTTCACCCCCATGTCGTTTATCGACTACCTGAGAGAGTACGGGGTATGAAACGAGCGTTTCAGGCAGCGTGAAGCGAAGCATCTGGTTGCTATCATCAACAGATGCTTCGCTTCACGCTGTATGGCACATCCGGGCCGATTTTCGGGAGAAACACAGGTCGCGCAAACACAACTTTGCGTGCTATAATAAGGGGGATTATAAACGTCTATTTATACAAAGGGGAGAAGCTATTCCTGACAGGCTTTGTAAGGCGTTTTTCATCATGCGAGAAGCATCAGAAATTGGAGGGCGCGTTGACTGCAATACCTGATCTGGCGCAGCGAGTCAGCAACGATTTACATACTGTTGGCGAGACGCTGGTTCGTATCTCGCGTTCCCTGCATAAACACACGCTTGATTTAGAGGGGGCGGTCGAGGGGACGTATGCGGGGGAAAGCGGTGATCCGCGTGTCGCTTTGCTCAATGATTCGCTCAATATCAGTCGGATGGCCGACCTGGAACTGGGACGCTTGAGCCAGACCTTGCAGCGCATTCTCGTCATGATCCAGGGCCAGGCGCAGGTAATCAAAACGGAACTTGCCGCCGGGGCAAGAGCCGATACATTTGAGCAGGAACGTGCAGCCCTGACCACCAGCATTCAGGTTCTCAAACGCGAACATGATGAACTCGCGACCCTCTACGAAATTGCCAGGGCGCTCAACTCCACGCTGGAGTTCGATGAAGTTCTGCTGATGGTCATGGATCAGGTGATTCAGTTTGTGAAGGCCGAGCGTGGCTTTCTGGTGCTGGTCAACGAGGAGACCGGCCAGCTCGAATTCAAAATTGCCCGTGAGATCAGTCGTGATAAAACACAGTTGCGCACCATCGATCAGAGCGCATTTGGTCTGGAGATCAGCCGCAGCACGGTTGAGAAGGTGATGCAGACGCGCCAGCCCGTGCTGGCCGCCGATGCGCAGAGCGACGACGCGCTCAAAAGCCAGCGCAGCATCATCGCCTATGGCATTCGCTCCATCATGTGCGCGCCGTTGATCGTGCGCGATAAATGTATCGGAGCTGTCTACGTTGACAGCCGCATCAATACCGGCCTGTTTGGCCCGAAGTACCGCGACCTTCTGCTGGCCTTCTGTCACCAGGCTGCTATCGCCATCGACAATGCTCGCCTCTTCGCCGACCTGAATCGCTCAATCCGGCAGATCAACGAAGACAAGCAATATATGGATAATATCTTCACCTCTATTGCCAATGGCGTGATTACGACTGACTCTAACGGCATCATTACCACATTTAACAGGGCGGCGAATGTTATTCTACGCATCAACCCCGTCGATGCTATCGGCAAGCATTACCGGCAGGTATTCGGAGCATATTCTCAACTTGGTCTGGTAGATGTGCTGGAAAACGCGATGAAGCAGCACAATCACGGCACGATTGTTCCCACTTCGGTTGACTGCGAAATTGTTCAGCGCGGCCTTGTCAACCTGACCTACTTCGTCTCCGCCCTGCGCGACCCACAGGGGAACTATATCGGTATGGCCCTGGTGGTAGATGATCGCACCGAGCTGAAACGTTCTCAGGAAGAAACAAAAAAGATCAATCGCATTTTCGGGCGTTATGTGCATCCAAAAGTAGTCGAGCAACTGATCCATGACCCCAGAGCCTTGAAACTGGGCGGCGAAACCAAAGAGATCTCCGTCGTCTTTGCCGATATTCGCGGCTACACGCGCCTGAGCGAGAGTATGACGCCTGAGCAGGTGATGAACCTGCTCAACAAGTACCTGGAAATCATGGGCAAGGAAATCTGGGATGAAGAGGGGACGCTGACAGCCTTTATCGGCGATGCGCTGATGGCGATTTTCAATGCGCCCCTGCCACAGGAAGATCACGCTTTGCGGGCGGTGCGGGCGGCGTGGAAGATGCGGCTGGCCGTGCAGGAGTACCAGCGCACGCAGCCGCAGGAACAGCACATCTCCTTCGGTTTCGGCGTCAACACGGGGCTGGCCGTCGTGGGCAACCTGGGTTCCGAGGGGCGCATGCAGAACTATACCGCCATCGGCGACGCCGTCAATATCGCTTCGCGCCTGCAATCCAACGCCTCGGACAATAACATCCTGCTCAATCATTCGACCTTCCTGCGCGTGCGCCAGCATATTCTCGCCTCGCAGTTGCCCCCGCTCCACGTCAAAAACAAGTCCGCTCCCCTCGACGTCTGGTGCCTGCTGGGGCTTTCTGCTTGAAAAACGAACGAGAAGGCAGGTGAGCGGCGAGAAACAGGGAAGGGGCAGTCTCAATTTCAAGACTGCCCCTTCCCTGTGATACAACTCTCACTTAGAGCTTATCCGAAAACCTACTTTTGGCTCTGGATTCAAGCGGCTTCAGAGAGGTTTTCGGATAAGCTCTAAATGCCCGGGCCTGTTGTCTGCGTGGCGATGGACGTATGATCGCAAGAAGCGGTGTTGGTCGTACTGACGGTACATCCTGCTGGCGGAGGGCTGGTTGGACTCGTACTGTACTGATCGTCGCTATAAACAATCGAGGCATAGCCATCGTTTGCGAAGCCTGGATGGTGATAGACCGCTACTCCAAAATCATCATAGAGGTCGCGGTTGCCGGTGCAGCTCACACCACTTTCGCAGACCCCACCATAGTGGATGATCGGGGTAGCCTTGACCTGCGTGAAGGTGGCGCCTGAGCTTGTTGCGTTCATGCTCTGTGCGAAGTAGACATACCATGCTGCGCTGTTGGGATAGCTATCGGGTGGATTGGTTCCATCGTAATATGAGGTGCCATACCAGACAATGTCGAGGTGTCCGGCACGGTTGGCTACACTCCAGGGGAAGATAGCCGTATTAGATGGTGACCGATTCACCTGATGAGGCGCTGACCACGTCTGCCCATGAGTTGTCGAGTAGCTGTAGTAGACATTGTGGTTATCGGTATAGACGGAGTAGACATTGCCTGCCTTATCAATGCTGACGTTGACAAACTGGTGACCGTAGCTGACCGTCCTGTCCGGGTTGTCGTAGACCACATAGTCGGTGAAAGTCTTTCCTCCATCGGTGGAGACGGCCATATAGACGACATGGGTGTTGCATGGCCCCATTGTCGTCGTACAGGCATTTACATCCCCACTATCTATCCCGCTGAAGGTCTGGTAGATGTAATGGTTGTTGGGGTCGATCATGAGGTTCCCAATTTCATTGCCGCCAACAACATTCAGCAGATAGAGATGATTCATGTCGATGGCATCTCCCAACTGCGTGAATGTTGTACCGGCATCATAGCTGCAATTCACGTCGATATTATCGGTTGCAATATCGTGATAGGAGATGCAGACCTTAGAAACGGCATCCGCGGCAATCCATTCCCGGTCGTCACCCGGAATGGTCGCGCTGGTCGGATTGAGTGACCAGATCTGCCCATTATCTGTGCTGGTGCTGACATCAATGTTTGCCAGGTTCAGGCTGGCAACGTAGACATTGTAATTGCCCTGCGAATTCTCCTGTGGAGCTACAGCCAGATCAGTATCGCCGCCGCCAGGGGCGAACGGAACATCCTGTGCCTGTGATGCTTTGTTGGGCGAGGGAAGTGCGACATAGCTCAGACCCCCGTTATCTGATCTCCAGGCGTCTGTGCCAGCGCCCAGGCCGTTTTCAGAGGAGGCATAGAAGTGTCCGTCCTTACTTCCCCGGATCGCAGGCTCGGCAGCCCCATTGGTGCATTGCGAGCCTCCCTCTCCAGGACATGTTGTTCCATGAACGCTGGCTATCTCGAAATTCTTGAAACTAAAGGTTGTTGCACTGCTACTGGCGTCCGCGCTCGCCGTTGAGAAGGTGAGCAGGGTACTGATGACAACGAGGATGACGACCGATTTGCACAGGTACCGGTGCAATAGACTTCTAACCATACAACCTCCTTGTTGCGTTCCTTGAAAGAAATAGACTTTTGCCGCAGGCCCCTGAAAAAAACGCCTGCTACTTTTGTATACGTAGCAAGCGGGTTGAGTGATTACTATTTATCTATGATATAGTAGAGTTAATTGACAGATGAGGTTATATAGCGATTCAAACTATAAAAATGATTTAAACTGGACATGTGCTGGCATGACAGGCCAGGAGACATCCTGATGGCAAAGGCTATAAGGGTTTGCGCAGGACGAAACCGATCTGGGGGATGCGCACGAAGCCGAACCATTCGTAGAGGCGGTGGGCGTGCAGGTTGTCATCCTGCGTGTTGAGCATGATACGCAGTACGTGTTCGCGCTCGAAAAAGCGAATTGCCTCGGCCATCAGCCGCGCTCCCACGCCTTTGCTGTTGATTGAAGGGTGAACGGCGATACGCACCAGGTAGCCATATTCGCCATCGAGCGCGTTGAACTGGTAGCCAATGACCTGCCCGTTCAGTTCCGCCACCACGAAGTAGGGGTGTGTGGCCGCGATATGCTCGAACGAGACGGCATCGTAGCGCCAGAGATCCTCGAAACAGGCCGCTTCAATGGCCAGCAATGCCGGAATATCGCGCCGCTGCACCGGGCGCACGCTCACCTGCCGGTTGCCCGTCGTGGGGATGGTATAGTCGAATTTGTCGTAGGCATATAACTGGCGATAGGGGAAGAAGCCGCGTGTGAGCAGGACTTCGCGCAGCCAGTCGTTTTGCTCGTCGTTGCCGGAATAATGCAGGTAGCGCACGCGCCGCGCCAGCAGATGCGGCGTGAGTTCATCCAGCAGGCGAGAAAGAAACTTCAGGTAATGATGGCTCTCCGTCCAGCTTACGGCAAACCCCCCTATCCAGGCGGTAGGGGGGTTTGCCGTCTGTGAGAGGAGAAAGCTGCGCAACGTGCTGCCACTGAAGAGGCCAACAGCCGGGTACTGCCTGAGCAGCATGGATAACTCTTCGCCTGTAAACCGCTGGTAGACGTAATCAGAGCTATAGAGCAGCCGCTCGACAGATAGCTGGTCGCCTGCATTCAGTAATCGGATGGAGTCGCGGTCAGTTGTGCGTGGCATAACACCTCAAGCATCCGGGCCTTTGATCTCGCGTCTGAGCTTCTCGATATCTGGTTTTGGCCCAAAACGCCAGCGATAGCCGGTTAACCCATGGATACGGCGCAGTTCGGCAATCAGAGCATCGCTGTTCACGCGATACTGCACATCACGGGCCTTGCCCAGACTGTCGACCGCCGCGTCATCGCCCAGTAACTGATTGATACAGGTAGCGACGCAGCCGCCCATCGCATCCGGGTCATAGCCGCCCTCCTGCACCATGATGACCCGCCCGTTACACAGGTGTTTCGCTACTTCGAGGATGATCTCATTGATCCTGAAGAATCCAGCGGTCGAGAGGTTCATCTGCCCGACAGGGTCATTCCAGTGCGCATCGAAACCGGCGGAGACCAGGATCAGCTGCGGCTCAAAGCGGGCGGCGGCGTGCATCATCACCTGCCGGTAGACCGGCTCGTAGGTCTCAAAGCCGCTCGTCGCCGGGAGCGGGACGTTAATCGTTGTGCCGAACCCCGGGCCTTCGCCGCGCTCGTCCCACTGGCCGGTGCCGGGATAGAAGGGGGCCTGGTGCGTCGAGAAGTAGAGGACGCGCGGGTCTTCGTAGAAGACTTCCTGCGTGCCGTTGCCATGATGCACGTCGTAGTCGATAATCATCACGCGCTCAAGCCCATGCTGTTCCAGCGCGTATTTCGCGGCGATGGCGACGTTATTGAACAGGCAGAAGCCCATTGCCGCCTCCGGCACAGCATGGTGGCCGGGCGGGCGCACCAGGCAGTAGGCATTATCAATCTCGCCGCGCATCAGCGCATCGATGGCCGTCAATGGTGCGCCGACCGCCTTAATGGCCGCTTCGTAAGACTTTCCTGAAACGTAGGTATCGGTGGCGAAGAAGTGCGATTCTTTGCCGCCCTGGGCATACGCCTCGCCAGCTTTCTGTGCCGCCGCCTTCACCTGCTGGATGTAGTCGCGTTCGTGAACCAGCGCCAGTTCGTCTTCTGTGGCGGCTCGTGGCGAGAGCAGCACCAGCCCCTCGCGCTCCAGCCAGCCCAGGGCCTCAATCACCTTGATGGCCTGTTCCACGCGCTGCGGCCTGTCTGGATGCCTCGGCGGCGTCTTATGTTCCAGAAAAATCGGATCGTATAGTAGTGCAGTTGTCATGCATGTATTTCTCTTGACGTAAACACAGGGGGCAATCTGCCCCCTGTAGCAATTGCGGAGTTTTACTCCACAACCACTTTAAGCTTTGTTCAGGTGTATTATACCCTATTCAGTGCCTTCTGTACCAGCCCCGGAATATCGAAGATGGTATCGGCGACGGGTACGCCAGCCGCCTGCAGCGCCGCTACTTTGCCCTGAGCAGTGCCGGTATTGCCGGAGATAATGGCGCCCGCGTGTCCCATGCGCTTTCCCGGCGGGGCGGTGCGACCGGAGATAAAGGCCACCACCGGTTTCTTCATCTGCTTGATGTACTCTGCCGCGTCCTCCTCATCGCTGCCGCCGATCTCGCCGCACATCACGACCGCTTCTGTGCCGGGGTCGGCTTCGAAAAGCTTGAGATAGTCGATGAAGGTTGAGCCGATAATGGGGTCGCCGCCGATGCCGATGCAGGTGGACTGGCCGATGCCCGCCTCGGTGAGCAGTGAAACGACCTCGTAAGTCAGCGTGCCGGATCGTGAGATGAAGCCGACGGGACCCGGCTTGAAGATCGAGTAGGGGATGATGCCGATTTTGCCGAAGCCCGGCGTACACAGGCCCGGACAGTTGGGGCCGATTAGCCGCGAGCCATGTTCGCGTACTGCCAGCATCGCGCGGGTCATATCAATTACGGGAATGCCTTCGGTGATGCAGACGATCAGTGGAATATCCGCTGCTGCCGCCTCCATAATGGCATCGGCGGCTCCTGCGGGCGGCACAAAGATACAACTTGCATTGGCATCGGTGGCCGCTTTCGCCTCCTCGACCGTATCGAAGACCGGCACGCCCTCCATGCTCTGGCCGCCTTTGCCGGGGGTGACGCCGCCCACAATATTGGTGCCTGCCGCTCGCATATTGCGCGTGTGATACTGTCCCTCGCGCCCGGTGATGCCCTGCACAATGACCCGCGTCGTGTTATCCATCAAAATGCTCATAGTCTTCTATCCCCTATTTCTGCGCCATGCTATTCACGCTGGCAACAATCTTCTGCGCTGCCTCGCGCATATCTTTGCCCCAGTCCAGCCCGGCATCTTTCAACATTGCCTTGCCCTCTTCGGCTCCTGTGCCGGAGAGACGGACGACGATGGGCATGCCTTTGGGCAGTTCGGCCTGCGCCATAATCACGCCCTTTGCCACCTCTTCGCCGCGCGTGATGCCGCCGAAGATGTTGACCAGGATGCCCTTCACCTGCGGGTCGCGGGCCACAAAGGTCAGCGCCTTGTACATCGTCTCGGCCTTCGCGCCGCCGCCGATGTCGAGGAAGTTGGCCGGTTTGCCGCCGACGCGCGCCACCATGTCCAGCGTCGTCATCACCAGGCCTGCGCCGTTGCCGATAATGCCGATGTCGCCGTCCAGCTTCACATAGGTCAGCCCTTCCTGTTTGGCCTCAAATTCCAGGGGATTCGACTCTTCCGGCTCTGCCCACGAGGCGTATTCTTTGCGGCGGAAGAGAGCGTTGTCGTCAATCAAAATCTTGGCATCGGCGGCCCAGACCTGCCCATCTTTTGTCAGCGCGAGGGGGTTGATCTCCGCCAGGCTGGCATCGCTCTCAATAAACGCCTTTGCCAGCGCGGTGAGAATGGCTCCGGCCTTGCCGATGACCTGGTGGGGCAGCCCGGCGCGGGCGACGATATCGCGCGCCTGGTAGGGCAGCAAGCCCCAGTGCATATCGATGGGCTGCTGCACAATCTTCTCCGGTGTGGTGGCCGCGACCTCTTCAATGTCGATGCCGCCCGCTTTAGAGACCATGACGACGGGGGCCTGGGTCTTGCGGTCGAGGATAATGCCCATATAATATTCTTCGGCAATATCCAGTTTGGAGACCACCAGCACTTTTTCGACGATCAGCCCTTTAATGTCCATACCCAGCACGCGCTGCGCCGCCTCGCGAGCCTGTTCCGGCGTCTCTCCAAACTGGATGCCGCCCGCCTTTCCACGCCCGCCGACATAGACCTGCGCTTTGATCACAACCGGCCCGCCCAGTTCGCGGGCAATCTGCTCGGCCTCTTCCGGCGTATACGCTACCTTCCCCGGCTGTATCGGGATGCCGTAGCGCGCCATGATATCTTTGGCCTGATATTCGTGGATTTTCAACGTTTACTTCCTTTCATCCCTTCCTCATCGAAAGGACGCATTGTGATGATTACCTGCTCCTTAATATCATAAGAGCAAATAGCCAGAAAAACGAGATGGTGCGAAAGAGTTTCTCGTTGCGTGTTCTGGTAGTTCCTGTTTCTACCTCGTACTAGAGTCATGCTAGCACCGGAGAAACAGGCTGTCAAGAATGACACGATAGAGGCATATCCACTTTCGGCAATTGACCAGATTTGTTACAATAAAAGCGACTAAAGAGTATGGGGAGAAGCTATATTCATGGCGAAAAAACTTTCTGCTATCTCATTAATGACCCGGCCCCGTTCGCGACCTGCGACTTCGCGACCTGCAGAGAAGAAGGTGGTGTTGCCGCCGTCTGCCAGTACTGATGGGCCGAAATTGCGTGTGTGGCTGGCAACATTATTTATGGTGGGCGTCATCATCCTGGTGGTGATGAGCTTCGTGGCCCCTGGCTGGTTCAAAGGGCTGGTCGGGTTAATCTACCCGTCGAGCGCGGCGCCTTCCATTACGACATTCAATGTTGGGCGCACTGCCCCCTATGCCGGGCTGCAATTTACCGTTGTGAACGCGCAGTACGCGACCTCCTTTTCCGATGACAACATCCATCTCGGGCAGGCTGTGGTCCGGCTGAATATGCGTGTCACCAATCCCACGACCAGCTCTATTCAGGTCACGTATTACGACGATGCCCGCCTGCTGGTGCCGGGGGCGAACCCGATTATGCCCTCCAACGTGCGCCTCTCCGTTGGTCCCAATCCGGGAGCCAGCGCCACTGGCTGGCTCGATTTTCCCGTCTCTTCCGGCGTGCAGCTTTCGGCGCTGAAGCTCCAGCTTGGTTCGAGCGCGGCGGGCGAATCGCTGGTGACGATCCCCTTTAGCGGCAAGTTCGACGCCAGCCATTACGCGGATAGAACGGCGACGCCGAACTATACCATCTACTACACCTTCCAGGGCTACACGCTCACCTATCACCTTGTCAGCGTGGATATTCGCTACGACTATCACGGCGCGCAGTGCAAGGCCGGGCAGCAGTTCTACACGCTCCACTTTCAGGTGGACAATCCCAATGGCGTCACCGTCTCGCCCGGCTACGGCTACGACTACGTGCGCCTCGTTCTCAGCGATGGCAACCGCGCCCCTGTAGACAACACGCTGCCCTATGGTTTCAAGGCTAACAAGAACGGCACGTCCGGCAGCGTCACCTTCGCCGCCCCCGCCGGTCTCAAAACCATCGTCGTTGGCTTCCTCTCGCAGAATGGCTTGCCGCAAAGCAATTATACGGTGAACATCTGAACGTAGCTTACTGTGCCGGGAGTGGGAACGACAATCTATAGCTGGTATGAAAAACGTGTTTTGACATGTCATGCTGAGCGGCAGTCAGCCTTTAGCCCTGAGTGCAGCGAAGGGGAAGAATCCGAGGGGGCCATGCCGCCCGGTTGGCTACCGGGATTCTTCGCTGCGCTTAGCATGACACATCAGGGGGACGATTCTCATGGCATGCTGAGCGGGAGCGAAGCATGACATGAACGAGGCCATTTTAAGCGGCATCCCCTGCGCAGGTTTACGTCCCATCGTGATAAACCACATGACGGCATGGAAGAAACGTCCGTTTCTCATGGCCCTTTCCAGAGCCTGAATCCATTGTTCGGCCTCTTCGGCAGTGACAACGCCATTTGTCAAAGTTCATTGTTGCGCCCCTACAGGTTATCAATCTCTACAGGTTCCACCTCGTCGGCAGGCTCGAAGCCGAAGACGCGGGAGTAGAAGTACAGTTCAGCTTCCAGCGTGCGTTTGATATTTTCG
>Ga0070740_10004871_pt1 | contig 12873 bp, 8 predicted proteins | sample Coa_R2_FD_67286 | JGI IMG/M metagenome (GOLD analysis project Ga0070740, IMG submission 67286) | Surface soil microbial communities from Centralia Pennsylvania, which are recovering from an underground coalmine fire - Coalmine... | ecosystem: Environmental > Terrestrial > Soil > Unclassified ...
ATCTGCGCACCGGCACCTACTTCCCGCCGTCGTCGCTGCATTTCCTCGTGGGGTACGACGCCGGCGCCTATGCGGGACACGCCGAAGTGCTGACCTTCACGATTGCGTCCGACTATGACGGATCGCGCAACACCGCGGGGAGCGACTGGGCGCTCCTCACGCTGGACGCGGCGATCGGCACGCCGGACCGGCAGCTCGCGCTCCGCGCGACGCCGCCGGCGGACGGTACCGAGGTGATGATTGGCGGCTACAGCCAGGACCACCCGCTCAATCTCACCGCCGACGTGCGGTGTCGCATCATCGGACGGGCCGTCGATGCGAACGGCCACCTGCTGCTGCGGCACGATTGCACGGCCACGCACGGCGCGAGCGGCGCGCCGGTGCTGGTGCGTGATGGCGGTGGGTGGCGGATCGGCGGGGTCAATATCGCGGCGCGGCGCGGCGCGGCGAGCGGCTTCGCCGCCTTTCCCACGGCGCTCAAACCGTGAGGCCCAGCTTCGCGAGGCCCGCCGGGATGTGCCGCTCGAGCCGCCGGCCGAGCAGGTAGCCGGTGAGCGACCCCACCGGCATGCGCCGTGCCCGTGCCAGGGCGGACGCGTAGTCGGGGCGCGTGCCCGCCCCGAGCCACACCAGCGCGAGAAGTTCCTGTCGCGCCTCGGGCGAGAGCGCGGCGACGAGTTCGCCGAGGCGGCGGCGCTCGGCGCTGTCGAAGGCGGCGAGGTCCGCGGCGGCGGGAAGCACGAGTGGCGCGTCCGGCGGGCCGGAGCGGGGCGTCCTGCGGCCGATGCCAAGATAGGCCACCATGGCGCGCTCGTCGCGCGCCCGGCGCGCCGCCGCTTCGGCGATCGCGCGTGCATCCTCGATGGCGAGGCAATTGAGCATGCCTGGAATGTAGGGTCGGGTGCGGGCGGATGGAATCGATTGCTGGCGGCGGCCGGCCCGCCGTAGGTCTGCCCGCTGCATGCGGGTCAGCGGCGCGGGGCGGCGCGAATGTTCTTGCAGGCGATCGCCGCGATGATCACAAGAAACGCCAGGAGGCGCAGGCAATAGAGCCAGGGATTTTCATGTTCGTTCGGTTGGCCGAGCGAGGTGCCGGCTTGATTCGCGGCGAGCAGCCAGAACGCCACCGCGAAGTTTGCGAACAGCGAGTCGCGCGTGCTCCGCCAGAAGCGCAGGAAGAATAGACCGAGCACCAGATAACCGGCGGTTATGAGCCCCGATAGGAACGGGTAGGGAAAATTCTCGGTCATCGCCGCCGATCCTCAATCGAGCTCCCAGACGAATCCGTAAAGCAGCAGGCCGACCGCCGTCAGCGCGGAGAGTTGCCGGTAGGGCATCAGGCTGACGTCCGGCAAGATCACCACGTCGAGGAAGAGCAGGAGATTGTTGAGCGCGAGCGCGGTGAACGCGAGCGTGCTCCACAGCAGCAGCCGGCTGCGCGTGTCGCGATAGCTGCGGTAGACCAGGACCATCACCGCGAAGCTCGTGAGGAAGCAAAGCAGGTAGATGGCGGAGGGAAGCATTCGCATGGACGTCAGTCCTTCTTGATGCGAAAAGCGTCGGCGAAGGTGCGGATCTGCTGGTTGGGCGCCGCGAGGATCGCTTGGACGACCGCGAACGGGAACTCCGCATGGAACCGCGCCAGCGTGTCCACGAGATCGGACAAGTCCGGGCGCGCCGGACGGTAGCAGAACCGCCCCTCGCTTTCCTCGATCACCAGTCCCGCGGCGATCAGCCTTGCGAGCGCGCCCGCCACCACCAGCTCGCTGCTGCGCAGCTCGCGGTCGATCTCGCGCGGGGTCCAGGCGCGCTCCGGCGACCGGCGCATCAGAAACAGCAGTTCAAGCGTCCAAACGGATGGTATCGATGTCTGGATGAACCGCAGAACATTTTCCGGAATCGGCCTGTGCATCCTCGCAGCGTTGGGGCGCGCCCCGCGGGTGCGCCCTCAAGGTCCTTTCAGCTCGGTCCGTGCGCCGGTTGCGGCCGCCGCATGAGGCTCGCGATCAGCGAGCCCAACTTGTTCTGCCGGAACGGCTTGTCGAGCCGCGGCAGCCCTGCCGGATCGCCATTCGGCAGATCGGCATAGCCGGTTGCGAGGATGATCGGCAGCTCCGGCCGGACCGTGCGGATGTGATGCGCGAGCTCGGTGCCGGTCATGCCGGGCATGGCGTGATCGGTGATGACGAGGTCGATGCTCGCGTCGGAGCCGATGATCTCCAGCGCGTCCGCGGCTGAGGACGCGGTAGTGACGCAGTGCCCGAGATCCTCGAGCATCGCCGCTGTGCCGTCCGAGACCAGCGGATCGTCATCCACCAGAAGGATCGCGCATGACGGGGCCAGCCCGTCGGGCCCAGGGGCGGGGAGCTGCGGCACGGGCGCGTTCGCGGCTTCGGCGACGGGAAGCCAAAGCTCCACCGTCGTGCCGATTCCAAGCCGGCTGGTGATGCGCGTGGTGCCGCCCGACTGCGCCGTCAGCCCATAGACGGTCGGGAGGCCGAGACCGGTCCCCTTGCCCGCGCCCTTGGTGGTGAAGAACGGCTCGTGCGCCCGCCGGACCGTGTTCTCGTCCATGCCGATGCCGTTGTCGATGACGGAGATGCAGACATACGCGCCGGCCGACAGTCCGGGCATGTCGTGGGCGCCTACCGCGCGCGTCTCGGCGACCACCGTCAGCCGCCCCCCGTCCGGCATCGCGTCGCGCGCATTGAGCGCGAGGTTGAGCAGCGCGAGCTCGAGCTGGTTGGGATCGACGCGCGCGCGCCGCAATCCAGCCTGGAACTCCATCGCGATCTCGACCCCCGGACCGAGCGTGCGGCGGAGCATCTCGACCATGCCTTGGACGAGGCCCTGGATATCGACCGCCTCCGGCTGCAGCTCCTGCCTTCGGGCGAAGGCGAGCATGCGCTGCGTCAAGGTCGCGCCGCGCTCCGCCGCCTTGATCGCCGCCCCGACCAGCGACTTGGCCGCCATTCCGTCGGGCAGGTATTTCGCGACGAGATCGAGATTGCCCAAAATCGCCATCAGCACGTTGTTGAAGTCGTGCGCGAGGCCGCCGGTCAGCTTGCCGAGGCTTTCGAGCTTCTGCATCTCGTGCACCTGCGCCAGCGCCATCTCGCGCTCGCGCGTGCGTTCCTCGACGCGCCGCTCGAGCTCGGCGTTGGCCTGCGCGAGCTCCGCCGTGCGTTCCGCCACGCGGCGCTCGAGCTCGGCATTGAGCCGCTCCAGCTCGCGCGTCTTGCGGTAGAGTTCTGCAAAGACGCGGACCTTGGCGCGCAGCAGCTCCGGCACGACCGGCACGGGCACATAATCGACGGCGCCGTATTCGTAGCCCTTGACGCGGTCCAGGTCGCTCATCGCAATCGCCGAGACGAAGATCACGGCGGTGCTGCGGAACCGCGGATGGTTGCGGATCATCTCCGCAAGCTCGAATCCGTCGAGCTCGGGCATGCAGACGTCGACCAGCACGACCGCAATGTCGTTCCTGAGAAGGTGCTGGAACGCCTCCCGGGCCGACGAAGCGACCAGCAGCCGCTCGCCGAGATCTTTCAGGATCGTTTCATAGGTCAGCAGCTTGGCCGGCTGGTCGTCGACCAGCAGGATGTTGATGTGCTCGCTCTCCGGCATCGGCTCAGCTCCGCACGATTGTCTCATCGGTGCAACCAGAGGCGGAGCGCGTGCAAGAGTTGCTCGGTGTTGACGGGCTTGGCGAGGTAATCCGACGCGCCCGCCTCGAGGCATTTCTCGCGGTCGCCCTTCATCGCCTTGGCGGTGAGCGCGATGATCGGCAGGCGACGGAACTCCGGATTGGCGCGGATCACCTCGATGGTCTGATAGCCGTCCATCTGCGGCATCATGATGTCCATCAGCACGATGGCGATGTCGGGCGTGCTGTTGAGCGCGGCGATCGCCTCGTTGCCGGTCATCGAGGTCAGCACCTTCATGCCGCGTCGTTCAAGCACGCTCGAGAGCGCGAAGATGTTGCGCGCATCGTCATCGACCAGCAGCACGGTCTTGCCGACGAGATCCTCGTCGGAACTGTGCAGCCGCTCCAGCATCCGCTGCTTGTCGAGTGGCAGGTCGCTCACGACGCGGTGGAGGAAGAGCGCGGTCTCGTCAAGCAGCCGCTCCGGTGATTCGACGCCTTTCACCACCACACTCCGCGCGATGGTGTGAAGCTGCAGATCCTCCTCGGGCGAGAGCTCGCGGCCGGTGAACACCACCACCGGAAGATCGGCGAGCGTCGCATCATGCCGCACCTCCTCGAGGAGGTCGAAACCCGACATGTCGGGAAGCCGCAGATCGAGCACGACGCAATCGACCGCCTCGTTGCGCAGCGTCTGCAGCGCCGCGCCGCCGGTGCTGACCGAGGTGATGTCGATGTCGTCGTGTCCGAGCAGCTGCGTGATGCTGACGAGCTCGGCCGGATTGTCCTCGACGACGAGAAGCCGCTTGCGCCGCGGCTGGGCGTAGTCGCGGATGCGCGCGATCGCCAGCTCCAGCCCTTCCTTGGTCGCGGGCTTGGTCATGAAGGAGAAGGCGCCGCGCGCGAGCCCGTGCTGCCGGTCCTCGTCGAGCGTGATGATCTGCACGGGAATGTGGCGCGTCGTCGGATCCTGCTTGAGCTGGCTCAGCACGGTCCAGCCGAGCATGTCCGGCAGGAACACGTCGAGCGAGACGGCGTGCGGCTGATATTCGCGTGCCAGCGTCAAGGCTTCGGCCCCGCGCGTCGCGATCAGGACCTTCAGCCCCTGATCATGGGCGAGATCGCTGATGATCCGCGCATAGTGCGGATCGTCCTCGACGATGAGCAGCAGCGTGTCGCCCGGCTGCACCGCGCCGCGGTCGTCGGCGACGGGCTCTGCGTGCATCTCCGCGAGGCGGCCGTTCGACGGCGCCTCGAAGGGCATGGCGCTCACCGCGGTTGCGACCGCGCGCTGCTGGCCGCCGGCGGGGCCGATATATTTCGACGGCAGATAGAGGGTGAAGGTGCTGCCGACACCCGGCACGCTGCGCAGCTGGATCTCGCCGCCCAGGAGGCTGGCGAGCTCGCGGCTGATCGCGAGCCCCAATCCGGTGCCGCCGTATTTGCGGCTGGTGCTGGCGTCGGCCTGCTGGAACGCCTCGAAAATGATCTTCTGCTTCTCCGGCGGGATCCCGATGCCGGAATCCGACACCTCGAAGGCGATGATCGAGGGTGCCAGGCGCAACGTCGGATGGTCGGGCGTCCAGCCCTGCGCCGACGGCGCGATGGTGAAGCGGACGCCGCCCTGTTCGGTGAACTTGAAGGCGTTGGACAGCAGGTTCTTGAGCACCTGCTGCAGGCGCTTCGAGTCGGTGATCATGCTTCGGTCGAGCCTCGGATCGATCACCACGTCGAAGGAGAGCTGGCGGCTCTCGGCCTCGTGCCGGAACGGCCGCACCACCACGTCCTGCAGGTTGGCGAAGAACACTTCTTCGGCATCGACCGTCACCGTGCCGGACTCGATCTTGGAGAGATCGAGGATGTCGCTGATGAGGTTGAGGAGATCGGTGCCGGCGCCGTGAATGGTGCGGGCGAAGTCGACCTGCTTCGGCGTCAGCGTCCCTTCGGGGTTCTCGGCGAGCTGCTGCCCGAGGATCAGGATGCTGTTGAGCGGCGTGCGCAGCTCGTGCGACATGTTGGCGAGGAACTCGGACTTGTATTTCGAGGTGAGCGCCAGCTCCTTCGCCTTTTCCTCGAGCGCGCTGCGGGCCTGCTCGATCTCCTGGTTCTTGCGCTCGACCTCGACATTGCGCTCGGCGAGTTGCTGCGCCTTGAGCTCGAGCTGCTCGTTCGTCTGCTGCAGCTCGCGCTGCCCGGTCTGCAGCTCGGTGGCGAGCTGCTGCGACTGCTTCAACAGGCCTTCGGTCTGCATCGTCGCCTCGATGCTGTTCAGCACGATGCCAATTCCCGAGGTGAGCTGCTCGAGGAACGCGACCTGCAGGTCCGTAAACGCCGAAAGCGAGGCCAATTCGAACACCGCCTTCACCTGGCCTTCGAACAGCACGGGCAACACGATGATGTTCTTCGGGATGGCGTTGAAGATGCCGGACGCGATCGGCGCGGCGTGCCCGGGCACATCGGTGATGAGCATGCGGCGCGCGTCGGCGGCGCATTGCCCGATCAATCCCGCGCCGATGGCGACCCGCTGCTGGTGCCCCGACGTCTCGTGGTCGGCATAGGCGGAGAGGAGCCGCAGCACCGGCGTCGCCTCCTCGTTGGTGAGGAGGTAGATCACGCCGTTCTGCGCGTTGACGAGCGGCGCGAGCTCGGCGAGCAGCATCTTGCCGACCGCGGCGAGATCGCGCTGGCCCTGCAGCATGTTGGTGATGCGCGCGAGGTTCGTCTTGAGCCAGTCCTGTTCGGTGTTGCGCTCCGTGGTGAGGCGGAGATTGTCGATCATCGTGTTGATGTTGTCTTTGAGCTCCGCCACCTCGCCGCGGGCATCGACCTGGATCGAGCGCGTGAGGTCGCCCTTGGTGACGGCGGTCGCGACCTCGGCGATGGCGCGCACCTGCGTCGTGAGGTTCGCGGCCAGCAGGTTCACGTTGCCGGTGAGGTCCTTCCACGTGCCCGCCGCGCCCGGCACGTGCGCCTGGCCGCCGAGCCGGCCCTCGACGCCGACCTCGCGCGCCACCGTCGTGACCTGATCGGCGAAGGTGGCGAGCGTGTAGGTCATGTTGTTGATGGTCTCGGCCAAGGCCGCGACCTCGCCCTTCGAAGCGACCGTCAGGCTCTGCTTCAAGTCGCCCATCGCCACCGCGGTCACCACCTTGACGATGCCGCGCACCTGCTCGGTGAGGTTGGCGGCCATGACGTTGACCGTGTCGGTCAAGTCCTTCCAGGTGCCGGCGACGCCGGGCACCTGCGCCTGGCCCCCGAGCTTGCCCTCGGTGCCGACCTCGCGGGCGACGCGCGTCACCTCCGAGGCGAAGCCGTTGAGCTGGTCCACCATGGTGTTGATGGTGTTCTTGAGCTCGAGGATCTCGCCCTTCACGTCGACGGTGATCTTGCGCGAGAGATCGCCGCGCGCCACCGCCGTCGTGACCTCGGCAATGTTGCGCACCTGCGTCGTGAGGTTGGCGGCCAGGAGATTGACGTTGTCGGTGAGGTCCTTCCAGGTTCCGGCGACGCCGGGCACCACCGCCTGGCCGCCGAGCCGGCCTTCGGTGCCGACCTCGCGCGCCACGCGCGTCACCTCCGATGCGAAGGACCGCAGCTGTTCGACCATCGTGTTGATGGTCTCCTTGAGCTGCAGAATCTCGCCGCGCACGTCCACGGTGATCTTCTTCGACAGGTCGCCATCGGCGATCGCGGTCGAGACCTCGGCGATGTTGCGTACCTGCGCCGTCAGGTTCGACGCCATGAAGTTGACGTTGTCGGTGAGGTCCTTCCAGGTTCCGGCGACGCCGGGCACCACGGCCTGGCCGCCCAAGCGCCCTTCGGTGCCGACCTCGCGGGCGACGCGCGTCACTTCCGAGGCGAAGGCGTTGAGCTGGTCCACCATCGTATTGATGGTGTTCTTGAGCTCGAGGATCTCGCCCTTGACGTCGACCGTGATTTTCTTGGAGAGGTCGCCGCGCGCGACCGCGGTGGTCACTTCGGCAATGTTGCGCACCTGGCCGGTGAGGTTCGAGGCCATGAAGTTGACGCTGTCGGTCAGGTCCTTCCAGGTGCCGGCGACGCCTGGCACGTTCGCCTGGCCGCCCAGGCGACCTTCGGTGCCGACCTCGCGGGCGACGCGCGTCACCTCGCCGGCGAAGCGGTTGAGCTGGTCGACCATGGTGTTGAGCGTTTCCTTCAACTGAAGGATCTCGCCGCGCACGTCGACCGTGATCTTGCGCGACAGGTCGCCGGTCGCGATCGCGGTCGCGACCTCGGCGATGTTGCGCACCTGGTCGGTGAGGTTGCCGGCCATCGAGTTGACGCTGTCGGTCAGATCCTTCCACGTGCCGGCGACGCCCGGGACCTCGGCCTGGCCGCCGAGCCGGCCCTCGGTGCCCACCTCACGGGCGACGCGCGTCACCTCGGATGCGAAGGCGTTCAGCTGATCGACCATCGTGTTGATGGTCTCCTTGAGCTGCAGGATCTCGCCGCTCACATTGACGGTGATCTTCTTGGAGAGGTCGCCGCGCGCCACCGCCGTCGCGACCTCGGCGATGTTCCGAACCTGGCCCGTCAGGTTCGACGCCATGGAGTTGACGCTGTCGGTCAGGTCCTTCCAGGTACCCGCGACGCCTTTCACCTGCGCCTGGCCGCCGAGCTTCCCCTCGGTGCCGACCTCGCGGGCGACGCGCGTCACCTCGCCGGCAAACGCGTTCAACTGGTCGACCATCGTATTGATGGTCTCCTTGAGCTGCAGGATCTCGCCGCTCACATTGACGGTGATCTTCTTCGAGAGGTCGCCGTTGGCGATGGCGGTGGCGACCTCGGCGATGTTGCGCACCTGCGCCGTGAGGTTCGACGCCATCGAGTTGACGCTCTCGGTCAGGTCCTTCCACGTGCCGGCGACGCCCAGCACATTGGCCTGGCCGCCGAGACGCCCGTCGGTGCCGACCTCGCGCGCGACGCGCGTCACCTCGCCCGCGAAGGCATTGAGCTGATCGACCATCGTGTTGATGGTCTCCTTGAGCTCGAGGATCTCGCCGCTCACCGTCACCGTGATCTTGCGCGACAGGTCGCCGCGGGCGATCGCCGTCGCGACCTCGGCGATGTTGCGGACCTGGGCCGTGAGATTGCCCGCCATCGAGTTGACGCTGTCGGTCAGATCCTTCCAGGTGCCGGCCACGCCCGGCACCTGCGCCTGGCCGCCGAGGCGCCCGTCGGTGCCGACCTCGCGCGCGACGCGCGTCACCTCGCCTGCAAAGGCATTGAGCTGATCGACCATCGTGTTGATGGTCTCCTTGAGCTCGAGGATCTCGCCGCGGACCTCGACCGTGATCTTGCGCGACAGATCGCCGCGCGCCACGGCGGTGGTGACCTGCGCGATGTTGCGCACCTGATCGGTCAGGTTGCCGCACATCGCGTTGACGCTGTCGGTCAAGTCCTTCCAGGTGCCGGCGACGCCGGGAACGATCGCCTGGCCGCCGAGTTTGCCTTCGGTGCCGACCTCGCGGGCGACGCGCGTCACTTCCGAGGCGAAGGAACGAAGCTGGTCCACCATCGTGTTGATGGCTTCCTTGAGCTGCAGGATCTCGCCGCGCACGTCGACGGTGATCTTCTTCGACAGGTCGCCGTTCGCCACGGCGATGGTCACGTCGGCGATGTTGCGGACCTGCGCCGTGAGGTTGGACGCCATGGAATTGACGCTCTCGGTGAGGTCCTTCCACACGCCCGTGACCTCGCGCACCTGCGCCTGGCCGCCGAGCTTGCCGTCGGTTCCGACCTCGCGGGCGACGCGCGTCACCTCCGAGGTGAAGACGTTGAGCTGCTTGATCATCGTATTGACGATGTTGGCCGAGCGCAGAAACTCGCCCTTGAGCGGCCGCCCGTCGATCTCGAGCTGCACCGTCTGCAGCAGGTCGCCGCGCGCCACGGCGGCGATCGCCCGCGTCACCGCCGCGGTCGGCCACAGCAGGTCGTCGATCAGCGAGTTGACTGACTCCTCCATGTCGGCCCAGGCTCCGGTGGAGAGACCGAAGCGCACGCGCTTCCGCGTCTTGCCGTCGCGGCCCACCGCCTGGCCGACCTCCTCGAGCTGCTGTGCGATGCGTTCGTTGGCGGCGACGACCTCGTTGAACGTGTCGGCGATCTTGCCGGCGAGCCCGATCTGGCCGCGCGGCAGCCGCACCGAAAAGTCCCCCGCCCGCATCGCCTGCAGCGCGTCCAGGATTTCCTGCGGATCAAACTTGTCGAGCGCCTCGCGCAAATCATGGCCGTTCGCTCGTTGGCCGCGCGGCGCGCGGGGAGGGGGCGCGGCGACCGGGTCGCCCGTCAGCTCCGCGGACGCAAGATTCTGGGATGCGGCGTGCTTCGGTACGCGCGGCATGGCGGGCCTCCCCCCTGAGCGATGGCGGCGAGCATGACTGCAAAAAGTAATATCGTTTAATCGATGCCCGCGACCGCGCATAGGGTTGAACAAGGGATTCCTACCATTGGACGAGGGGTGTAATCCTTTAGGACCGATGTGAATCCCGTGGACAATTTGCTCCGCCCGCCGAACGATGGGGAAGAGGGCGGTGCCACCGCGCGACGAATGCGGCCGGCGCGGCGCCACCGGTTCAGCTCGCGGATATGCTGGGCTGTGCCTCGGCGCTGATCTCGAAATGCTGGCGATAGAGCCGGCCGAGCACGATGCCGACCAGCGCCGTGGCAATGCACGGCAGCGCCGCGATGATCATGAGCCGCTGCAGCGGCATATGCGCGGAGAGAAAATAGCCGCCGACATAGGGCGCGATGATGCCGCCCGCGCGGCCCCACACGGTCGCGCTGGAGACGCCACGTCCGCGGATGCTCGCGGGGTAGAACCGCACGGCAATCGCGTACACCGCATAATGAATGCCGGATAGGCAGATGCCCGCGCCCGCCACGGTCGCAAGGACGAGCGGCTCGGCGAGCCCGGGCATTCCCATCGCGATCTCGAGCGGCGCGCCCACGACTGGCAGCGCCACCACCGCGATCGGGCCGATCCGGTCGAGGAAGCGCATGATGGTGAAACCGCCGATCATACCCGTGAAGACGAAGAGCGACTGGGTGAGCGAAGCGGTTGCGGGCGCGACGCCTTGCGACTCCATCACGACCGGAAGCCAGCTCGCGAGGAAGAAGAAGCCGAGGGCGTCAAAGGCGAAGAGCAGCCACAGCAGCAGCGTTGCCGCCGCGCGCGGGCCGTGGAAGAGCTGCGCCATCGTCACGGCCCCGGGCTTGTTCTGGCTCTCCTGCGGATCGCCGGCGACGAACGCTGCGTCGGTCGCAAGCGGTTCGTCGCGCGCGAGCCGACGCACCAACCGCCGCAGCCGCTCGGACGCCGGGGCCTTGAGCGCCAGGTATTGCGGAGACTCCGGCAGGAAGGCGATCAGCACGAAACCCATGACCAGCGACAGTGCTGCGCCCGCCACGAACAGGGACTGCCAGCCGAAGCGCGGGATGAACGGCGCCGCGACGAGCCCGGTGAGCACCCCGCCGACGCTGTAGCCGGCCTGGGTGATCACCGTCACCGTGGAGCGCATCCGCCGCGGCGCATAGTCGCTCACCAGCGTATAGGCGACGGGCACGATGCCGCCCATGCCGACGCCGCCGATGAAGCGCAGCACCGCGAGCTCCTGCACGTTCGACGCCCAGACCGTGAGCAGCACCGGGAGGCCGAAATTGAAGGTGCCGAAGACGATGGTGAACTTCCGGCCGAACCGGTCTCCCATCCAGCCATAGAACATCGAGCCGACCAGCAGCCCGAAGAAGGTGACGCTGAAGACCAGACCGATCTCCTTGGGCGGCACGTGCCACTCGCGCAGGATCGACGGCACGGCGACCGACAGCGCGACGAAGTCGTAGCCGTCGGCGATCATCATGCAGAAGCAGAGGCAGATGACCAGCACCGCCAGGCGGCCGATCCCGACCCGCTCGATCGTCGCGTTGATGTCGATCGTCTGGCGCATGGTTCCTCCCCCCTTTCTTCGAGCCTAGAACAGTGCGCCAGATCGGCCAATGGGCTGTGCAGTCGTCGCGGTCCTGGGCTAGACTGCGCGCGGAGGTTCGACGTGCCTATACTTGAGGGCGCCATTGATTGCGACGTGCATGTCAGCGTGCCGGGATTGCGCGTGCTGCTGCCCTATCTCGACGACTACTGGACCGAGCGCGTGCGGTTGCAGCAGCTCGAGCGGCTCGATCTCAGCCTCACCTCCTACCCGCCGGGCGCGCCGCTTTCCGGCCGGCCCGACTGGCGGCCCGCGCAAGGACCGCCCGGCGCCGATCTCGGGCTGCTGCAGCGCGCGGTGCTCGACCGGTTCGGCCTGCGCCACGCGGTGCTCAACTGCCTCTGGGGGTCGCAGGCTCTGTTCGCCGAGGACATGGCCGCGGCGCTCTGCCGCGCCGTCAATGACTGGATCGCCGCGGAATGGCTCGACCGCGACCCGCGGCTGCGCGCCTCGATCATGGTGCCGGCGCAGAATCCCGAGCTTGCCGCCGCCGAGATCGAGCATCGCGCGCGCGACCGGCGCTTCGTGCAGGCGCTGGTGCTCGCCGGGCTCGACATGCCGCTCGGCCGGCGCCTCTATTGGCCGATGTTCCGCGCCGCGGCCGAGCACGGCCTGCCGGTCGGTATCCATGCCGGAAGCGCCTATCGCCATCCGCCGAGCGCGAGCGGCTTCCCGTCCTACCTGCTCGAGGATTATGTGTCGAACACGCAGCTCTTCGCAGCCCAGCTTGCGAGCCTCGTGTCCGAGGGCGTGTTCGCGAAATTCCCGAGCCTCACGGTGGTGCTGATCGAATCGGGCTTCACGTGGCTGCCGGCTTTCGCCTGGAAGTTCAACAAGACCTGGCGCGGCGTGCGCACCGAGGTGCCGTGGGTCGCGAAGCCGCCTTTCGATGTGATTCGCGACCATGTGCGGCTCACGCTGCAGCCCGCCGATGCGCCCGACGATCCGGCCGCGCTTGCGGCGGTGATCGGGCAGATCGGCTCGGAAGCGATGCTGCTCTTCTCCAGCGACTTCCCGCACTGGCAGTTCGACGGCGACGAGGTGCTGCCCGCCGGGCTCGACGAAGGCCTGCTGCAGAAGGTCCTGATCGACAATCCGCTCGCCACCTATCCGCGCTTGAAGGAGACCGTCGCATGAGCCTTACCCTGCTCGAGCGGCCGGAGCATGCGCAGTCGGAGACGCGGCTCGCCGTCGTCGACTGCGACATCCACCCGACGCTGC
>Ga0070740_10004873_pt1 | contig 12866 bp, 14 predicted proteins | sample Coa_R2_FD_67286 | JGI IMG/M metagenome (GOLD analysis project Ga0070740, IMG submission 67286) | Surface soil microbial communities from Centralia Pennsylvania, which are recovering from an underground coalmine fire - Coalmine... | ecosystem: Environmental > Terrestrial > Soil > Unclassified ...
ACCACCAGGATGGCGCCGTCCATCTGCGCCGCGCCGGTGATCATGTTCTTGATGTAGTCGGCGTGCCCGGGGCAGTCGACGTGCGCGTAGTGACGCTTGGCGGTCTCGTACTCCTGGTGCGAGATCGCGATCGTAATGCCGCGCTCTTTCTCTTCGGGCGCGTTGTCGATGTCGTCGACGTTGCGCTTCTGGATGTTCGCGTTCTCGGTGGCGAGGCAGTTGATGATAGCCGCGGTAAGCGTCGTCTTACCGTGGTCGACGTGCCCCGTCGTGCCGATGTTGACGTGCGGTTTGGTACGTTCGAATTTCGCCTTCGCCATGATTCGCTTTCGTTATCCTTATTCTTAGTGTTTGAGTGACCGGGTTATGCGGCGTCGTTCTTCTTGCCGCGCGCTTTGGAGACGATTTCCTCTTCGACGGACTTGGGAGCTTTCTCGTAGTGCGAGAACTCCATCGTGTACGTCGCGCGGCCCTGCGTCGCCGAACGCATGTCGGTCGCGTAACCGAACATTTCCGAGAGCGGAACGTGCGCCGTGATCACTTGCGCCCCGCCCGGCGCCTCTTCCGTCGCCTGAATCATGCCGCGGCGGCGGTTGAGATCGCCCGTGATCGCACCCATGTAGTCTTTGGGCGTGGTCACTTCGACCTTCATGATCGGCTCGAGCAGAATCGGACCGGCTCCGCGGTTGGCTTCCTTGAAGCCCATCGATGCCGCGATCTTGAACGCCATTTCGGACGAGTCGACGTCGTGGTACGAACCGTCGAACGCTTCGACGTGGAAGTCCATGATCGGATAGCCGGCAAGGACGCCGCTCTGCGACGCTTCTTTGATGCCTTCCTGAACGGCCTTCTGATACTCTTTGGGCACGGCACCGCCGACGATCTTCCAGTCGAACGTGAAGCCGGAGTTCGCTTCTCCGGGTCCCACGCGCAGCCAGATGTCGCCGTACTGGCCTTTACCGCCCGACTGACGGACGAACTTGCCCTGCTTTTCGACGGTCTTCGTGATCGCTTCTTTGTATGCAACCTGCGGTTTGCCGACGTTCGCTTCGACTTTGAACTCGCGGCGCAGGCGATCCAGAATGATCTCCAAGTGCAGTTCGCCCATGCCGCCGATGATCGTTTGCTGCGTCTCTTCGTCGGTGTGCATGCGGAACGTCGGATCCTCTTGCGCCAGACGCTGCAAGCCTTTGCTCAGATGATCCTGATCGCCCTTGGTCTTGGGCTCGATCGCCTGATGGATGACCGGTTCCGGGAACGTAATCGACTCGAGCAGAATCGGATTCTTCTCGTCGCAGAGCGTGTCGCCCGTGCGCGTGTCGCCCAATCCGACCGCCGCGCCGATATCGCCCGCCCCGATCGAGTCGATATCCTCCCGGTGGTTCGCGTGCATGCGCAAAATGCGGCCGATGCGCTCCTTGCGCCCCGAACGCGAGTTGTACACGTACGAGCCCTTCTCGAGCGTGCCGGAATAGACGCGGAAATACGTCAGATTGCCGTACGGATCGGTCGCGATCTTGAAGGCCAGCGCGGCGAACGGTTCCTTGTCGTCGGGCTTACGCGTGATCTCCGCTTCGGTTTTCGGATCCTTGCCCACGATCGGCTTGGCATCGAGCGGCGACGGCATATACTCGACGACGGCGTCGAGCAGCGGCTGCACGCCCTTGTTCTTGAACGCCGAACCGCAGAGCATGGGCAGCACGGTGCCGGCAATCGTTGCCTTGCGCAGCGCTTCCTTCATGCGGTCGATGGGCAGCTCTTTTCCGTCGAAAAACAGCTCGAGCAGCTCTTCGTCTTGCTCGGCGATGTTTTCGACCAGGTTCTGCCGCCACTTGATCGCGAGCTCCTTGAGCTCGCCCTCGACGTCTTCTTGCGCCATCGTCGAACCGAGATCGTCGGTGTAGACGATCTTCTTCATCGTGAAGAGGTCGACGACGCCCTTGAAGTTCTCTTCAGCGCCGATCGGCACTTGAATCGGCGTCGCGTTTGCGCCCAAGCGCTCTTTGATCTTGGCGACGGCATTGAAGAAGTCGGCGCCCATGCGGTCCATCTTGTTGACGAAGATGATCCGGGGCACTTTATACTTGTTCGCTTGACGCCAGACGGTCTCGGACTGCGGTTGGACCGCGGCCACGGAGTCGAAGAGCGCGACGAGCCCGTCGAGGACCCGCAGCGAGCGCTCCACCTCGACCGTGAAGTCCACGTGCCCAGGCGTATCGATGATGTTGATCCGCGTGTCGCGCCAGGTGCAGGCGGTCGCGGCGGAAGTAATCGTAATGCCGCGCTCCTGCTCTTGAACCATCCAGTCCATCGTCGCGGCGCCGTCGTGCACTTCCCCGATCTTGTGCGTGCGGCCCGTGTAGAAAAGGATGCGTTCGGTGCAGGTCGTCTTGCCCGCGTCGATGTGCGCGGCGATGCCGATATTGCGTGTCCGCTCGAGCGGATATTCCCTTGCAGCCATGATTCTCTAAAAAGTGCTAAGCGAAGAAGGCAAGCAAACCGCTTACCACCGGTAGTGCGCGAAGGCCTTATTGGCCTCGGCCATTTTATGCGTGTCCTCGCGCTTCTTGATCGCGGCGCCCTGGTTGTTCGCCGCGTCCATCAGCTCCGCTGCGAGCTTCTCTTCCATCGAGCGGCCGGCGCGCGAGCGCGCAAAGCCGATGAGCCACCGCATCGCCATTGCCTGGCGCCGATCCGGGCGGACTTCCATGGGGACTTGGTACGTCGCGCCGCCGACCCGCCGCGGACGCACTTCGACCAGCGGCATCGCGTTGGAGAGCGCCTGCGAGAAGACGTCCATTGCCTCGCGGCCCGTTTTTTCCGCGACGATGTCCAGCGCGCCGTAGGTAATCTGCTCGGCCAGCGACTTCTTGCCGCGCAGCATCACTTTATTGATGAAGCGCGAGAGCACTTTGGAATTGAATCGCGGATCCGGCAGAATTTGCCGCTTGGGCGCGGGTCCTTTACGTGGCAACTTTTCTTCTTCTTTCCTTACTACTTCTTGGCGGAGCGCTTGGCGCCGTATTTCGAGCGGCCTTGCTTGCGGTTGGCGGTGCCCGACGTGTCGAGCGTACCGCGGATGATGTGGTAGCGGACGCCCGGCAAATCCTTGACGCGGCCGCCCCGAACGAGCACGACGGAGTGCTCCTGCAGGTTGTGGCCGATGCCGGGGATGTACGCCGTCACTTCTTCCCCATTGGTCAGGCGCACACGCGCCACTTTGCGCAGCGCCGAGTTGGGCTTCTTGGGCGTCACCGTCTTCACCTGAGTGCAGACGCCGCGCCGCTGCGGGTTGCCGGTAACCTCGAACGTCCGCAAGGGCAGGTCGGGATGGCCGGGCTTGGGTCCGGTTTGAATGACCCGGAACGCCGGGGTCTTGACCTTCTTTTCCGCCTTTTGGCGGCCCTTACGAACCAGTTGGCTGATAGTCGGCAACGCTGCTCCTTACTACACACGCAAAGTCGGCCACACCATCGGTGAGACCGAACTTTGGGAGTATAGCAAGGAGTTCCGGGACCGTCAAATGATTGCGAAGGCTCCGTCGAGGGCACGCCGCCTGTCGGCGTTCGGGCGGCGAACAGCAGGGCGGGCAAGCGGCGGCGCAGCGCCCCTTTTTAAGGAAGGACCGCTTTCGAATGGCCGCGCCTCACCCTATAACCCGGCGCATCTCGGCGAGGATCTCGCCCTGCGAGTACCCCCGGCCGCGCAGCGAAGCCACGACCTGTTCGAGGGTCTCCCGCAGTACGCCGTTGCGCACGCGCTTGTCGGTTACGGGGAGCCGCCGAGCGACGCGCGTCCCGCGCCTGCCCTCGCTCACGAGCCACCCCTCCGCCTGAAGGTCCACGTATGCGCGCGCGACAGTGTTCGGTGCAACGTTGAGGTCGCCGGCTAATTGCCGCACCGTCGGCAAGAGCGCCTCCGGTTCGAGTTCGCCGCGCTGAATCGCGGCGCGAATCTGTTCCTCGATTTGCTGGTACGGCGCGATCTCGATGCCGGGATCGACCGCGATCGCGGCCCTCACGCCGAAACGAGAATGCGCGGACGGCGCATGCGCCAGAGCATCCACAAACCAAAGCCGATCCACGGGAACCAGTTCCAAACGTATGCGGCGGCTTGCAGCGGGGAATCTTGCGGCAGCTGCGTGCAGAACACGAACGGCTGTACCAGCGCGTAAACCAGCGCGACGGCGCTGCGCGCGAAGCGAAGGTGGTCGTCGACGAGCTGCTCGGCGGGAACGTCCGCGCCCGAAAGCAGTGCGGGCAAACGCGTCAGTCTGCGGGCTATAAGCGCCGCGGCCGTCGACGCACCGCAGACGAGAATGGCGGAAAGCGCGTACCGGTCTTGAGAAACGAAGACCAGGACGGAGGCGCACGAGATCGCTGCGATCGCAAACCAATAATCCGGTATCACCGCGCCCTGATCGCGATTGGAAAGCACCGCGACCCGTTTGTTTTGCGAGTTCTTGAGGCGAAGGTACGCAGCGGCGCTCGCGGCCGCCACCGTCAAGCAGAGCGCCGAGTACAGCAGGGCCGGTAAAACCGTGGTAGTGGCCGCGACGATGCCCAGCACGATGCTGGCGACGCCGGTCCAAACTCCGAGCGGCGCCGGAGCGCCTTCGGCCTCTTGCCGGCGCGCAATCGCCGCAGCGATTCGCTCGCAAGCTGCAGCCTGACCCTGACCGGCGATGCGCAAGCAGCTCGCGACGCGCGGCGTGGCCCAATGCCGCTGCACGATCAGATAGATGCCGAACGCGGTAAAGAACGCGGGCCAGAACCAGTGGCGTAAGACGTCGGGCGGCGGGCTTATTGCACTCATTGTATTAGCACCTTAACACAAACACGGATATTGTGTCAAGGACTTGGTACAAACTGCGGTGAATGAAGCGCGCGAGATGGCGCAAACGCGGCTCGCCGTACTTGATGGATTGCGCGGCATCGCCGTGCTGCTCGTGTTGTGGTATCACATCTGGGAGATCTCGTGGCTGCCCGCGCCGCTGCCGGCACTGCAGTTCATCCCCGAAACCGGATTTGCCGGCGTCGATCTCTTCTTTTTCATCAGCGGCTTCGTGATCGTCTATCCGTTCGTAAAAGCGGCGTTCGCCGGTCACGCGCCGCCCGGGTGGGGCGCGTTCGCGTACCGGCGCGCCATCAAGATCCTGCCCTCGTATCTGCTTTCGATCGTCGTTGCGATCGCGATCGGATACGCACATTTTTCTTCGTTCGGCGATGCCGCCGCGGCCATCGTCACGCATCTGCTCTTCATCCACACGTGGTGGCATGCCACCTACGGCGCGATCAACGGCGTGCTGTGGACCCTGGCGGTCGAAGTCGAATTCTACGCGCTGTTCCCTTTGCTGTGGCTCGCGTTTTCGCGGCGTCCGTTCGTCACTGCCGGCGCGATGGTGTTGGCCGCCCAGCTGTACCGTTCGTACGCGCAGAGCTGCTGCTGGTTGACGTCGACCGAGTTGCTGATCGAAAACTTGCCGGGGTACCTGGACGTCTTTGCGGCCGGCATGATCGCAGCGTACCTCTACGTGCGCATCCGCGATCGTTCGAATCGCTGGACGAAGGCCGCCTCTACGCTTGCCGCCGCTGCGGGCTTCGTGCTCTTTGCAGCACTGCTGCAGAACTTGTGGGCGATGCGGACGGCCGATCAATGGTCGACTGCCTGGGCCATTCACAACCGCACGCTGGTGGCGGCAGCCTTCTTTTTGATGGGGCTGGGATCGCTGTTGGCGTTTCCCGTGTGGCAGCGAGCGCTGGCAAATCGCGTGCTGCTCTTCTTTGCGGTGATCTCGTACAACCTGTACCTCTATCACCAAATCTTCGCGCGCGAGTTGCTGGCGTGGCGCTTTCCGAACTACCGGGGTACCGACGAACATCTGGATCCGCACTGGCAGCTCGCGTATACGATCGTCGCGTTCGCCGTAACCATCGCACAGGCAACGCTCGTCACCTACGCCTTCGAACGTCCGCTGCTGCGCGTTCCGCAGGAACGCTGGCGCGCGCTCGCGTCGCGTTTCGGAAAGTCCAGGGCACTTGCCGATACGTGAGAAACCGCGAACGGGGCTTCGCGCTGGTTGAAGCCGTCGTCGCTGCGGCAGTCGTCGCGGTAGCCGCCGGCGGCGCGCTGTACGCACTGGGTGCGTTCGGCCGCTTTGCCTCGCATCAAGCCGGCCCGGCCCGATCCGCCGCTGTCGCGCTCGCGGAGCAGACGCTTCGCACGGCGCAAGATGCGTGGAAATACGGCTCGCCCGGAAGCGCGCCGTCGGGTTCGCAAACGGTAATGGTTCCGGTTGCCGCTCCGGGCTCGGTGCCCGTTTCGATACCGATTACGGTGACGACGGCGATCGGCTCCCAATCCGGTTCGCAAGCACAGGTCTCGGTCACGGCCGTCTACCCGAACGATGGGGGCCGCCCCGGCGAGACGGGCACGGTTACCATGACCGGGAGCGTCACGGTGAAAGCGCCCATTCCCGGAGCGCAGATCCAGGATCCGCAGGCGATCCCCGCCCCAAGCGGCGCGCCGTAATGCTTGTCAACGCACTCTTTTGCACGGCACTGCTGGCGCTGACCGCAGGAGCGATGCTTTCTGCGGGAATGGCCATGACGCGCGCGACGGTTCACCGCCTTGCGGGCGCATACGCCGCATCGGGTTATCAGCAGGCACTGCAGTCCGTTACCGATCAGCTCGCCGCGGAGATGGAGAACGGCGGATTGCCCTCCCCCATGCCTACGCCCTCGCCGCCGCCCAAGCAGTGTGCCGACCGCGGCTGCCGGTTCTGGGTGACCGAAAGCGTGCAGTTTACCACGATCGCCGCGCCGTCCGCTGCGCCTTCGTGCGACGGTACTCAACCGAACTGCGCGACGGCGCAGACGAACGCGTATATAGCTGAAGGACGCGCGACCGCGCGCATCTGGGTCGTGGTGGGCGACTCCTCGGGCGGCACGCTTGCGTCAAAATCCGGCGACGTGACGTTTCGCACGCTGCACCGCGCGCCATACGCAGTCGTCGCCGACGCTCGCGACGGCTCGTTCGACGGCACGGCGCGAGGCAGCGCGCCCGGCGATGACGGCGGTATCGGCCCCGCTACTCCCGATCCGTGTGCTTCGAGTTCGCCCGGAACCTCCGACGACACGCTGATTCGCGTTGCGTATCGCAACGTGCAAACCGACGCGTGCAGTAACGCCGGCACCTTTTCCGCGCAAGCATATTCGCAGGCGCCCAGTTCTCCAGCCGGCTGGTGAGTTTCAGCCGCTGAATCTCTCGATCGCGCCGGCTACGGCGTGCGAAGCTTCGATGGGCAAATTATGCCCTGCACCGCGGAGCGCTACGTAGAGGCAAGCAGCGATGCTTTGCGCGACTTCGCGGCGCACGCGAATAGGCGGAATAAGCGGATCTTCCGCGCCCGCTACGCAGAGTGCCGGCACGGCAATCTGTCCGAGGCGCTCGTGAAAGTCGACGAAACGGCCGCGATCGAACCACCCCACCCAGTGCTCGCGCTGCGCCAGCAGAGCGTCCTCGACGATACGCTCGAGGGCGGGCGCCGCAACGTTCGCTCGCATCGCCGCACGCTGGAACGCCTCGATCTTTTCGCGGCTTCCGTACGGCGCTAGAGCAGCTTCGCGGGCACGCTGCGTCGTTCGAGCAGCAAAAGCCGTGCCGGGAGCCACGAGCACGAGCTTCTCCAAATTCGCCGGTCCGTCGCATGCGACGTATTGGGCGACCTTGGCACCCATCGAATGGCCTGCGACGACGACGGGAGCGCCGATGCTTTCGAGCACTGCGCGCGCATCCGACGCGTAACCCGCCAGATCGTGCCCGTCGGACGGGCGATCCGAAAGCCCGCAGCCGCGGAAATCCATGAGGTGGCACGAAAAACGGCTATGGTCGAGGTGCTCGACGACGTCATACCACATCCGCCGCGCGCTGATCCATCCGTGCAGGAACAGCACGTGCCGCCCGCCGCTACCGACGCGCTCTACGCAGAGCTGCACGCTGCCGTTTCGCACGAAGGTCAGCACGCCAGGAGCTTTCCCGCTCGTTTGGTATGACCCTCGCGACGATGCCGCCCCGCCTGCTGATGTACCTCGGACTGCTCTACGTGGTTTGTATCTGGTCGCTCAACACGGTCGCCGTCAAATTCGCCGTACGCAGCATGGACCCGCTGGCATTTACGGGGTTGCGCTTCGTGCTCATGACCCCGCTGGCGTTCGCGCTGGCCCGCGCTTTCGGCGAGCGAGTGCGCCTGTACAAAGAAGACATTCCGCTGCTTTTGGCGTGCGGCGCGTGCGGCTACGGTATCTATCAGTACCTCTGGGTAATCGGGTTGGCGCATACGACGGCATTCGCATCGGCACTGCTTGCGAGCATGGGACCGGTCATCACGCTCGCGATCGTCGCGCTGGCACGAACCGAACGCGTGCGCAGCGGACGCTGGGCGGGTGCCGCCCTCGCGCTGTTCGGCGTGGCGATCTTCGAAGGCGCGTTCGCAGCGCGGGCGACGTTTCGAATCGGAGACGCGCTCACGCTGGGATCGGCGGCAATTTTCGCCGGCTTCAACGTTCTGAGCGCCCGCCTCGTGGGCCGCTATACTCCCGTAACGCTCGTCGCGATTTCCATGGCAATCGGCACGCTCATGATCCTGCCGGGCGCGATTCCGCGAATGCTGCATCAGGATTGGCGCCACGTGCCGGGATGGGATTGGGCGATCCTCGGTTACGCGGTCATCTTCCCGATCGTGCTCACCTATCCGGTTTGGAGTTACGCCATCTCGCAGATCGGTGCGGGCCGCGTCTCGATGTTTCAGTTCGCCGTTCCCGTCGTGACCGGATTCCTGAGCGTGCCCTTGCTGCACGCGCGGATTGACCGCCACGAGATCCTCGGTGCAGCGGTCTGCATCACGGGTATGGCGATTTCGCAGCTGCTCGGCAAGTATTCGCTGCGTGCGTTGTGGGCAAAGCGCACGGTACCCTGGGGGCGGTAGCATGACTCCGGCGGCACGCCCAGAAGGCAGGCGCGAATGAACCGGCGGTGGTGGTATTGGCTGCTCGTGATTCCCTTTGCGGCAACGCTGGTGCCGCCGATCTACGCACGCATGGATCCGCAACTCTTCGGCTTTCCGTTCTTCTACTGGTATCAGATTCTTTGGATCGCGCTCTCGGCCGCGATCGTTTTCTTCGTTTACGCGCAGACGCGCGGGCGCGGGCATGAGTAGCGGCGCGATCGTCCTGGCGATCCTCGTCCTCGGCGTCACCGTGCTGGGCTTCGCCGCGGCCCGGTGGTCGGGCGGCGCGATCAACTCGCTCGAAGAATGGGCGCTTGGCGGACGGCGTTTCGGAACGGTCGTCACGTGGTTCTTGCTCGGCGGCGATCTGTATACGGCTTATACCTTCATCGCGGTGCCTGCGCTGGCGTACGGCGCCGGTGCGCTGGCGTTTTTTGCCGTGCCGTACACCACCATCGCCTACCCCTTCGCGTTTATCGTGATGGCACGATTCTGGACGCTGGCAAAACAGCGCGGGTACGTCACGACCGCGGACTTCGTTCACGACCGCTTCGGAAGCCGTTCGCTGGAACTGGCCGTCGCCCTGACCGGCGTTGCGGCAACGATGCCGTACATCGCCCTGCAGCTCATCGGAATGCGTTCGGTACTGCAGCGCTCGGGTTTGGCGCCGACGTCCGAGTCCGCGCTCCTCTTTCTGGCGGTTGCGTTCGTGCTGCTGGCCGCCTATACGTTCACCAGCGGTCTGCGCGCGCCCGCACTCATCGCTTTCGTCAAAGATACGCTGATCTATCTTACCGTCGCGGCGGCGCTCGCGATCATTCCGGCCAAACTCGGAGGATGGGGCGCGATCTTTTTATCCGCGCAGCACGCGCTGGCCGCAGCGCCGAAACCGTCGTCGATCATCCTGCCCCAGCCGCTCTACTTCGCCTACTCGAGCTTGGCGTTCGGCTCGGCGCTCGCCCTATTCATCTATCCGCACACCGTCACGAGCGTGTTGAGCGCGAAAAGTGCGGCGGTGATTCGCCGAAATTGCGCCCTGCTGCCGCTGTACAGCCTGTTGCTGACGTTCATCGCTCTGCTCGGCTATTGCGCGCTTGCAGCCGGCATTCGCGTCAAGGACACGAACCTGGCGATCCCCGAGCTTTTCGCACGCTTTTTCCCGTCGTGGTTCGCGGGCGTCGCGTTTGCGGCAATCGTCATCGGCGCGCTGGTCCCGGCCGCGATCATGGCCATCGGCGCGGCGAACCTGTTCGCGAGCAACATTCTGCGGACGTTCGAATCGCGTACGGTGCGCCCGCCGGTCGAAACGCGCGTAGCGCGCTATCTGGCCCTGCTGGTGCTGGCGGGCGCTTTTGTACTGGCGGTCTTCATCCGCCCGGACTTCTCGATTGACTTCCAGCTGCTCGGCGGCGCGTGGATCCTGCAGATTTTTCCGGCGGTCATTCTTGGAATGTATGCAAGACGGCTCGACCCGCGCGCATTGCTGGCCGGATGGGCGGCGGGCATGGCGTGCGGAACGTGGATGGTCGCCGCGTCCTCGTTCAAATCGATCTTTGCGCTTCACGCGGGCAACGCCGTACTTGCGGGCGCAGCAATGTTTTACGCGCTGCTCGTGAACCTGGCGGTAGCGGGCAGTTTGAGCGCAGTGCTGCGCGATCGCGCCTCCGCGCGTTTTGACGCGATCTGTACGGGCGAGCCGGCGTGAGACGCATTCTTCAGCCGGACGGATGGCCGGAACCGGCGGGTTACAGCAACGGAATCGCCGCGGACGGCGTGCAGATCTTCGTCGCCGGCCAGATCGGCTGGAATGAGCGCGGAGAGATCGTTTCGGCGGATTTTGCCGAGCAGAGCGCGCAGGCGCTGCGCAACATCGTCGCGGTTCTGCACGAGGCGGGCGCCCGCCCCGAGCATCTCGTTCGCCTCACGTGGTACGTCGTGGACAAAAGCGAGTACGAGGCCGCGCGTAAGGCACTGGGCCGCCACTACCGGAGCATCGTCGGCGACGCGTATCCCGCGATGACGCTCGTGCAGGTGGCCGGCCTCCTGGAGCCCGGGGCAAAGGTCGAGATCGAGGCGACGGCCGTGCTCCCGGCCGGCCCCAAGCCCTAAAGGAGTAATTTTTTTCCTAGGTAAAACAAAGCGCCCATGATTCGAGGCATCGGGCTGCGCGGCGCCATCTCCGTGAACATGATCACGATGATCGGGATCGGCCCGCTCATCACGCTGCCGCTCGTGCTCTCGTATTTGAACGGACCGCTTTCCCTGATAGGGTGGATTGCCGGAGCGCTCGTTTCCATGTGCGACGGCCTGGTCTGGGCCGAACTCAGCTCGCGGTATCCCGGATCCGGCGGAACCTACGTCTATTTGCGCGAGGTGTTCGGCGCGCAAGGCGCGGGACGGCTGCTGGCCTTTCTCTTCAACTGGCAATTCATTTTCTGGGCGACGCTGATCATCGCCAGCGGCTATATCGGCTTTGCGAACTACGCGGCTTATCTCTTCCCGGCGCTCAATACGCCCTGGATCGCGCACACGTGTGCGATGGCCGTCGGCCTGCTCACGATCTTTCTGGTCTACCGGAAGGTTACGGTCGTCGAGCGCTTGAGCTTCGTGTTCTTCATCGCGGCAACGGGGACGCTGCTGTTGATTATCGCCGCGGGATTCACGCATCCGAATTTCCACCAGGCCTTCACGCTGGGCTCGCCGATGGCGTTCGGCATCGGATTTCTAGCGGGCCTGGGCCAAGCGCTCATCATCACCATGTACGACTACGCGGGCTATAGCCAGAGCGCGCTGATGGGCGACGAGGTCATTACTCCGCTGCGCACGATTCCGCGCTCGATCATCATCTCCATCATTCTGCTCGCCGCGCTGTACATCGGGCTGCAGCTGGCGGTGCTGGCGGTCGTGCCGTGGCACACGCTTGTCGGGAAAGCACCGGGCGACGTCCCAGACGGCGCGCAATACGTCGCTGCCACCATCGTCTCGACGGCGTGGGGACCGTGGCAGGCCAAGTTCATCACCTTTATGATTTTGGTGACGGCGTTCGCGTCCGCGTACGGCAGCCTGGTCGGATTCGCGCGGATTCCGTACGCCGCCGCAGTCGGCGGCGAGTTTCTCAAGCCTTTCGCAAAGCTGCATCCCACGGGACGCTTCCCGTACGTTTCGGTGCTCGTCATCGGGCTGCTGACGCTGCCCGCTTCGTGGCTCTCACTCGATGCGGTGATCAAGTTTCTTACCACGGGCATCGTGTTGATTCAAGGGATCGCGCAGGTCGTCGCGCTGATCGTCCTGCGCGCGCGCGGCGAGCGGCCGCCGTTCCGCATGTGGCTCTACCCGCTGCCGCCAATCATCGCACTCGCGGGCTGGATCTTCGTTTTCGCCAACTCCGGGCTGCTGCCGATTCTGTTCGGTTTGGCAACGTTGGCCGCGGGGGCCGGCGTATATCTGATCACCGCGCGCGCACAACGGGCCTGGCCCTTCTCACCCGAACCAGCCCCGTCGTAACGCCGCAGGATTAGTAGTGGAATTCGCCCTTGGGATTAGGGCGAAGCCAAACGACGAGATCCCATATAGCCGGCATGTCGAAGACCGCCGAAACGTCGGCGGCGGATTTTACCTTATGCATCTTTACGAGATCGTCCGCCGTCGGGTGCGCCGGGTCGCCTCCGGCTTTAGTAAACTCCGGAGCCATGACGTACTTGTCGTACTGCATCTTGCCGGTGCCCGAATCGCGCAGCACGTAGTGCACGTGATCGTCGAACTCGTACCACCGTCCGGGGTTAACGCCGAACAGCTTCGGCCGCGCGGCGCCCTTCGTATAAGGAACCGAAAAATCGGCGCCCATCAGCTTTCCGCTCTT
>Ga0070740_10004877_pt1 | contig 12855 bp, 5 predicted proteins | sample Coa_R2_FD_67286 | JGI IMG/M metagenome (GOLD analysis project Ga0070740, IMG submission 67286) | Surface soil microbial communities from Centralia Pennsylvania, which are recovering from an underground coalmine fire - Coalmine... | ecosystem: Environmental > Terrestrial > Soil > Unclassified ...
CACGGTCAGCAGCAACACGGTTAGCACTTCTTCCGAAATCAACAGGCCGACCAGCATCGGCACGAACGATTCCTTTCGCAGGCCGCGATCATTGAGATTGCGCAACGCGATCATCGTGGACGACAGGCACACCACACCGCCGAGAAACAGCGCGTCGCGCGAAGACCAGCCGGCCAGCCGTCCGGCCTCGATGCCCAGCCACAGCATCAACGCCACTTCCGCCACCGCGGCCAGGAACACGCGCGCGCCGAGCGCACGCAATTTGCGCAGCGAGAAATCCAGCCCGAGCGTGAACATCAGCAGCAACACGCCCAGATCGGCGATGTCGCGCATGGTCTTCTGATCGGTCAGCAGCTTCCACGGCGTGTGCGGCCCGATCAACACGCCCGCGAGGATGTAACCGAGCAGCACCGGCAGGCGCAGCCGGTGAAACAGCACCGTGATCACGCCCGCACCGAGCATCACGAAAGCGAGATCGCGGATGAAGCCGAGGCCGTGCATGTGAGTGGTGAGTGGCGAGCCGTGAGCCGTGAGCCGTGAGCCGTGAGCCGAGCGTAACAACATTACCGTCATTCCGGCGCAGGCCGGAATCCAGTGACGATCACGCTCGATCGAGCGCCATAGCTACTGATTCCCGGCCTACGGCGAAAAACCAGGCGGTGCTTCGCGCCGGACGACGAATGACGCATTGCGCTCGCGCCAGCCGTGGCGTAGGTTTGCAGGATCGATTGCGCGCATGGAGGAGATCACGATGAAACGCATCGCGTTGTCGCTCGCCGTTCTGCTCGCCACCACTCTCGCTGTGCAGGCCGATCCGCCGTCGAAACTCACCTATCCGCAACCGCGGCGCGATAACACGGTCGACAACTATTTCGGAACCAAAGTCCCCGCGCCTTACCAATGGATGGAGGATCTGAACAGCCCGGAGTTGGCGAAGTGGGTAGCCGAGGAGAACAAACTCACCTTCGCGTATCTGGACAATATTCCGGAACGCGACTGGATGAAGCAGCGGCTGACGCAGTTGTGGAACTACGAAAAAGTCGGCGTGCCCGCGCGCGAAGGCGGCAAGTTGTTCTTCAGCAAGAACTCCGGACTGCAGAATCAGTCGGTGGTGTACGAAACCACCGCGGGCGTGGCGAACGCGCGCGAACTGATCGATCCCAACAAGCTTTCGCCGGATGGCTCGATCGCGCTGCAGGATTACGTCGCCTCGCACGATGGCAACGATCTAGTCTATGCGCTGTCCGAGGGCGGCTCGGATTGGGAAACCTTGCACGTGCGTGATCTTGCCACCGGCAAGGACACGCCAGATGAAGTGCACTGGGTGAAATTTTCTGGCCCAAGCTGGACCAATGACAACAAGGGTTTCTTCTATTCGCGTTATCCCGAGCCGCCGAAAGGCGAAGCGATCGAGAACCGCGTCGAAAACCAGGCGCTGTACTACCACGTGCTCGGCACGCCGCAGAGTGCGGATAGGAAAATCTACGCGCGGCCCGATCTGCCCGAATGGATCATCGGCGGACAAGTTTCCGAAGACGGCCGCTATCTGCTGGTGACGCTGGTCAACGGCACCGAGACCAAGAACGAATTGTTCTACGCGGATCTCGGCGATCCGCAACACCCGAACATCGGTGCACCGATCAAACCGCTCTTCACCGCCAACGACGCCGAGTACGCGCCGCTGGGCAACATCGGCGACACGCTGTTCGTGCAGACGACGAAAGACGCGCCGAACCGCAAGATCGTTTCGCTGAAATTCCCCGATCCGTCACGGCTGAAGACCGTAGTACCGGAAAGCCGTAACGTGATCGAGAACTCGCTGCTGGCCGGCGGCGAAGTCGCGGTGCAATATCTGGTCGATGCCAAGAGCGAAGTGAAACTGTTCGGCACAGGCGGCAGCGCCAAAACCACACTGGCCCTGCCCGGCATCGGCTCGGTGGTCGGCCTCAGCGGCCGCAATGACACGCCCGAACTCTTCTACGGTTTCACCTCGTTCCTGTATCCCACCACGATCTACCGCTACGACATCAAGAACGGCAAGACCGAAACCTTCGCCAAACCGAAAGTCGATTTCGATCCGTCGCGCTACGAAACCAAGCAAGTGTTCTACACGTCGAAAGACGGCACGCGCGTGCCGATGTTCATCACCGCGCGCAAGGATCTGAAACTGGACGGCGCCAACCCGACCATTCTTTATGCCTACGGCGGTTTCAATATCAACATCACGCCGAGTTTCAACCCGATGCTGCCGGTGTGGCTGGAAATGGGCGGCGTGTATGCCGTGCCCAACATCCGCGGCGGCGGCGAATACGGCGAGGCCTGGCACCATGCCGGCATGCTGTCGAAGAAGCAGAACGTGTTCGACGATTTCGCGTGGGCGGCGAAATATCTGATCGCGCAGAAATACACGTCCACGCCGCATCTCGGCATCCAGGGTTATTCGAATGGCGGGCTGCTGGTCGGCGCCAACATCACCGAGAATCCAAAGCTGTTCGGCGCGGCTTACGGCGGCGCGGGCGTGATGGACATGCTGCGTTACCAGAAATTCTCCGGCGGTGCGCTGTGGGCGCCGGAGTACGGCACGTCCGAAGACAAGCAGGCATTCCAGTGGCTGTACAAGTTCTCGCCGGTGCAGAACGTGAAAGACGGCACGTGCTATCCGCCGACGATCATCACCACCGCCGATCACGATGATCGCGTGGTGCCCAGTCATTCGTACAAATTCGTCGCGCGCTTGCAGCACGCGCAGAGTTGCGACAACCCGATCCTGCTGCGCGTGGAAACCAAAACCAGCCACGGCTACATGCCGACCGACAAACGCATCGCGCAGACCGCCGACGTGTGGGCGTTCATGGCGTGGAATCTGGGGATCAAGAGCGTGCCGGAGGCCAAAAAACCTTGACGCACTTTCCCAGCGCCAATATTCTTTCCGGTTCCAGCGTGGGGCCATAGCTCAGCTGGGAGAGCGCTACAATGGCATTGTAGAGGTCGCCGGTTCGATCCCGGCTGGCTCCACCACTCCCCGCTGTCCCCATCGTCTAGAGGCCTAGGACACCACCCTTTCACGGTGGCGACCGGGGTTCGAATCCCCGTGGGGACGCCACTTCGCGAAGAGTGAGTGGTTGCGCATCTGTCGTACTGCGCTGGAATGTTGCACAATTGCGTTTCGCAAATCATTTTGATGACCACGGAGCGGTAGTTCAGCTGGTTAGAATGCTGGCCTGTCACGCCGGAGGTCGCGGGTTCGAGTCCCGTCCGCTCCGCCAGTCATCAAACCGATCGACACGAGAAGCCCGCCTCACGCGGGCTTTCGTGCATGCACGCCGTGACTTCCGGCAGGCCTTCCGTCCGGAATTGAAACATTATATCGTTCCGCACCTGACGGTCCGGTGCGGAAGGCTGGCGTTGTGCACAAGACGTGGACACAGGCGATTGCGATGCGCATCCGCGCGCCGGTTCTGTCCGGCGCGTGCGCGCTGATGCTTGCCGGCTGCGCCGTCGGACCGAACTTCGAAAAGCCGGCAGCACCGAAAGTCGACCGCTACACGGCACAGCCGGTCACCGCAACCACCACGACGCCGGACATTGCCGGTGGCAATTCACAACGTTTCGATACCGGCGCCGATATCGCCGGCGACTGGTGGACCTTGTTCCATTCGAAGCAATTGAACGGGCTGATCGAAACCGCGCTCGCAAATAATCCGGATCTGAAAGCCGCGCAGGCGGCGCTGACGCAGGCGCACGAAAACACACTGGCGCAACGCGGTGCGTACTGGCCTCAAGTAAACGCCGAACTCAACGCGACGCGCTACAAGCAGCCCGGCTCGCTGGCGCCGGTGCCCAGCAACAACGCACTTTTGTACAACCTGTTTACGCCGCAGGTCAGCGTGTCGTACGTTCCAGATGTGTTCGGGCTGAACCGCCGCACGGTCGAATCGCTGCAGGCGCAAACGCAAGCCGCGCGTTTCCAGATGATCGCGGCGTGGAACACGCTGACGTCCAACATCGCGGTGGCGGCAATCACCGATGCCTCGCTGAAAGCGCAGATCGATGCGACGAACGAATTGATCGGCATCGAATCGCAGTCGGTCGATCTGATGCGTTATCGCTATTCCAAGGGCGATGCCAGTCAACTGGATGTCTCCGCACAGGAAGCGCAGCTTGCGCAAACGAAAGCGACCTTGCCGCCGCTGATGCAGCAACGCGATCAGCAGCAGCATCTGCTGGCCGTGTTGACGGGCAAGTTTCCGGCGCAGTCGCAATTGTCCGATTTCGATTTCGCCGATCTGCAACTGCCTGCGGATTTGCCGCTGAGCCTGCCTTCGAAGCTGGTGGAGCAAAGACCTGATGTACGTCAGGCGCAAGCGAACTGGCATGCCGCCAGCGCACAGATAGGTGTAGCAATCGCGCAGCGCTTTCCGCAGATCACGCTGAGCGCGGATGCCGGCAGCAGCGCGCTGGCGATCGGACAGGTGTTCAAGGCCGGCACCGGCTTCTGGACGCTCGGCGCGGATGTTCTGGCGCCGATTTTCCAGGGCGGCAAATTGTTGCATCAGCAGCGTGCAGCGGAAGCCGCGGCGCAACAAGCCGCCGAGCAATACCGCAGCACAGTGCTGACCGCGTTCCAGAACGTCGCCGACACGCTGACCGCCTTGCAGCACGATGCGGAAGCATTGCAAGCCGCAGCGAAAGCGGAAAGCGCCGCGCGCACCACGCTGCAACTTTCGCAACGGCAGTTGCGCGACGGCTACATCGATCAGCTCGCCTTGTTGAGCGCCGAGCAGGCGTACCAGCAGGCGCGCATCGCGCGCGTGCAAGCGCAAGCTGCGCGCTACGCCGACACTGCGGCGCTGTTCCAGGCGCTGGGCGGCGGCTGGTGGAACCGGAAGGAGTTGGCGGAGGAAGAAAATCCGTGAATCTCGATTTTGATTTGCTGCGCTTTCGCTTCCCCCTCACCCGCCAAGCATTGCGCGCTTGTCTTCCTCTCCCCACTGGGGAGAGGATTGGGGTAAGGGGGCGGTGGGCGCACGCAATCTGTCTTGCGCTAATTGCGATTCTTGGCTTGGCCGGCTGCTCTTCCAGCACCAACGACACGCAAGCCTCCGCCAAACCAGAGAACGTCACGCTCACTGCGGCGCAGCGACAGCGCATCACGCTCTACACGGTCGCGCCATCCAGTTTCCATACCAGCATCGACACCACCGGCGTGGTGGATTTCGATCAGGACCAAGCCACGCAAATCCTGGCGCCGTTCTCCGGGCCGGTGTCGACATTGCTGGTGGCACAAGGCGATCGCGTCAAGCGCGGACAGCCACTCGCAACAGTAACTTCACCGGATTTCGCCGCCGCGCTCGGTGCGTATCGCAAGGCCGTGGTGACCGCCAAGAACGCGCGCCGCGTGGCCGACTACGACATCGACATGCTGCAACACCACGCGATCTCGCAGCGCGAAGCGGAGCAGGCGCAGACCGATGCAGCGGGCGCGGAAGCCGACCGCACTGCGGCATTGCAGGCGTTGGCCGCGCTGGACATCGACCCGCAAGCATTGGCTGCGCTGCGCGCCGGCAAGGATGTCACGCACGTGGAAGGCGTGATCCGCGCGCCGGTTGCCGGCATCGTGGTGGAGAAAAACATCACGCCCGGACAGCTCTTGCAAGCCGGCAGCACGCCCTGCTTCACCGTCGCCAATCTCTCGCGCGTGTGGGTGAATGCCAATGTGTTCGGCGATGACGTCGCTTCCGTGCACGATGGCGATTCGGCGCAAGTCTTCGCCGACGAAAACAGCACGCTGATGACCGGCACCGTCACCAACGTTTCGGCGGAAGTGGATCCGGACACGCGCGCGGTCGTGGCGCGTGTGGACGTGCCCAATCCGCACGGCGCATTGAAAAAGCAGATGTACGTGCGCGTGCGGATCGAATCGCGCAAAGCGCGCGACGGAATTCTCGTGCCGGTCTCGGCGGTGCTGCGCGACGACGACAACCTGCCCTTCGTGTATGTCGTGCAGCCGGATGACAGCTATGCGCGCGCGCACGTCACGCTGGGCGAGCGCGTCGGCAACGATTACCTGATCCCGTCCGGTCTGCACACGGGCGAGCGCATCGTCAGTGACGGCGCGTTGTTTCTGCGCTTCATCGAAACGCAATGAGCGCACAGATCGAGGACGCGGCGCGACGCGCGTCGCTGATCAACCGCATCGTCGCGTTCGCGCTGGCGCAGCGGCTGCTGATCATCCTGCTGGCGGCGGCATTGGTTGCAGCGGGCTGGTGGGCGCTCGAGCGTCTGCCGATGGATGCCTACCCCGACCTCTCGCCGCCGATGGTGGACATCGTCACGCAGTGGCCGGGACATTCGGCGGAAGAAGTCGAACGCCTGATTTCCGTGCCGATGGAACGCGCCATGGCCGACGTGCCGGACATGGTGATGAAGCGATCGGTGTCGCTGTACGGCCTTTCCGATGTCACGCTGACCTTCAGCGATAGCACCGACAAGTATTTCGCGCGGCAGCAGGTGTTCAACCGGCTGAGCGATGCCGAGTTGCCGGAAGGCGTGACGCCTTCGGTGTCGCCGCTCTCGTCGCCTTCCGGGTTGATCTATCGCTACGTGCTGCAAAGTTCCGACCGTTCGCCGACCGAACTGAAAACCCTGCAGGACTGGGTGATCGCGCCGCAGTACCGCGCGGTGCCCGGAGTGGCCGACGATTCCGCCTTCGGCGGCGGCGACATGCAATACCAGGTGCTGCTCGATCCGGCGAAGATCGCGGCTGTTGGATTGTCTGTTTCGCAAGTCGAAGCTTCGCTCGCCGCCAACAACGGCAACGCCGGCGGCGGTTTCTATTCGCAGGGCGGACAGTTCTATTACGTGCGGGGCCTGGGCCGTCTGCAGACGCTGGAAGACATCGGCAACGTGGTGGTGGCCGTGCACGACGGCACGCCGGTGCTGGTGAAGGACGTCGGCACGGTGACGCTCGGCATCGCGCCGCGGCTGGGCGAATTCGGTTACATGAATCAGAACGACGCGGTCGAAGGCGTGATCCTGCTGCGCACCGGCGAGAAGACGCAGGACGTGCTGCGCGGCATCGAGGCGAAAACGAAGGAACTCAACGAGTCGGTGTTGCCGCGCGACGTCAAGATCCATCCGTTCTACGACCTGAGTCATCTGATCGAAGAAACCACGCAAGTCGTCGAGCGCAACCTGCTCGCGGGCATGTTGCTGGTCGCCGCGGTGCTGGTGTTTTTTCTTTACGACGTGCGAGCCGGGTTGATCGTCGCGGTGACGATTCCGCTGGCGCTGTTGTTCGCGTTCTGCTGCCTGCACCTGCAAGGCGCATCCGCCAACCTGCTTTCGATCGGCGCGGTGGACTTCGGCATCCTGGTGGACGGCGCGATCTTCATGGTGGAGAACATCTTCCGCGAGATCGCCGCGCGCGTGGAAACAGAGGAATCGCTGGACGTGCGCGCGATCATCATCCAGGCAGCGTCCGAAGTGGATCGCCCACTGGTGTATGCGGTGGCGGTGATCGTGGCGAGCTTCCTGCCGATCTACGTGTTGACAGGTCCGTCCGGCACGCTGTTCAAGCCGATGGCCGACACGATGATCTACGCGTTGATCGGCTCGTTGATCGTGACGCTCACGCTCTTGCCGGTGCTGTGCGCGCTGCTCATGCGGCGCGGCGTACGCGAGCGGCGCAACCGGATTTTCGAGCACGTGCGCAGCGGTTACGCGCGCTGGCTGGATCGTTCTCTCGCCAAGCCGTGGCCCACCACGATCATTCCTGCGGTCCTGCTGGGACTTTCATTGTTGCTGGTGCCCGCGATCGGTGCGGAGTTCATGCCGCATCTGGACGAAGGCGCGCTGTGGGTGCGCGCGACGATGCCCTACACCATTTCCTACGACGAGGCTGCGAAGATCACGCCACAGATCCGCGACGTGCTGCGTTCGTTTCCGGTGGTGACGACGGTGTCGTCGGAGCTGGGGCGTCCCGACGACGGGACCGATGCCACGGGTTTCTTCAATGTCGAATTCTTCGTCGGGCTGAAGCCGTATTCGCAATGGCACGGCGCCTACCGCGACAAGCCGGCGCTGATCGAAGCGATCGACAAGAAGCTGCAAGCCTTTCCCGGCATTCAGTTCAATTACACGCAGCCGGCCGAAGACGCAGTGGACGAAGCCGAAACGGGTTTGAAGAGCGCGCTGGCGGTGAAGGTGTTCGGTTCCGACCTGCAAACGCTGCAGGACAAGGGCAAGGCGATCAAGCAGGTGTTGCAGCGCGTACGCGGCATCAGCGACGTGACCTTGGTGCACGAGCTGGGGCAACCGAGTCTGACGATCAAGATCGACCGCGCCAAGATCGCGCGTTACGGCTTGAACGTGTCCGACATCAATGCGCTGATCGAAACCGCGATCGGCGGCGATACCGCCACGCAAGTCGTGCAAGGCGAACGCGAATTCGATCTGGTGGTGCGGCTGGCGCAACGCTTCCGCGACAATCCGCAGGAAATCGGCGACATCCCCGTCGCCACGCCTTCCGGCGCACAGGTGCCGCTGAAGGAACTGGCGACCATCGGCGAGTCAAACGGCGCGTCCTTCATCTATCGCGAGAACGATTCGCGCTACATCGGCGTGCAGTTCTCCGTCACTGGCCGTGATCTCGCCGGTGCGGTGAACGACGCGATGCAACAGGTGCAGAAAACCGTCACGCTGCCGCGCGGCTACCGGCTGGACTGGGGCGGCGAGTACAAGGAATACACCGCATCGCGCGCACAGATGAACGTGATCCTGCCGCTGACGCTGGTGCTGATCTTCGGTCTGCTGTTCGTGTTGTACGGCAATTTCAAATTCCCGTTCATCACCGTCTTGGGCGTGTTGCTCTCCGCGCCGTTCGGCGCATTGATCGCGCTCTGGCTGACCGGCACGCCGTTCTCGGTTTCGTCCGGTATCGGCTTCATCGTGCTGTTCGGCGTGTCGGTGCTGACCGGCGTGGTCTACATTTCCTGCGTCAACGAATTGCGGCTGCAAGGCATGCAGATCGCCGAAGCGATCCACGAGGCGGCGTTGCTGCGCCTGCGCCCGATCATGATGACCGCGCTGGTGGCCGCGCTGGGATTGCTTCCCGCGGCGCTGGCGACCGGCGTCGGCACCGATTCTCAGCGGCCGTTCGCGCTGGTGATCGTAGCCGGCATGCTTTCCCGCCTGATCATCAGCATCTTCCTGATGCCGGCGTTGTATGCGCTGGTCGCGAGACCGGGCGATCGCTTGCAGGTTTGATATTGCGCCAGGCAATCAGCGCATCGCGACGCGCTCGCCCACCCAGCCGTAACCCGCCTTGCGCGCATCCGTTGCCAACGCATCGCGCGACGACTTGATCGCGGCCGCATCGTTGCCGCGCTCCAGGACGTGCAGCATCGCCAGCCGCGCTTCGAACGCATAGCCAATCCAGCGGCGCTTCTGCGCGTCGTCGGTGTATCCGCGCAAGGCAGCCAACGCCTGCGCGGGCTGTCCGAGTTGCGCCTGCAGCTCGGCCATCGCGATGTCCAGGTACAACACTTCCTGCCGTGCGGTGACCTGGCTGCGCAGGTCGCCCGCGCGTTTCAGTGCCGCGTCGCGCGCGGCGGTGTCGTTCTGCGCAGCGGCGCACAAGGCCAGCAACGCACTGGCGGTCGCCTCGCCGGGCGTCTCCTTCGCCGCGGCCCAGCCGTCGCGCGAACGCCGCAACAGATCGCGCGCGTCGGCCCAATGCAACCGGCCCATCGCGATCTGGCCCAGCACGAGCTGCGAGTTGGCGGCATCGAATCCGTCCTTCGCCGCGATGGCGTTCTGCTCGATACGCGTGAACTCGGCGGCAGCCTGATCCACTTCGCCGCGATCGAGCGCGATCTGTGCGCATTCGAAATCCGCCTCGGGTGGACGTGACGAGGCATTCAATGCGAGTTTCGCCTTCTGCATCTGGTCGCACGTGTCGCGCGCGGCACCCAGCTCTCCGCGTACGCGCAACAGATCCGCATACGCCGAAAGCGCGAAGACCAAGTGCGAGCGTTCGCCGGCTTGCCGATCCAGCTCGACCGCTTCGCGGTACATCGCCGCAACCTCGTCGCCGGCTGATTCGTCCGACAGCACGGTGGCGAGCCCCGTCAGGCTCCAGGCCTGGCGCACCTTGTCGTCGGTTTCGCGGCCGATCGCCAGCGCCTGGCGCAGCGCGGCTTCGGTGCCGTCGCGGTCGCCCGCATTCCAGAGCATGCGCGAGAGATCGCTATACACCGCAGCCTCACCACCCAGGTCGCCGACGCCCTGATAGATGGTCATCGCGCGCTGGTAATTCTCGCGGGCGGCCGCGACCTGGTTGAAGTTGTACATCAGGTTGCCGAGATTCTGGTACGCCAGCGCTTCTCCGTGCGGGTTGCCGATGAGGTGAAAATCCGCTGCGGCCTGACGCAGCACCGGCTCGGCTTGCTTGTCCACGTCCAGCGCGATGCCGAGCTGCAACTCCGCCTGCGCGACCAGCCCGGTTTCGCCCCGTTCCTGTGCCTGCTGCAAGGCCAGCCGCGCATGCGGGATCAGCGCCGCACCGTTGCCGCGCGCGGATTCGATTTGAGCCGCTGCAAGTTCGTAGCGTGGATCGCCAATGGCGCCGGGTAACTTGCGTGCAGCGGCGAGCGCCGCGATCGCCTCGTCGTACTTCGTGGCGATGATGAGCTTGTCGACAAGCTGCAGGCGGAAATCCGGATCCTGCGGACGCAAGGCCACCAATGTCGCCCAAGTTCGCGCGGCTTCGGTGTGATTCCCTTGCAGGGTGAACCGCAGCGCCTCGATCTGCAAGCGATCTTCCTGCGGCAGGCCATCCGCGTTCTGCAGCGCCTGCCCGGATGCCGCGATCGCCTTGGCGCGATAGCCCAGTGACGACCACGCGCGCGCCAGATAGAGATAAGCCGGCGCGTACCCCGGCGCCTGCGCGATCGCCTGCAGCAATTCGTCGCGCGCACGCGCGGCGTCGTATTGATCCAGCGCCTGCAGCGCGAAGCCGAGATGCCGCGCCACTTCCGCGCTGGCCGGCTGCGCGCTGGCGATCTGTTTCAGGGTCGCGGGATCGGAACGTTCGCCGAAACGGTTGCGCAGGTCGTCGCCCATCCGCGCGACCAGATTCGGGAGATCGCTGATCGCGGATTCGCGAGTCAGCGTAGCGAACGGCGCGCCGCTTTGCGCATCCTGGACGATGAGATCGACGCGCAATTGCGGCGAGTCCGCATTGCCTGAAACCAGATACGCGCCACTCAGCACGTAATGCGTACCGAGCCGCCGTTGCAACGCGGCCAGGCTGGACGGCGCATAGCCGCCTGCATCGGGCGCGGGCAGATCCGCGCGCGCAGGCCGCACCAGTTCCTCCGAGACCGCGTGCAGTTTTCCGTTCGCCGCGACTTCGGTCGCCAGCATCTGCTCCAGCGCGGGACCGAGCCATGCATCCTTGGCGTTGCGGGAAAGATTGTTGAAATCCACGATCGCGACTGCACCGGGATCCGGCGCGATGGCCACTTGATCGCCCCGATGCGATCCGCGCGCGGCGAACCACGCGGCAACCACCACGATGAGCGCAAGCGCGGCGATCGCAAAAAGCCATTGCGCACGCTTCGAATCCGGAGCGCCGGGCTCATCGCGCGACTCGATCGCAGTGGTTGGACGAGTGTCGATCGCCGGCGCCGGCGCAACCGCCGCATCCGTCACGTTCGCATCCGCGGCAACACTCTGCACCGGCGCCACGAAGCGATAACCCAGCTTCGGCACAGTTTCGATGTAGCGGCTTTCGTCCTCGCCGTCGCCGAGCGCGCGGCGGATCAGCCAGATGTGCTTGGTGAGATTGGATTCGTGCACGAATCCGCGCGGCCACAGCGCCGCCATCAGCTCGTCCTTGCTCACCACGTGTCCGGCGCGCTCGACCAGCAGCACCAGCGTGTCGAAAACCTTGGGCGTCAGCGTGACCGCCTGACCATGCACCCGCAGCCGGCGTTCGCGCGGATCGAGCTCGCAATCGGCGAAGCGGTACACCGCCTGCTCCTGCGCTGGGTGTTCCTGCGCCGACACGCCCCCGCTCCACGGCAGGAAATGAGCAGCAATTCTGCCAGAAAACTGCCAGCGAACTGGAGAAGAGGTTTCCACATCGCAAGGCCACGCTCCCCGCGCCCGCCCGATGGCGGCTACCCATTCACTAGGGAGACTTTTGTGAACAAGAAAATCTACAGCCTGGTCTGGAGCCGCGCGCACCATCGAGTCGTGGTGGCGTCAGAACTCGCCACCTGCAAATCAGGGTCGTCAATTGGTATTGCCCGAGCGAATCGCGGCAAGGGCCTGAAGCCGATTTTCCTGGCCGCAGCGCTGGCCACGGCAGTGTCGATTATTACGGAGGCACCGGCGCGCGAAGCAACTGCGACTCAATCATTTGTGTCGCAATCCCGATACTTGACTTGGGATGAAGTCGCAGGAGCGGGCGCCAATCCCGCGCCACAGACCGGCTCGAATAGCGGCACGTGCGATGGGTTTGTTTCCGAATCCGCCAACGGCGACTTCGCGATGGCCTGTGGCAGCTTTTCGCAAGCAAATGGCGATGGTGGAACCGCAATTGGGGTCGGAACACTCGCCAACTACCAGGGCGCTACGGCGCTTGGCAATGCAGCTCATGCCAACGCCGATCACTCGACGGCGGTGGGTTATTCCGCATATGCGGAAGCTGGTGCGAATCACGCTTCGGTGTTCGGCGCCAACGCCATTGCCACATCCGGCGGCGCAACGGCCATCGGCTACCGCGCGAGCGGGAGCGGGGGCAATAGCACTGTCGTCGGAACATATGCCGCTGCCGGCGCGTTGGAT
>Ga0070740_10004882_pt1 | contig 12847 bp, 11 predicted proteins | sample Coa_R2_FD_67286 | JGI IMG/M metagenome (GOLD analysis project Ga0070740, IMG submission 67286) | Surface soil microbial communities from Centralia Pennsylvania, which are recovering from an underground coalmine fire - Coalmine... | ecosystem: Environmental > Terrestrial > Soil > Unclassified ...
TGTTCATCGAGGAGACGGCCTTGCCGGCGTCGGTGCGCGGACCGGTGGAACGGTTGGTGGACATATCGGGACCTCCAGAAAAGAAAAAAGCCGCTCGAACGAGCGGCTTTTGGACGGAGGTTTTGCGGCCTCCTGCTTTCATGGTAGCGGGCGGGACCCAATGCCAAGCCGCGCGGTGAGGGGTAAGAACTGGCATTCAGGCGACTTAACAAAATGCCGAGCGCTGTGAACGGCTCCTTTGGGGGGCGGAAATCCGGTCAGCCTGCACCGAAAGCCACGACACGGCCGGACGGGCTTGACGTCCCAACAGATCTCTGGTAAGCGTTAAAAACGCCTTCTTTGGGAGGGGTGTGATGAGTCCTTCTGACCGCGTCCAGTCGGTACTGCAATTCAAAGGCGGCGCGCTGTGGACGGTATCGCCCGACGCCACCGTATATGAAGCGATCCAGATGATGTCGGACCGCGAGATCGGCGCTTTGCCCGTGGTTTCGAGCAGCGGCGAGCTCGAAGGGATTTTCTCGGAGCGCGATTATGCGCGCAAGATCATTCTGCAAGGGCGGTCGTCGCGCGACACGCTGGTGCGCGAGATCATGACAGCGGACCCTGTCACGGTAACGCTCGGAGACTCGGTGGAACACTGCATGCGCATCATGACGGACCACCGGGTGCGGCACCTGCCGGTGTGCGACGGCCGGAAGCTGGTCGGCATCGTTTCGATCGGCGATCTTGTGAACTGGATCATTTCCGCTCACGAGGAAGCGATCTCGCACCTGACGAGCTACATCGCCGGCGGGTACCCGGGATAGGGGATAAGGGCGCCGCTAAGGCGGGCGATTGACGGGGCTTGCTCCGGGGCGAGGGGGGCGTGTGCGCAACGGCATGATAAAATTACGCTTAACCCTCCTTCCCAAAAGATCATCATGTATTGGAGCAAGCTCTTTATTCCCACCCTCCGCGAAACTCCCGCGGAGGCGGAAGTCGTCAGCCATCAGCTTTTGCTGCGCGCCGGCTACATACGCCAATTAGCGGCAGGCATTTACAGCTATCTCTTTCTGGCGCAGCGCGCAATTCTGAAAATAGAGCGCATTGTGCGCGAGGAGATGGACGCCATCGGGGCGCAGGAGATGCTGCTTCCGGCGCTGAACCCGGCGGAGCTGTGGCAGGAATCGGGGCGCTGGTCGGTGATGGGCGACAACATGTTCCGTTTAAAAGACCGGTTTGGGCGGGACCTGTGCCTGGGGATGACGCACGAAGAGGTGATGACGAGCATTGCTCGGGGCGAGCTGCGTTCTTACAAGCAGCTTCCGCAGATCTGGTATCAGATTCAGACGAAATTCCGCGACGAGGCGCGACCCAAGAGCGGTTTGCTGCGGGTGCGGCAGTTCCTCATGAAGGATTCGTACTCGTTCGATCTGGGGCCGGAGGGGCTTGACGTTTCGTATCAGAAGCACCATGACGCCTATTGCCGGATTTTCGACCGCTGCGGGCTGAAGTACACGGTGGTGGAGGCGCATTCGGGGGCGATGGGAGGGAGCCAGTCGCATGAGTTCATGGTGAAATCGGACGCCGGCGAGGATTACATTGTCCTCTGCGATCATTGCGGCTACTCCGCCAATCTGGAAAAGGCGCAAAGCGATCTGCCGGCGGCTGGCGAAGCGGATCCGGCGGACGATCTCCAGCCTGAAGAGTTCCACACGCCGGGCAAGAAGACGATCGCGGAAGTCTCGGAGTTCGACGGAGCGCCGCCGACCTCGCATATCAAGAGCCTGGTGATGGTGGCCGACGGACAGCCTGTGCTGGCGTTATTGCGGGGCGATCACTCGCTGAGCGAGACGAAGTTTCTGAGCGCGGTGGGGGCGCAGGAGCTTCGTCCGGCGCATCCTGAAGAGCTGCGGCGGTGGCTGGGGGCGGATGCGGGCTCGCTGGGTCCGGTGGGGGTGAACCATCGCGTCCGCGTGATCGCCGACCACGCCCTCAAGGGCCGCAGGAACATGATTGCGGGGGCGAACAAAGACGATTATCACCTGCGCAACGTCACTCCCGGCGAGGATTTCGAGGCCGAGTTTTTCGATTTGCGGCAGGTGGAGGAAGGCGACCGCTGCGTGCGCTGCGGCGGCGCGCTGCGGCTCGAGAAGTCGGTTGAGATCGGGCATATTTTCAAGCTGGGGTATAAGTATTCCGAGCCGATGGGCCTGCGCGTGGCCAATGAAGCGGGCCAGGAGGTGACGCCGATCATGGGTTCCTACGGCATCGGCATTGAGCGCATTCTGAGCGCCGCGGTGGAGTTGTATCACGACCAGGACGGCATGTCGCTGCCGGCCTCGATCGCGCCGTTTTCTGTTGTGATCACGCCGGTGCACTTCGGCGATGCGAAACAGCGCGAAGCGGCGGTATCGATCTACACAGCGTGCCGGGACAGCGGCCTTGATGCGCTGCTGGACGACCGGGACGAGCGGCCGGGCGTGAAGTTCAAGGACGCCGATCTGATTGGCATTCCGTATCGGGTCACTGTGGGCAAGAAGATCGCGCAGGGCCAGGTTGAAATCGTGAACCGCCGCACGCGGCAATCGACTGATGTTCCCATCGAGAACGTCGCGTCGTTTCTGAAGGCGCAATGAATCCGGCCTGGGACGGGGTTCGACGGCAGTTCCCCGTGCTCGAACGCTGGACCTATCTGAACACGGCCACGTATGGCCAGATGCCGCTTAGCAGCGCTGAAGCGGTGGCGCGGCATTTCGCGCGGCGCGATGAATTGGGATGCATTGATTTTCTCTCCTGGTTCGACGATCACGACCGTCTGCGGGGGTCGATTGCGCGGCTGATCCACGCATCGGCGGAGGACATTGCGTTTATACCGAACGCCTCCGCTGCGCTCGCGATTCTGTTGCAGGGGCTGGAGTGGGGCGAAGGCGACCAGGTGGTGACGCTGTCGGACGAGTTTCCCAATAACTTATACGCGCCGCACTTCCGGAGCCGGGTGGAGTTCGTCGAAACGGAGTGGGAGCGCTTTGAAGAAGCGATCACCAGCCGGACGAGGCTGGCGCTGCTGAGCATGCTGAACTACTCGAGCGGGCGGCGGCCGCCGCTGGAGCAGCTAGGGCCGCGGCTGCGGGCAAATGGAACGCTGTTGTACGTGGATGGCACGCAGGGCGTGGGCGCATTGCAATTCGATGTTCAGCGGATCCGTCCGGCGATGCTGGCGGTGCACGGCTACAAATGGATGCTGGCGCCGACGGGGGCGGGCTTCATGTATGTCGATCCCGCGCTGCGCGACCGGCTGCGCCCGACCGTGGTGGGCTGGCGCAGCGATCGCGCGTGGCGTCAAGTGAACGCGCTGCATCACGGCCGGCCGCGGTTGAAGGATGCGGCCGAAAAGTACGAGGGCGGCAATTTGCCGCACGCGCTGCTGTACGCGCTGGAGCCGCCGGTGGAGATGATGCTGGAGCTGGGTCCGGAGAAGATTGAGGCCCGGGTGCTGGAACTGGCCCGCCTGGTGCGATGCGCGCTTCGCGATGCGGGCGCGGAGGTGGAGGAAGGCGAGACGCCGATCGTTGCGGGGCGGTTTAAGGGCGTGGATGTATCGCGGGTTGCAAGCGAACTGAAGCAACGGCGGGTAATCGTATCAGCGCGGCGCGGGCATTTGCGAGTGTCGGCGCATTTCTACAACAACGAAGGCGACATCGCGCGGTTCGCGGACGAATTGAAGCGACTGATATAAGGCTACTTTTTGGGCGGATTGATCATGATATGCGCGCCGGCGGTTCCGGGCGACATGAGCCACGGCGCGCTCTCACTCGCTTTTGTCGAGAGGCCGGTGGTCTCGGGCGTCGCGAACGGGACATAAATGACCCAGCGCTGGTACGGATTCTCAACCTTGCCGCTGGCCGGATCGAAGCTTGTGCCAGTGAGCACATACAGCGTTCGCGGCGCTCTGGGCATGGGCAGCTTGCCTTCCTCGACTTCCTTGAAACGAATCTCGTTGCGCTTTGCTCCGGTTACGCCTTGGGCCAGGAGTTCACGGCCGCGCGCCATGAACGGCTCCAGATCCTTGTGGTAGCAGGCGACGTTGAAGGCGGGCTTGGCGGGATCGCTGGCCAGGCAGATGAGTTCGTTTTTCCCTTGACGAAGCCACACTCTCCGGCCCTGGGCGTCGAAGCCGAGCACCGCCGCGCCGTCGCGCAGCTCCTGGGGAGCGGCGAGCACGGCGCCGGCGATCTGGATCTGAGGAGAAGGGACATCGGCGGCGACCGCCAGAGCCAGGGCAGCCAGCGCGGCAAGACCGATCTTTCGCGTCATGTCTGAGTTTCACGATATCACGCTGATTGGGAGGCGAAAAATTCCAGCCCGAGGAGCGGCTATGGCGCGGCTCCAAAAGCAGCGCCGATCAATCGTAATATTCCAGACCCAAATGGGTGATGAGGTCCTCCCCGCGCATCCAGCGGAGCGTGTTCTTCAGTTTCATGAGCTGAATGAAGATATCGTGTTCCGGATAGACCTCGGGCGCATGCATAGGCGCCTTGAAATAGAACGACAGCCACTCCTGGACGCCGCGCATACCGGCGCGCTGCGCCAGATCCAAAAACAGGACGATGTCCAAAACCAGGGGCGCCGCCAGGATCGAGTCGCGGCACAGGAAGTTCACCTTAATCTGCATCGGGTAGCCGAGCCACCCGAAAATGTCGATATTATCCCAGCCCTCCTTGGCATCCCCCCGCGGGGGGTAGTACTCGATGCGAACTTTATGATAAAAATCGCGGTACAGGTCGGGATACAGCTCGCGCTGCAAAATGTATTCGAGGGCGGAGGACTTACTGACCTCCTTGGAGCGGAACGAGCCGGGATCGTCCAAGACTTCGCCGTCGCGATTGCCGAGGATATTCGTGGAGAACCAGCCGCTGAGCCCCAGCAAGCGCGATTTCAGGCCTGGCGCGATGAGGGTTTTCATGAAGGTCTGCCCGCTTTTGAAATCCTTGCCGGCCACTGGCAAATTCATTTTGCGGGCGAGCTCCAGCAGAGCGGGCGTATCGGTAGTGATGTGCGGGGCGCCATTGGCGTAGGGCACGCCGCACTTCAGCGCCGCATAAGCATAGATCTGGCTGGGCGAAATTTCCGGGTCGTTTTTCTGGAGGCCGCACTCGAAGTCCCTGAGCGTGGCATGCACGGGGGCGGGCTGACGAAACACTTCCGTGGAGGCGCACCAGATCATAATCATGCGAGAGACGCCGGTTTGTTTTTGGAAGCTCCGGATATCGTCCATGAGCATTTCGGCATGATCCATTTTTGAGCCCGGCGGCTTGACATTAGGGCCCTCGAGCCGGCGCACAAACTCGCGGTCGAAAACAGCGGGCATCGGGCGCAGTGCTGACAGTGGTTCGCGGAGTTTTTCGAGAAGCGGCATTTCCAGGACTCCGGCCTTAACCGCCGCCTCATAGGCGTTATCCTCAAAAATATCCCAGGCGCCGACGACGATATCGTGCAGGTTGGCCAAGGGAACGAACTCCCGGATCGCGGGACTCCGGCCTTCGGTTCGCTTGCCGAGCCGAATGGCGCCGAGCTGGGTGAGGGAGCCGATGGGTTTGCCTAAGCCGCGCTTGATGGCTTCCAGGCCCGCTATGAAGGTGGTGGTAACCGCACCCATTCCTGGGATCAGAACGCCTAACTTACCGCCGGCGGGCGCAATGGGGACGGGCTTCTTCGCGGACATGACCACGCTCCTTTCGAGGGCGAACTGCTATCTTAGCAACTGCATATAGCTCAATTGCGGAGCTTTGCCCTTGATCGCGGCCTCACCCGGCGCACCGATGCGGCCGTCGCGTGCGAGGACGGCGCTCATGGGGAGGGCGCGAGGCGGGCGGGTTTCAGGGTCCATCCCTGCAAGCGGGCCAGATCGAGCAGTTCGGGCGCAGCGAAGTCCTGAGGGTGAATCACCCAGTTGAATGCTTTTTTGGGATCGGCGGCGAAGTAGGGTTCGAATGCGACGCGCCCGCGGACCAGCGGGACTGGGTCTGAACTGGTTTGGGTGGAGGCGGCCAGGGTGGCGGTGAAATCGGCGAGCGAGAGGGTCTCGGCGCCGATGAACACCTGATTGGGGAGCCGGTGATTGCGTCGAATGAAGTCCGCCGCATCTTCGGCGGCGCGGAGCAACGCCCGCCTGTCGACATCCGGCGCGGGCCATGTGGTCGCGCCGGGCGCGGTAGGACCATCGATGACCGCGGGCGGGATGTGGAGCAGAGCGAGCAGCATGTCGGCGGGCGAGTAGGCTTCGTCGCCAGCCGTGAGGAACACGATGGAGCGGGTGAGATGGCTGGCAATCAGCTTGAGATCGGGAGGCGAGGGCAGCGGAGACCGGTAGAGTTTGGGCAGATCATCGGCGGCGATGAAACGAACGCCTTCCACGGACTGCATGTGCTGGACGTAGCGGCGCAAGACTTCGTAACAGCGTTCGGCGTCCTGTTTTGTGCGGGGGCGGGGCGGCCTCCAGCGCTCTCGGGGCGGGTTCGCGCCGCGGGCGAAGTTGACGGCGTCCCAGAATTCGGCGTTCACGAATTCGGTGGGGTGATAGTAGATGCTGATGAGGCCGCCGCCTGAGGAACGCAGCCGCGCGGCCGCCTGGTCGAAGGCGGCGTAGGCGGCGAAGTCTTCCGGGCCAGCGTCGAGACGGGCCCGGATCTGGTTGGGCCCTAGGTTGAAGACGTAGAGCAGGCCGCCATACCAGAACGGCTGGCCGGCGAGGCCGACATGCTCGCCTTCGTCCAGATAGACGGGGATACCCATACGGCGGAGGGCGAGATTGCTCTGCGGTCCCCAGGAGGAACCCGGCTGGCCATAGCAGCTCGGTTTACGGCCGAAGATGCGCTGGAGATCGAGGGCGCCGGGGCCTTCGCGGCGCTGGAACTCATCGGCGCCCTCCAGATATCCGAAGCGGCGCAGATACTCCGCCGGCGCCGGGTGCAGGCTATGGAAGTTGGAGTGATATCCGATGGAATGCCGGGCGAGGGCATGAATGACATCGGAGCGGCCGCGCGAGCTGAGGACGCGCGCCTTCTCGCCGACCACTTTGAATGTGGCCCGGACGCCGAGTTGGGTCAGATCTGCGGCGATTCGCAGGGCGGCGTCATCGGCGGCCGGGTCGATGTAGTCTTCGGTATCGAACCAGAGGATGACATAGACGGGGGCCGCCGGCGCGGCCGGGAGGATTGCGGCGAGGGTCGCGGCCAGGAGGAGGACCCAGCAGGAGCGGATCATAGGCTTATTCCCCGATGGTAATTTTGTTTTCACCGGGCGCGAGCGGCTGAACGCGGCCGGCCCAGACGATCTCGCCGCTCACCTGGGGCGGCAGGGCGACTTGGGCCTCGAGCGCATTCCCGCGGCGCAGGAGAGAGACAGCGATCTGACCGGCCGGATGCGGCATGACGCCCGAGAGCCGGTTCAGCTTGCCAAGATACGGCTGGATGCGGACGGTTTTGAAGCCGGGCGCGGCCGGCCTCACGCCGAGCAGGGTGCGAAACATATCGACGGCGATGTGAGAGCTCCAGGCGTGGGCATCGGAGCGGGAGGGCTCCGGCGATTCCGGCCAGGTGGTCAAGCCGAGACGCAGCGCCTCGCGCCAGGTTCCGAGCAGGTCCAGAAAGCGATCGCCGAGGCCAGCCTCAAGCAGGGCGGTGTGAATGTAGTAGCGGAAGTACAAGGTGGACTGGGTCAGGGATGCATCCTCGACGAGCTTGGCGGCGATGCGGCGGGCGTCATCCCCTTTGACCAGGCCGGTGAGAATGGCGAAGGCGTTGGCGTGCTGGGAGTAGCTGTCATGTGTGGGCGTATCGGCGAAGAGGCCGCGCGAGGGGTCGTAGTACAGGGTGCGGATGGCGGTCACCAGGGTTTGGGACTTTTCGAGGTATTCGGAGGCGAGCGCCGGGGATCCCAGGGCGCGCTCGAGATCGGCGGCCCACTGGAAGGCGGCGAGCAGTTGGAGATCGAGGATTGCTGAGCTTCCGTCCGGCTGGAGGGGCGGAACGCCGGCGGGCCACTGGCGCACCCAGTCGACGTAATTCCACCAGGGCAGTTTTCCCAGCGAACCGTTCGGTTTCTGCCGCGCAGCGAACCACGACAGCACAGAGCGCACCCCGGGCAGCATTGCCTTCACCAGCCCGGGGTCATCGCGATACATCCAGTAATCGTGCAGCATGCCGATCCAGAGCAGCGAGAAGGGCGGGATGTATTGATACAGGCGGGAAGGGCCGCGGGAGAAGGTCAGGCCGTCGGCGGTCTGGGTGTCGTGAATGGAGAGGATGGCGTTTTTGGCGAGGCGCGCGTCGCCGGAGAGGGTGTAGGTAGCGAGCGCCTCAAGCCGCGTATCGCCGACATATTGAAGCTGCTCATAGTAGGCGCAATCCATGTAGGTTTCGTGGGCGTCGACGCGCAAGGTCCGCCAGCTGACGTCGAGGAATTTCTGGAGTTCGGCATTGACGGCGGCATCGTTGGCGTGGAGTTTCGCGCGCCGCTCAAATGGATAGCCGGTGAAGGTTGTGGTCAGCGCGTCGATAGTGAGGGGCTGGTCCTTGGTTTGGACCGACAATTCGATGTAGCGCCATGTCCGCCACCACAGCGGCCGCCACGAGCGCTTCGAGCCGCCGTCCGGCAGAATTGTATCGCGATACCCCTTGAACTCCTTCGAGTCGACCTGGTTTCGATCGCCCTTGACCCACGCGCCCGGCTCGAATAGCGACTCGGCGTAACGGAGCGAAAGCGAGGCGCCGCGTCCGCCGGTGACGGTCAGTTGCGGATAGCCGGTGGTGTAATAGCCCTGATCGAGGATCAGGGTGGCCTGGGTGTTGGGGGCCACTTGCAGCGGAAAGCCCTCGGGGGCTCTTGAAGGCTGCGCCGTGGTGGGTCGTTGGAAACTTGCCCGCCGGATCTTCAAGGGCGGCTCGGGCCTTTCCTCCTCGGCGGGGATGGTGCGGGGGACCATCATCCAGTAGCTGTGGGCATCCTGCGCCTCGCGGGGCGCTGCGTTGCCGAGCGACGCGGCGGGGGACCACTGGGAATCGTCGAAATCCAGCGTTTCCCAGCCCCAGGGATAGTTGGATGCGTCGAACTGCTCGCCGGGGCCGGCGACATAATACCCGCTCACATCGCGTCCCATCCGAACCGGGACGGGCGCATAGGCCGGATCACGGATGCCCTTCCACTCCGGTCCAGTGTCGACGATGCGTTCGGCGGCGGCGTCGCCCTGGAGCAGGAATCCCGTTTGGTGCGTGACCTGCGCCAAAGGCGCCTCGGGTCCGAAGTTCCAGACTACGGCGGCCAGAACGTTGCGGCCGGGACGCAGTTGCGGAGCGATGTCGATTGTTTCGTAGCGCCAGTGGTAGAGGTCGCCGCGGGCAGGGCCGCAGGAGACGCGCACGCCGTTCACGAACAGTTGATAGCGGTTGTCGGCGGAGGCATGCACGAGGAAGGTCGAAGGTTTTGCCGGGAGCGTGAAGGAGCGACGGAAGTGGTAGACGCCATAGTCGGTGCGGGGCGCGCCGGGTACGGCGATCCAGTGCGCGGGCCAGGGTTTCGACAGCAGATCGGGGTTTGCGGCGGAGAGCGCGAGGCCGCCAAGGGAGGCGAGGATCAGCCGGGCAGACAGCGCCCAACAGGATATCGCCGCCCGGCGCGGCTGATACACTAAACGATTGCTCGCGCTGGCCGGCCGCATTCGAAGATCCGAGTGGGTTTTCATAGGCTATTTCTCATACGTAGCGCTCATCTCCCTGGCATTTCCACTCCAATCCGAGCTCAGGCTGCGGCCGTTTCTAGTAGCGGCGGCAGTGTGTTTGTTGACCTATGTGTGGTCGGGGCTCGAAAAGGAGACGAATTCGGCGGCGTTTGGGGTGATTCGGGACTGGACCGCGCTGCTGTACATTCTGATCGCGTATCGGGAGATGGACTGGTTCACGCCGCCATTCAAGGACTTCCGCCTGGAGCGCGCCTGGCTGCTGTGGGATCGGGCGCTGTTTTACGACTGGGGGTTGAAGAGGGCCATCGAGAGCCTCGGTCCGGCGATACCGGGGTATCTCGAACTGTGCTACATGCTGGTGTACGCCATTGGGCCGTTTTCGGTGGCGGCGTTATATCTGAGCCGGCGGCCGGAGCGCGTGGAGCGCTTTCTGGTCGCTTATGCGGCGGGGACGCTGGCCTCCTATGCGCTGTTTCCGTATTTTCCGTCGGACCCGCCGCGGATTGTTTTTCCGGGAACGGATGCGCCGCTGTACAGCACGCCGTTCCGGAGCTTCAACCTGGCGCTGGTGAGCGGCTACGGGATCCATTCGAGCGTATTTCCGAGCGCGCACGTGTCTTCGGCGTTCGCCGCCGCCTGGGGGTTGATGCGGGTGCTTCCGGAGCGGCCGTGGTTTGGCCGGGGGATGATGATGTATGCGGTTTCGGTTGCGGTAGCGACGATTTACGGCCGGTATCATTACGCTGCGGATGCGGCCGCCGGCTTTTTCACAGGTCTGCTGGCGCTGGGGATCGCGCTGCGAAGGGGGTCTAATCAATTTGAGGCCGGGATCCGATAGACAGATGTGATTTCGACGATCGACCGGAGGGCGGAATGCCGCGACAGGGCATTAAAGGTCCTGGCCGACCTGCCTCCGTTCTCGCCCGTGCTGAACCGGCTTCTGGCGACGCTGGGCGACGAAAACGTTTCGTATGCGCGGGTGGCCGACACCATTGAAAAGGACACGGTGGTGGCGGGCAATATACTGAAGCTGGTCAACTCAGCGATGTATGGCCGTTCGGCGGCGATTACCTCAGTGCGCCATGCCGTGTCGCTGTTGGGGGTGGCGAAGCTGCGAAACGCGGTGTTCAGCCTGTCGGTTTCGCGCATGTGGAGCCACTTGCGGACGCCGCCCGGCTGGTCGATGGCGCGGTTCAACCTCCACTGTGTGGGAGTGGCGATTCTGGCCGATCTGATGGCGCAGCGCGTGCCGGTAGCCTATGCCGAGGGGGCGTTCGTTGCGGGACTGTTCCATGATCTGGGGAAGCTGCTGATCGCCTTCGCGCTTCCGGAGGAATACGAGCACATTCAAGCGGCCGGGTCGCAGGAATCGCAGATGGAGTGCGAGCTGAACGAGCTGGGCTTCACGCACGCGGAGCTGTCGGCGGAGGCGGTTGCGAAATGGAAGCTGCCGGCGCCGGTGCGCCTGGCCGTGCAATTCCATCACGCCCCGGCGCTGGACTGCTCGGAGCGCCGTCCCGGGGAACGGCGATTGTCGCTGGCGCTCAGTTGCGCGAACGAGTACGTGAACGCAGCCGGGATCACGGGGGACGGCAAAGCTCAGAGCGGGGCCCGCGAACCGTTAAGCTATCTCGCGCCGCTGGAGCTGGATGAAGTTTCGTCCTGCCTGGTGAAGGACTTCGAACAGGAGTTTGAAGCGATTACGCCGTTTTTCCGGTGAGGGCGGCGGTGTGCGCCGTAAACAGCACGGCGGCGATCCAAACCAGGTCCGCGGCGAGCAGGTGAATCATCTGCATGGGAACGGGCGCGAGAGCGGCGACATTGATGGCGCCGAGGGCGAGCTGAAGGAACAGGAGGGCCAAGACGCCGATCGCCAAGCGGGAGGTGCGAGGTGCGTGCGGTTTGCGCACGCGGCCGAGGACGGCGATGGTCAGCAGGGCGGCGGCAGCGACGGCGATGGCGGGATGAAGAACCCGCAAGCGAAGGAACAGATGCGCCGAGGGGGAGAAATCCTGGCGCAGGCCGCCGGACCATGACGCCGCGGGGAAGAGGGTGTCGCCAAGGGCGGCGATTGCGCCGCTGACGCCTGTGAAGACGAGAGCGGCGAGAGCGGCGAGAGAGAGCCAGTCCGGGCGGCGCGATGGAACTTCGGACGTGGATGCCCACCAGGCGGTGAGAGCCAGCACAGCGAGCAAGGTGAAAGTATTGGCAAGGTGGAGCGAGATCCAGGCCGCGCGGGCTGCGGACTGATCCTGAGCGACGTGCTGCAACAGGACGAGAGCGGCGCCGACCAGCGCTTCGGTGAGGATGAAGACGGCGGACAGAGCGGCGGCCAGCCGCACGGGATGGCCGCGCGGACAGGCCCGCCAGGCCCAAACGACGAGCGCGGCAATGGCCGCCAGCGCCAGGCCGCTGGTGGCGCGATGCGTGAACTCGACGAGCATCTCGATATTGCGCGGACGCGGAACGACCTGGCCATCGCACAAGGGCCAGTGATTGCCGCAGCCGGCGCCAGCGCCCGTGGCGCGCACATAGGCGCCCCACAGGATCACGCCGATGTTCAAGGCGACTACGCTCCAGGCGTATACGGCGAAGGAGCGGGCCGCGCTGAGACTACTGGAGGGGGAGATCGCCCTGGCCGTTGGAACCATTGCCATTGCCATTGTCGCCCGATTCGGGGATGACGCTGGCCGCGGCCACCTGGTCGCCTTCCTCCATGCGGACCAGCCGGACGCCTTGGGTGGAGCGGCCGGCCTGGCGAATCTCGCCGGCCTCGAGGCGGATGATTTTTCCTTCCTTGGTGATAATCATCAGGTCGGAGTCTTCTTTGACGGCCAGAGACGCGACCACTTTGCCCACCTTCGGCGTGGTCTTGATGTTGATGACGCCCTTGCGGCCGCGGCCGGTGAGGCGATACTCGGTCAGCGGGGTGCGCTTGCCATAGCCATTTTCTGAGATCGTGAGGATGAGGCCTTCCTCTTCGACGACCTCGGCGGAAACCAGATAATCGCCCTCTTCCAGCTCCATGGCGCGGACCCCGCGAGCGGGACGGCCCATGGGGCGAACCTCATCCTCCTTGAACCGGATGGCCATGCCTTCATGCGACGCCAGGAAGATGTAGTTGCGGCC
>Ga0070740_10004883_pt1 | contig 12844 bp, 11 predicted proteins | sample Coa_R2_FD_67286 | JGI IMG/M metagenome (GOLD analysis project Ga0070740, IMG submission 67286) | Surface soil microbial communities from Centralia Pennsylvania, which are recovering from an underground coalmine fire - Coalmine... | ecosystem: Environmental > Terrestrial > Soil > Unclassified ...
CAGTCCAACGCGGATCTTTCAACCTCGCATCGAATCCCCGTTCACCGGCGCGATCCGGACGCTGTCCACCCCGGCACGTCATAGCGTCCTGGGAAAGCTCAGGCTTAAAATTCCCCTTTCAAAAAAATTCCACCTCATAGCCGATCGGGCTGGGGTAAACTCAGATCAGGACCGCCGCACGAATGAGATACGCGCGCCTCCGCTATCGCGGGTCTGGAGCGCGGCCACTGCGTCCTGTGCGGTCACGCACGAGTTAGCTTTAAGGTCACTTCGATCGCCCGCGCGCCGCGCCTGATGCGTGGTCCGCCGGGCGACTGCGGTTATCAGCAAACAAGGAGATTCAGTGATGGAGACCGTAGCTGATGTGCTTATCGATGGGATTCATCGATGGGGAGTCGACGTGGTTTTTGGTCTGCCCGGCGACGGCATCAACGGCATCATGGAGGCGTTGCGCAAACGCCAGGAGGACGTCCGCTTCATCCAGGTGCGCCACGAAGAGGCCGCCGCTTTCATGGCCTGCGCATACGCCAAATTCACCGGCAAGCTCGGCGCCTGCCTCGCCACCTCCGGTCCCGGCGGTATTCATCTGTTAAACGGACTATACGACGCCAAGCTGGATGGCCAGCCGGTCCTCGCGATGACCGGACTGCATTTTCATGACGTGCTCGACACGCATGCCCAGCAGGACGTCGACCTCGACCGCCTGTTCATGGACGTGGCGGTCTACAACAGCCGTGTTATGGGTCCGGCGCATATCGAGAACGTCACCGAGCTGGCCTGCCGCACTGCGCTCAGCGGCCGCGGTGTTGCGCACATCACGATCCCGGCCGACATCCAGGCGGCCTCGATGTCGCGCCAGATGCGCTCGATGCACAACGTCAGGCATCACACCTCCGACGAGTTCTCGCACGGCACCCGCATCCCCGAGGAACGCAACATCAGGCGCGCCGCCGAAGTGCTCAATGCCGGCAGCAAGGTCGCCATCCTGGTCGGCCAGGGTGCCCTGCGGGCCGGAGCCGAGGTGGAGAAAATCGCCGAACTGCTGGGCGCTCCCATCGTTAAGGCGATGCTGGGAAAGGCGGTCGTTCCCGACGACAGTTCGTACACCACCGGCGGCATCGGACTGGTCGGCACGACTCCTTCAGTGAACGCGATGGAAGAATGCGACACCCTGCTGATGATCGGAACTTCCTTCCCTTACATGGAATTCCTGCCCAAGCCCGGACAGGCGCGCGGCGTGCAGATCGATCTGGACCCGACGCGCATCGGGCTGCGTTATCCGGTCGAAGTGGGGCTGGCGGGCGACAGCGCCGCCACTTTGCGCACCCTGATGCCGCTGCTCAGGCGCAAGGAGGACCGCAGCTTCCTCAAGAAGGCGCATGACGGGATGAAGGACTGGTCGAAGATCATGGAGCAGCGCGCCACGCGCCGCGACAAGCCGATGAAGCCGCAGGTAGTCGCCTGGGAGTTGGGCAAGCGCCTGCGCGATGACGCTATCGTGGCGTCGGATTCGGGCACGATCGCCACCTGGTGGATGCGCCAGATACCGGCGCGGCGCGGCCAGATGCATACCATCTCCGGCACCCTGGCAACCATGGCTTGCGGCTTGCCTTACGCGGTCGGCGCGCAAGTGGCTCATCCCGATCGCCAGGTAGTGGCATTCGTCGGCGACGGCGGTTTCACGATGCTGATGGGTGAGTTTGCCACCTGCGTCAAATACCAGTTGCCGGTCAAAGTAGTCATTATCAAGAACAACAGCCTGGGTCAGATTCGATGGGAGCAAATGGTATTTCAGGGCAACCCTGAATTCGGCATCGAACTGCATCCCATCGATTTTGCCGGTTTCGCCCGCGATTGCGGCGGCGCCGGCTTTACCGTCGAGGATCCCGCCGAGTGCGGCGCCGTCCTCGAGCAGGCTCTCAATACACCCGGTCCGGCCGTCGTGCAGGCGGTGGTCGATCCCTTCGAACCGCCGATGCCGCCCAAAGTCACGGCCACCCAGGCCTTGCATCTGGGCGAAGCCCTGCTCAAGGGACAACCCCATCGCGGCGAGATTGTCAGCACGGTGTTGGGCGAAAAATTCCGCGAGATGATCTAAGGGCCGGTTGCCGAATCTCGAGGAGCCAAAGGGGAGAGGCTGAGATGTATCAGTTCGTTGAACATCGGCTGGGTTCACCGCGTCCGACGCGGGTTGCGGCGGGCATCGATATCGGCGGACTCGCCAAGTACCTGCGCCGCCATATGCGCGGGGAAGTCCGCTTCGACGCCGCCGATCGCGCCATGTACTCCACCGCCGCCGGCAATTACCGGCAGGTGCCGATCGGGGTGGTGATCCCGCGCGACGCCGATGACGTGGCGGCGGCGATCGAGGGCTGCCGCCGCTTCAACGCACCTGTCGTGTTCCGCGGCGGCGGCACCGGGATGGCCGGTCAGACCGTCAACGTCGCCGTCCTCTTCGACATCTCCAAGTACATGCGCCACATCCTGGATTTGGACCCGGCGGCCAAAACCGCCCGGGTCCAGCCCGGCGTGGTGCTCGACCATCTGCGCGAGGAAGCGGGCAGATACCAACTTACCTTCGGCCCCGATCCGGCTACTCACAATCACTGCACGCTGGGAGGGATGATTAACAACAACTCCTGCGGCGTCCATTCGGTGATGGCCGGACGCACCGTCGACAACGTCCATGAAATGGAAGTCCTGACCTATGACGGCTTGCGGATGCGGGTCGGTCCGACCACGGATCCGGAGCTGGATCGGATCATCCGTGCGGGCGGGCGGCAGGGCGAAATCTATTCCCGCCTGCGATCGTTGCGCGACCGCTACGCCCGGCAGATTCGCGAGCGCTTCCCCAAAATTCCGCGCCGCGTCTCCGGCTACAATCTTGACGAACTGCTGCCCGAAGCCGGCTTCAACGTTGCCCGCGCGCTGGTTGGAACCGAGGGCACCTGCGCGGCGGTGCTCGAAGCGAGCCTCCGGCTGATCGACAATCCGCCCGGTCGCGCTTTGCTGGTGCTCGGCTTCGAAGATGTCTTCACCGCCGGCGACCATGCGGCCGAAGTGATCAGCTACGGACCGATCGCCTGCGAGGCGCTCGACGACCAACTCATCGCCTACAACGAGATCAAGCACGAGCATCTGCGGCAAATCCAATTGCTCCCACCCGGGCGCGGATGGCTGCTGGTTGAATTCAACGGACGCAACCGCGAAGAGGCTGAGGCCAAAGCCTATCGCCTGATGGAGGACATGCGGCGCAAGGCTACGCCACCCAGCATGAAGCTGTTCGACGATCCCGAGGCCGAACAGAAGGTGTGGGAAGTGCGCGAGTCGGGCCTGGGCGCGACCGCCTGGATCCCCGGCCATCCCGCGTCCTGGCCCGGATGGGAGGATTCCGCCGTCGCGCCCGAGAAGGTCGGCAACTACATGCGCGACTTTCGCAAGCTGCTCGACAGCTTCGGCTACGAATGCGCGCTATACGGCCATATCGGGCAGGGCTGCGTCCATTGCCGGATCAGCTTTGACCTGGTGACCGCCGACGGCGTGCGCAAGTACCGCGACTTTATCAGCAAGGCCGCCGACCTGGTCGTCTCTTACGGCGGTTCGCTGTCGGGTGAGCATGGCGATGGACAGTCGCGGGCGGAGTTTCTGCCCAAAATGTTCGGCAACGAGCTGGTCCAGGCATTCAAGGAGTTCAAGGCCATCTGGGATCAGGTGATTCTATGGCCGGACACTTTCAACAACTACTTCCATCCGGAAAGCGCGCAGGCGGCGGTCGAGGTTCTGGAAGAGGCCGGATACCAGGTGCTGGTGCCGCAACGCAATCTCTGCTGCGGCCGCCCGCTTTATGACTACGGGATGCTGGACCTGGCCGGGTACAAGCTGCGCCAGATACTCGACGCGCTGCGGCCGCAAATCAGCGCAGGAGTCCCGATGGTCGGGCTCGAGCCCAGTTGCGTCAGCGTCTTTCGCGACGAAATGAAGGCGCTGCTGCCGCACGACGTCGACGCGCAGCGGCTCAGCGGCAAGACTTTTACTCTGGCTGAATTCCTCATCAAGCAGGCGCAGTTCGAGCCGCCTTCGATGACGGGTCAGGCAATCGTTCACGGCCATTGCCACGACAAGTCGATTCTGGAGTTCCAGGCCGAAGAGCAACTGCTTAAGAGGATGGGGCTCTCGGTAAACACTCCCGATTCCGGCTGCTGCGGCATAGCGGGATCCTTCGGCTTCGAGCGCGGCGACAGGTACGACGTGTCGATCAAGTGCGGCGAACGCGTCCTGCTCCCCACCGTCCGCAAGGCGGGCCCCAAAACTCTGCTCGTGGCCGACGGTTTCAGTTGCCGCACGCAAATCCAGCAGGGAGCCGGACGGCGCGCGATACATCTGGCGCAGGTGGTGCGCCTTGCAATGGACGAGGAACGCAAGATGGCCTTCGGCCGCGCGCGCGTCACCGTCCCGCGCACTTTCGGGCTCGAAGGCACGCTGCCGCCAGTTGACGGAACCGGCAATGGCCTGGTGGCGCCACAAGCGCAATGGCGCAAGCGCGCTCCCCTCCTGATGGGTGTCGCTGCCGGTTCGCTTGCGCTTACCTATCTGGCGTCGCGTTACGGTCTGCCCGCGTTGAAAACGCGCTTGCCGCTGGGACGCTGAGGCGGTCAACCAACGATGAATGAAGGTCCGGAAATAGACCGCTTCCGCCTGGATGGACGCGCCTCGCGCTTGCGCATCCTCAGATGGGTTCCGCTGGTCATCGCGATTCTCATTATGATTGCGTTTGCCGTGCTGCTCGTAATCGGCCGGGAGTCGAGCAGGCCGGTGGGACAGCTTCCGGGCACTCCCCGCCGTTCCCCGCAATCTCGCTTCAATTCAGTCGACCCCCCGCTCAACCGCAATCCAAATCGGCCCCGGCTACTCCACGCGCATTACAATTTCCGCTGATCCCGAGTCCGTCCCGGAGCAGGTTTCCAGGAGCGCGGCGCGAAGCTGATTATTGGCGCCGTTTGTTATTTTCTTATCAGAAAATTCTGTTGGCAAACGGAAATTTCCGGGTGTAGGTTTCCGCTGAAGTTGCGTCTGAAGGGAAAATCCCGGCCGGATGAGGAATAGAACGATGGCAGCAAGGTTGCCCTATCGGCTTTTCGACTGCGACACGCACGTGACCGAACAGGAAGACGCCTTCACTCGATACATTGACCCGAAGTTCCGGCAACGGGCCATCAGGTTTCGGCCCCGGCATCTGCACGAGGCTTACCTCGATGGCGAGCCCTTGAACGAGGGCAAATCGATGCCCGAGGACTCTACCCTGCGGCCGGGGTCGCTTAAGGAATTGCTCCGCAAGATGGGCCGTGGAAACGCCGAGGCTCCCTACCAGTTCATGAAGTGGCAGGAGTGGCATCTTCACCGTGAGCCGCGGCTGAAGTTGATGGACGAGCAGAATGTCGAGGCGAGCCTGGTTTTCCCCAACACCGCGCTCTACGTCGATGGCGTAACCAGGGACCACGATGTGGCCTGGGCCAACCTGCACGCGTTTAACCAATGGTTTGACGAGGAGTGGGGCTTCAACTTCAAGGACCGTATTTATGCGCCACCGTTTATCTCCTTTCGTGACGTAGGGCGAGCGGTTGAGGAGATCGACTGGGCGCTCAAGCGCGGGGCGCGCATCTTCAACCTGACGACGGGGCATGCGTTTGGGCGCTCGCCCGCCGACCCGCACTTCGATCCGATCTGGTCGAGGCTTGACGAAGCCCGGGCGGTGGCCGCCTACCATCTCACCGAGTGCGGGTATAATCGCGAGATTTCCGCCAATTGGAGCGAGCAGCCAAACGTCAAATTCTGGCAACAATCGGCGTGGCAGTGGATGAACTGCTATTGCGACCGCGCCATCATGGATACGTTGTCAGCGCTGGTTTACGGAAATTTATTCGGCCGCTTTCCTAACCTCAAGGTGATCTCGGTCGAGCACGGGGCCGAATGGCTGCCCTACTTCCTCAAGCGCCTGGACAAGATGCGCGGTATGGGGCGCGCGGGGCAGTGGTTGGGCGGTCCGCTCAAGGAGCGCCCCAGCGAAATCGTGAAACGTCACATCGCCGTCACACCGTTCGGAGAGGACGATGTCAACGAGATTGCCGCCAGGGCGGGCGTGGACTCTCTGGTGCTGGGATCGGACTTTCCGCATCCGGAGGGTTTGGCGCAGCCGGAGTCATTCGTCGAGACCATGACGGCCCTGACCAGCGCCGAGATTCGCAAAGTGATGCGTGATAACGGACGTGCTCTGTTGCCGCTGCCAGCCTGATAGCGATGCCGGTGAGCAGCAATTCGCCGGCCGCATGGGTTGACGCCGGCACGGCAAACACAAAGAGCGCCAGCAAGGGGGGAATGCTCCTGCGGCCGCGATGGAGATCGAGAATGCCTTCCGATTTGATTGAGACGAGGCTTGCACAAATCAGCGACCGGATCAGGAAGGGCCGCGAAAACAAGCATCTTACGTTGGCGGAGCTCGGTCAGCGCAGCGGCGTCGCGCCCAGCACTATCCAGAAGATCGAGAACCGGCAAATGACGCCCTCGATCGTGGTGATTCTGAAGATTGCCGCGGGTCTTGGTTTGGAAGGCGGAGATCTGATTGCGCCACCCGAGCCCTCACCGTTGGATATTTGCCTGCAGCGTACCGGTCAGCACGCGACGATCGTGGTTTCCAAGGAGCTGAAGTTCGAAAAACTGTCCGCGGAGATCCTCGGTTCGGAGTTGGAATGCTGGCGCCTGGTGATTGCGGCCGGTCACGAAGTGAAGCTTTCAGTACCACAAGCGCTGCATGAATTGATCATGTTCTGCGAACGGGGGCAGGTCGAATTGGAGTTCGCGGCGCAGCAGGTTTATCGCCTCCGCGCGGGAGACACTCTTCATTGCCGTTCACAGGTCATCCAGCGAATAGCCAATTATGGGAACGTCGAGGCAGCTTTGACAATGAGCGGACGCTTCCATGACAGCGCCCATGCGGCGTTCACAGCGGAGCTCAATGGCCGATCTGCTCGCAGCCAGCGCCGCGAACCAAACCGTCGCGCATTCAAAGGCCAACCTGTAACGAAGAAGCCAGGACCGGAGATCGGGCCGCACGCACAGGACGTAGTCGACTGAGGGCCCCGTAACATAAGCGTTGCCCAAAGCTAGCTTTCGCAAGTACGGGAGGTGAAAGGGCCATGGCAGGACAACGTTTGAGTGGCAAGATCGCCGTCGTTACCGGTGCCGGCCGCGGGCTTGGCCGCGCCGAAGCTATGGCCCTGGCCCATGAAGGGGCGAAGGTGGTGGTCAACGACAACGGCAGCGAGATGAACGGCCGGGGCGCCGATCCCCGCGTCGCGCAGGCCGTGGTTGATGAGATTCGCGCCGCCGGCGGGGAGGCGGTGGCCAACACCGATTCCGTAGCCGCCTGGGCAGGCGGCAAACGCATCATCGAAACCGCCCTGGAGCATTTCGGCGGCCTCGACATCCTGGTCAATAATGCCGGCAATCTGCTGGGAGATCGGATCTGGGACATATCGGAAGAGGACTGGGACATAACCATCGGCATCCATCTCAAGGGCACCTTCACCACGGTGCGTCACGCGGCCCCGATCTTTCGCAAACAGAACCGCGGCATCATCATCAATACTTCCTCGCAGGCCGGATTAGGAGAGCCGGGTACAGGTCATTACGCGGCGGCCAAAGAAGGCATCGTGGGCTTCACCCGCAGCATCGCCCGGGATCTGGGTCCGTTCGGGGTGCGATGCAACACGCTGCGGCCGCTGGGCCTGAGCCGAATGTGCAATCCGCCGCTGCCCTCGACCATCGAATGGGTCTCCCAGCTGCAGGACAAGTACGGTGTCCCCGGCACCGGCAACTTATGGTGCGATTTCCACTCTCCGCGCAAACTTGATGCCGCCGAGGTCGCGGCCTTTGTGGTCTGGCTATGCACCGACGCGGCGGCCAATATCACCGGCTGTACGTTCCAGATCGGCGACGGGCAGGTCGCGCTGTATTCGGAACCGGATCTGGAGCGTTCGGCCTTTCGCAAGGAAGGCTGGACCATCGAGGAACTCGAGGCGTTGGCGGCAAGCCGCTACCTGACCGGCGGTTTGCGCAATCCTTACAAGCGGGGGAAATAGCAACCTGGAACGTTCACCGGCAGCCGAAGTCAAAGGGGCAATTTTGTGGAAAAGCGGTACCAATTTATCGATGCCGACGGTCTCATGTGATCGAACCCGACGATATCTGGGAAAACTATCTCGAACCGGCTTTCCGCTCGGAAATGCCGTTTACCCGCTTCACCTATGCCGGAAACCCGCTGACCTGCTCCGAGGAAATCCGGGTCGCAGGCGACGTGTTGCCGGGCAGCCGCGTGGCCGGCCTGCCCAATCCGGTAGCCAAAGACGCCGAATACAAAGAGGCTGCGCGCCAGGGCTTTCCGCCCCGTGTCTATATCGAGGCGATGGAGCGGGTGGGAATCGACTACATGGTGGTTTATCCGTCGGTGGGATTGCTCCTGTGGTCGGCGCCTCATCTTAAAGCCGCAGCCGGGGCGGCCTATTGCCGCGCTTATAACAATTGGGTGAGGGATTTCTGTGTCGAAACCCACGGGCGAGTGGTCGGCGCAGGCTGCCTGGATTTGCGCGACGTCGATGCGGCGATCAAGGAAGCCCGGCGTTGCGTCAAGGAACTGGGGATGAAGGCGCTGCGGATTCAGCCGATACCGGTGCAGCGCCGTCCGCTTTTCGACCGAAGCTACGATCCGCTGTGGGCGACCGTCGCGGACCTCAATGTTCCGCTGGGAATTCATCCCGGCGCGCCCAGCTACGAGTCATTGATTGCCGACTATATGAGCGGAAGCGATCCCAGCGTGGTCTCAGCCCAGGTCACCACCGCCTTTTCAGTCGGCAGCATGCTCGCCAGCGCTGCGTTGATCATGGGCGGCGTCCTCCAGCGCCATCCCACACTGCGCGTGGTGCATCTGGAGTGCGGAGCCGGATGGGTGCCGTTCTGGATGGACCGTCTGGCGGTGAGCGTTCAGGGCGGCAACCGCGGCATGGACGTGCCCGGTCTGCCGCTGCATCCGGCCGATTATTTCCGGCGCCAGTGCTACATCTCGGCCGATCCTGACGATCCCGGAATCAAGCCGGTCATCGACTCACTGGGTGACGACAACATCGTCGTGGCCACCGACTTCGGCCATCCTGAAGGGCATCGCTACCTGCGCGCAATCGACGACCTGGTTGAATTGCCCGGCGTCCCCGAGGACAGCAAGCGCAAGATCATGTGGGACAACGCGCGGAAGCTCTATCGGCTTTGATGGAGAACCAGGAAAATGGAAAAGGTTGAATTCTTTGACCTTACCGACTCCGAGTTGTTCGCGCACCGCGATCCGCTGCCCTACCTGAAGTATCTGCGGCACACCGCACCGGTCAGCCGGATCTTCGACAGGACGGGGCAGGCCTACTGGGCGGTGGTGAAGTACAGTGACCTCCTTGAGGTGCATCGCGACGTCGCCACCTACTCCATCGAATGTCCGATGGTGATCGGCCATACGCGAGAACTTGCCGCTCACGGTCACCAGATAGTGATTCGAGAAATGGATCCGCCGCGGCACACCAAGCTGCGCAACGTTTTGAAATGGGACTTCACACCCAGGGCGGTGGCGGCCTGGGTAGCGCCGGTGCGCCGCTGGGTTCGCCAGTATCTGGCCGAAGCGGCGCGCCGGGGAGAATGTGACTTCGTCTTCGATGTGGCCGCGCGGGTTCCGACGCAGCAGTTTTCGCAAATGCTCGGCGTGCCCGAGGCCGACCGCGCATGGCTGGAAGATATGGCCAACATTGTTGCCTACGGGTCCAACGCGCACGCCGACCCCGCCAACAAGGTTGACGTGATGGGAGCCAACCGGCAGGTCGAAGAGTACTTCAGCCGGATCCTCGCCGAGCGGGCTCGCACGCCAGCCAGCGATCTGACCACCACTGTGGCGCACGGCAGGATTGACGGCGATCCGCTCAGTTATGAAGAGCAACTGCGAAACCTGTCCTTCCTGCTGGTCGCGGGCCTGGAAACGACCCGCAACGGAATCGCCGCCGGGCTTTACGAACTGCTGCGGCATCCCGCTGAACTCGAAAAGCTGGTTGCCGATCCCTCGCTGGCAGGCAGCGCGGTCGAGGAGATATTGCGCTACGCCTCACCGATTTATCACGACCTGCGAGTGGCGGCGCGCGACACCATCCTGGGCGGGCAGAAGATCGCGCGCGGCGACCTGGTCTCCAAATGGCTGGCGTCGGCCAACCGCGACGAGGACGTCTTTGAAAACCCCGACACCTTTGATATTACCCGCGATCCCAATCCGCACCTGGCCTTTGGCTACGGGCAGCATTTCTGTCTGGGCGCGAATTTGGCGCGGGTCGAGATGCGCACGACTTTGGAAGAGTTGATTCCCTACTTACCGCGAATCGAACTGACCGATGAACCCCTGCGCACCGGCAATTCGTCGATCCAGGGATACTGGCGAATGCCCATCCGATTCCGCGACGTTAATCGCTCCATTCATGTCTGAATTCGCCGCTTCCGTTGCCGGCGCGCCGTCGCATCCTTATAAACAAATCTCCTCATCGGCGTGCGTTCAACCTTTTGATTCTTGAATCAGGCGATACTGCCGTATACTGGTATTGCCAATGCGGTCACGAAGCGGTGGTTTGGGGGGCATTCAGGCGATCATGCCTGCGCCTGTCCTCGCATGGCTGGTGGTTGCCGCCCTGCTGACAGGCGGCGTTCCGATCATGACCGGGGTCGTCGTGATTGCCGATCCCACCCCCGCATTCACGCTCGACGTATGCCATCCGATCGGCGCGGTCTCATACAGCCTTGGCCAAAGCGCGGCGCCGCTGATTCCCGCGCACCCGCGCCCGCAAGTTCCCGCCGCGGTTGAGTTCGTGCGCGATTTCGTCCCGCTATTTTCGCCCCTGCCGAGCCGGGCGCCCGATCCGCCGCCGCCGAAACTCAGCGTCTGACAACTCTTCGAATTCAACCGATTCACTTGTGGATGACGTTTCGGCGCGCCGTGCGTGCCGCAGGCGCACCGCGCCATCTTTCGCGCTGCGGAGAGTTGCGATGCTGAAAACGGTGTTTTTAGCCGTGATGGCGCTCGCCTGCTGCGGGCCGTGTGCCGCGGTTGCGTGGGCTCACGGCGTGGTCGGCGACTACATGTTTCTGGAACCGCTGGTTGCGGAGGATCCTACGCCGGCCAATGAACTGAATATCTTGCAGCCGGGCTGGATCAAAACCGCGGAGGCCAACCACTATTCAATTGGCTTCTCAATGGAAAAAATCCTGTGGCTGGACGAAAACTACATGCCCAGGTTCAGCATCGGGGGCGGCACCGCCTGGACCCACGTGTCACCCCATGAAGGCGCCGGCCTTGGGGGCTTCGACGATCTCGAGCTGTTCGCCAAGTACAGTTTCTACTATTCCCTGGACCATGAATTCCTGATGTCGATCGGAGCGCAATTGCTATTGCCGGCCGGCGACACCGGGGTGGAAGAGCAGAGCCACACCAGCCTCGGTCCGCTGTTCCTGTGGGAAAAGGGCTTCGGAGACTTACCGAACAAGCCGCTGATCAAATTCCTGCGCCCGTTCGGAATCCAGAGTGATTTCGGCTATGTGCCGGCTTTGGGCGGACATACCAGTCATCTGATGTTCGCCGATGCGGTGCTGGAATATTCGCTGCCCTACCTGAGCAACAACGTTCACGATATCGGATTGAAATGGCCCTTGCGAAACCTTTTTCTTTTCAACGAGATCAACTACGGCCAGCTTGTCAGCGGACCTTCGGGAGAAACCTTTCCGCATCTCTTCGCTACCCCGGGTATCGCCTACCTCGGCCATGACTTTGAAGTGGCGCTGGGAACCCAACTGGCCCTCAACGGCGCCACCGTTGCCGAGAACCATGCGGCGATCCTGGGACTGATCGACATCTTTTTCGATTCGGTCGTGCCGCGGCTGGGAAACTGGACGGTCAACAGGGGATTTCCAGGATGAGAGCGGCGCGGCTTGGATGGTTGGGCATCACGCTGATTGGACTGCTGGCAGGCGCGGGAGGCGTTCTCGCCCACTCGTTTCCGCGGGAGGAAACTCCCGCCGCCGGCGCGACGGTCAGTTCTGCGCCGCCCGAGGTGGTGATCAAGTTCGACGCGCCGATCGAAAAAGTGTTCGCGCAACTGGAGGTGCTGGATTCCAGCGGCAACAATGACGCCGTCGGTCAGCCGATTCACGGTCCCGACGGCAGCACCCTGTCGGCCAAATTGGCGCCGCTCAAACCGGGTACCTATACGGTCAAATGGGCAGTGGTCGGCGCCGATACCCATCGCACCCAGGGATCGTACACGTTTACGGTCGCCAACGGCGACTGAACCGTGATGGGTGCGATGGCCCACAGCGCTTTGGGCGCTCCGCCGCTGATCAGGACTGCGTGCGAGTTGGTGATCCTGACCGCGCTGCTCCTGATTTTGGGGCTGGCGACGTTCGCCGCGGCAATAATCTCCAAATCGGCGCAACATCCGGTTTCCGCACAGTTCCGCGCACCGCTGCTGCTGCTTTCGATCGCCGCGCTGGCCGCCGTTCCCCTGCAACTGCTGAGTGCATCGGCGGCCATGGCCGGAACCGGGATGGAACAGTGCTTCGCGTTAACGCCGGAGGTGCTTTGTCAAACCAGCTTCGGCTTGGCATGGATCGTGAGTCTGCCCCTGCTCATGATCCTGACCGCTGCCGCCTGGAGTATCAGCGGCTCCCGCCGGCCAGTGCTCCTGATTGCCGCAATCGCCGCCACGTTGCTCGCCGTTCATGC
>Ga0070740_10004884_pt1 | contig 12842 bp, 11 predicted proteins | sample Coa_R2_FD_67286 | JGI IMG/M metagenome (GOLD analysis project Ga0070740, IMG submission 67286) | Surface soil microbial communities from Centralia Pennsylvania, which are recovering from an underground coalmine fire - Coalmine... | ecosystem: Environmental > Terrestrial > Soil > Unclassified ...
CGGCGAAGCCGCGCGCCCGCTAGCGGAGCCCACCGGTATCTGCCATTCCTCGCTGAGCGCTAACCTCCAGCGTCAGCACGTTGCCGATCTTGAGCAACGGCCACGGCGCAACCGACGCGGCGGCGCCGTCGCTCTTAGCGCCGATTGCCGTAGAGCGTGTAGGCGCCGTGATTGCAGACGGCGACGTCGAATCCCGTCGGCGTGCCGTCGGGCGTGTAGCCCATCTCGGGATGGCACCCGGGAGGAACGGGCGCGCATCCGGCGACGGTGCAGGCAATCTGCCGCTGCGGAGCGTAGACGGCATGAGCCTTCTGCGAGGAATGATGCCGACGATGCTTGGTCGCCGCGCCGGCAGGCGTCGCGGCCATCACAAGCGCGGCAAGCAAGGCGGCGAAGGTTGCAAACGCTTTCATGAGATTTACACCTCCTGAGAGGGTGCAACGTGACCGGCTGAAAATGGTTGCCTGTTCGTCGCGCTCGGACGCCGTTTCTCGCGTCGCCATAGGAGACCCCGCCTGTGCTAGCGCTTCTCCTTTGAGGCTACGGCGGGCATATCGGCCGCCTGGCCAGATCAAGTCCGCGGCCGCCTGTGAGCAGAGGGGGCTTTCCGCTGGGTCCCTGCTTTCGCGGGGACGAACGGGCGTCGGTGCGCACCGCGAAAGGACCGCAAGAGCGGTCACTTCCCCGCCACCACCTTCTGCCTCTGCTCGCCCAGTCCCTGAATCCCCAGCGTCACTACGTCGCCTTCCTTCAGGTAGATCGGCGCCGGCTTGATGCCGAGACCGACGCCCGGCGGCGTGCCGGTGAGGATGATATCGCCCGGCTCCATGACGAAGAATTGCGAGCAGTACCACACCAGATATTCGCAGTTGAAGATCATGGTGCGCGTGTTGCCGCGCTGGCGCTTCTCGCCGTTGACGTTGAGCCACATGTCGAGATTCTGCGGGTCCTTGATCTCGTCCTTGGTGACGAACCAGGGCCCGATGGGACCGAAGCTCTCGCACGATTTGCCTTTGAACCACTGGCTGCCGGAGCGCTCGATCTGAAACACGCGCTCGGAGACGTCGTTGCCGACGAAATAGCCGGCGATGTAGTCGCGCGCCTTGCCCTCGGGAATGTAGCGGGCGCGGCGGCCGATGACGACGCCGAGCTCGCATTCCCAGTCGAGCTTGCTCGAGCCGCGCGGGATGATGGTGTCGTCGTTGGGGCCGCAGATCGACGTCGTCGCCTTGTTGAAGATGACCGGCTCCTTGGGGATCGGCATGCCGGCTTCCTCGGCGTGGTCGCGGTAATTGAGCCCGATGGCGATGAAGTTGCGCACGTTGCCGATGCAAGGCCCGAGCCGCGGGCGCCCGCCGACGACCTTGAGGCGCTTGATGTTGGCCTTCTTGATCTTGGCGAGGCCGCCTTGGCTCAGCATCTCGCCGTCGATGTCTTTGACCACGCGCGAGAGGTCGCGGATCTTGCCGTCGGCGTCGATGATGCCGGGCTTCTCGCGGCCGGGCGCGCCGTAGCGGACGAGCTTCATGGCAATTCTCCCAAGGGCGTTATGGTTTTTGCTTGGTAAAGATCGGCAGGCGGGGCGGACTATGCCGCGCGCCACGGGGAGGGGCAAGCGTTGTTCTGTCTGAGAAGCGCGGAGACCGTGGACGTGACAACGCCCTGGCGCTTACGGGTCGGCGGCTTCTTCCCTTACGGCGCGGCATGGTTAGCAAAGGCTAATGCCACCCCCCGCGTTTCGTCGATCAGTTGCACGAACGGGTAAAGCGTCGCGGTCTATCGTCGCGCTTCGCGAAGGGACGGCGGTTGGGCGTTCGACATCGAAGGAGGATGTCATGCAGGATGCATTCGAGGAGCGTCGCCGTTTTCCGCGTCACCGCACGCTCAAGGCGGGCTCGATCAGCTTCAATCGCGCCGCCGGCATCGATTGCTGCGTGAGGAATCTCTCCGCAGGCGGCGCCTGCCTGGAAGTGGTGAGCCATGTCGGCATTCCCGAGAATTTCGTGCTGGTCATCGAGCATAACCGCCTGCGCGAGCAGTGCCACGTCGTCTGGCGGTCGGCGACGCGCATTGGAGTCGAGTTCAAGGCGGCGGCGTAAGGCCTCTCGTCGTCCAGGCGAACGTTAGGCGGCGGCCGATCGAGCAGACACGCCGTATTCCGCCTTCGTGGGCTGGACGAGGGTCAAAACGCGCCGTTCAACATGCCGCCGTCGATCAGCAGGTTCTGTCCCGTGATGTAGCCGGCTTGCGCCGAGCATAAGAAGGCGCAGGCCGCTCCGAACTCCGCCGGATCGCCAAAACGCTTGGCCGGAATGCCGGCGAGGCGGTCGGCCGCGGCTTGCGTCACGCTGATGCCCTTCGTCTCCGAGGTCTTGCTTAGGTTCGCGCGCAAACGATCGGTGTCGAAGGCGCCGGGGAGGATGTTGTTGATGGTGACGTTTTTGTCGGCAACGGTGCGCGCGACACCGGCCAGGAAGGCCGTCAGCCCGGCGCGGGCCCCGGAGGACAGATCGAGGCCGGGCAGCGGCGCCTTCACCGAGGAGGACGTGATGTTGATAATGCGGCCAAACCGGCGCTGCGCCATGGAGTCGATGACCTTTTGAATAAGCTCGATCGCGGTGATCATGTTTCCGATGACGCCATCGATCATTTGCTGGCGCGTCAGTTCGCGGAAATCCTTGAAGGGCGGGCCACCATTGTTGTTGACCAGGATGTCGGGTTGGGGGCAGGCAGCGAGCAGCGCCTTCTGCCCCTCCGGCGTGGCGACGTCGGCGATCACCGGGGTTACTTTGGCGCCGGTCAAGCTTGCGATCTCTGCGACGGCGGCATCCAGTTTCTTTCGGTCGCGTCCGTTGACGACGACTTCACAGCCCGCTTCTGCCAGCGCACGCGCGCAGGCCTTGCCGAGTCCGCGGCTCGACGCGCAGACGACGGCTTTGCGTCCTTTGATTCCAAGATCCATTTCGGCCCCTCCTGCATAGCGTGATTGATGCAAAGTGTTGGAGCCTCCGCCGGGCAGGGTCAAGAGCGATCGCGAAGCCAAGCGGTCCGCGTTGGCCGCGCAGCTCGTATCCGACCGGGTAGCGAGGCAGACCCCGCTTGCTCTGGTTTAGTGAAGCGCATTAGCCTTCAGTTCGGATGGGCGTAAACGAAAAAACGATTCTCCCAGATGCGACCGATGTTGCGGCCGCTGCCAAGCGCCTCGCGGGCGTTGCGGTCCGTACACCGCTGATCAATGCGCCGGTGCTCGACGAAAGGCTTGGCGCGCGCGTTTTTTTAAAAGCCGAGACGCTGCAACGCACCGGTTCGTTCAAATTTCGCGGCGCCTACAACAAAATTTCTTCGATCCCGCCGCAGAAACGCGCGGCCGGCGTGGTCGCTTATTCGAGCGGCAATCACGCGCAAGGAGTCGCCGCGGCAGCTAAGTTGCTCGGTATACCGGCGACTATCGTGATGCCGCGCGATGCGCCGCAAGCCAAACGCCGGCGCACCGAGGCACTCGGCGCCGAAGTCGTGGCTTACGACCGTGACACCGAGGACCGGGCGGCGATCGGCGCGCGCATCGCCGCTGAGCGCGGCGCAACCTTGGTGCCGCCTTACGACGATCCGCTGATCATTGCGGGGCAAGGCACAATCGGCGCCGAAATTGTCGAGGATCTGCGCTGGCTCAGCCTGAAGCCGCAGGTCGTCATCATCGGTGTCTCAGGCGGTGGGCTCGCCGCAGGCACGGCGCTGGGCATCAAGGCGAAGGTGCCCTCCGCAGAGATCTACGCAGCCGAACCGGAGGGCTTCGACGACACGCTACGCTCTTTCGCCAGCGGCCAGCGCGAGAGCAATGCGCATATGAGCGGCAGTATTTGTGACGCGCTGATGAGCGCAACGCCCGGCGAGCTCACCTTTCCAATCAATCGCGAGCTGATCGGCAAGGGCATGACCGTGAGCGACGATGAGGTTGGCCGAGCGGTGCGTTACGCGTTCGAAGAACTCAAGCTCGTCGTTGAACCGGGCGGCGCCATTGGCCTTGCTGCGCTGCTGGCCGGCAAGCTCGACGTGGCGGGCAAGGTGGTTGCCACCGTGCTGTCCGGCGCGAACGTGGATGCCGAACTCTTTGCGCGGCTGATCAACGCCTGAGTTTAGGTGAACAGCGCAATCCGCTCTTCTTCGGAGAGGAGCATCAAGGGTGCCAAAGGATCGGATTTGGGAGCGGCCGGCTCGCGCCATTGGGCAGACTGGATCGGTTCGACATTCGCGGTCTCGGGGGCCCGGCTCTCCACCCAGGTGATCTCCGGCATGCACGCGGCAACGTTGTGCGCTGCATCCGGCAGAACGCTGCGATCAATGGCGAGCGACAGCACTGGTTGCTCGGTCTGCGGCGACGGGATCGGCAGTTCCGGCTCTTCGGCCGGCGGCACTACGCTCAGCCGGCCTTCGCCGCCCGGCAGCGGCGCCGAGCCGGCCAGCGCCTCGAGCCGGCGCTGCAGCAGATCGAGGAGTTGCAGGAGCTTGATGGCGCGGGCGGCGAGGCTGCTCGCTTCGATGTCCGGCCGCGCCAAGCGAATGGTCGCCAACAGGGTCTGCAACTCGCCATGTATGGAGGCGCTGTCTGCGCGCTGAGTGCGGATGAGCGCCTCCAGGCGAGCGATCGCCGCGAGCACTCTCTCGCTGTCTTCGGCGCGATGGCGGCGCGCATATTCCTCGAGAAACGCACGACCGCGCGCGCTCGCCGACAACGCGGCGCATAAGGCTTGGTACTCGTCCTCGCTCGCATCCGCCGCAGCGGCCTGCGCCGTGGCCTCGATCGGCATGTGCATTCGCTCCCAAGGCAGTTTATCTATCGCCAAGCCTGATTCGGCCAGCCGAGACGACAGATTATGCGGCCAGTTCCCCGCTCCGACAGCGGCTTTGCCGTCCGTCTGGCCGCGCTTTATGCCACGCTCTTCGTGGTGCTCGGCATCCAGCTGCCGTTTTTCCCGATTTGGCTCAAGGCCAAAGGCCTCGACCCGCAGATGATCGGCCTCGTGCTGGCGGCACCGTTAGCAGCGCGCATCGTCGCCGTCCCGCTCGCGACGCGCGCCGCCGACCGACGCGACGCATTACGCGCGGTCATCGTCGTCATGGCGGCGGCAAGCGTTGCCGGCTACCTGCTGGTGGCGCTGGCGCAGGGGCCGCTGGCGGTCCTCGTTGCCTACGCCGTTGCGTCATTTGCGTTCACGCCGGTGATGCCGCTGGCCGACACTTACGCGCTGAAAGGCCTCGTCGCGCGGGGCCGGGCTTATGGACCGGTGCGCTTGTGGGGTTCAGCCGCCTTCATTCTCGGCAGTTTCGCCGCAGGGTTCGTAACCGACACGATTCCGGCGCAGCACCTGATCTGGCTCATTCTGGCGGCGAGCGTGATCGCTGCATTGGCCGCGACGGCGCTCGCGCCGGTGCATGTCAAAGCGGTGGCAGACGACCGGTCACATCGCCGAACCTTGTTGCGCGATCCGGCCTTCCTCGCCGTGCTCGCGGCGGCGAGCCTCATTCAGGCGAGTCACGCAGTCTATTACGGCTTCTCGGCGCTACAATGGCGCGGCGAGGGTCTCGACGGCGCCGCCATTGCCGCCCTCTGGGCCCTCGGAGTCATCGCGGAAATCGTGTTATTTGCGCTGCAAGGACGCTTGCCGCCATGGTTCGCGCCGCACGTGCTGCTCATGATCGGTGCGCTCGGCGCGACACTGCGCTGGAGCGCGATGGCGCTCAACCCACCTGTCCTAGTGTTGCCACTGCTGCAGCTGCTGCATGCCGCCTCGTTCGGTGCCACTCACCTCGGTATGCTCGGCTATGTGGCGGCGAAAGCGCCGCCCGGGCAAGCAGCGACGGCACAGGGCTATCTCGCGATTGCGCTTGGCACCATCATGGCCGGCGCGACGGCGCTGTCCGGCGTCCTCTATGGCGCGTTTGGCAGTTTGGCTTATGCGGCGATGGCGTCAGCGGCGATCGCTGGCGGCGCTGCCGCTGGCATAGCGGTACGTGCGTCGCGCAATGTCGCGGCGGTGTGAGCGCGCCTGCACGCGCGGCGTTGCCGAGCAACTGCGCACAATGCCGTGGAGCGCACTGCCTTCGAGAAAGATCATGTGCCGCGACAGGCCCCCGTGGTGATTAATCCAGTGCCGCACCGAAGCCGGATAAATATTCCACAACGCACGCGTCCCCATAGTGCTGGTGACGGGACGTCCATCCTGGTCGGGCATCCAGGCCGCATGGAAGCCGAAGCGCGCGTTTTCGGTGGCGCAAATTTTGTTGCTGGGAATCATGCCGAGCACCAGCGTGCAGGCGGACAGGCAGTTGCCGTCGATGACGACGTTCTCGCCGGTCGAGCGCAGCAACGTGAAGGCTTGCAGGTATTGGCCGATCTGGCCACCGCGATCGTCCGCAATGCGCATAGCCGCGGAGGCCGGCGCGGCCGCCGATAGCAGCACGGCGGCGCACAGAACTAGGCCGCGAATTTGCATGACCCCCGTCCCCGTTGTTGTTTTATCCCGCCGATCCCCGAGGGGATTTTGACGCAAGTGTAAGCGAAATAGGGACGGGCGGAAAGACTTGGTTAACCAAAAAATCTGGATAATTCGGGACAACTTTCAGGAACTTAGCCAGGGCGAACGCCGCATTTTGCCGCGCTTTAGCCCCACAAATCGCGCGTCGGCGGAAAAACGAGGCTGTCGCGATAGGCGAGGCCGTCGACACGGTCTTTGGCAAGCAACAATGGGCCGTCGAGATCGACGAAGCGTGCCCGCTGCGCAATCAAGATTGCCGGGGCAATGGACAGTGACGTCGCCACCATCGACCCTACCATCAGCATGAAACCGAGCCGCTCGGCTTCGGCCGCGATCTTGAGCGCCTCCGTCAGGCCGCCGGCCTTGTCGAGCTTGATGTTGATCGCATCGTAGCGCCCGACAAGCGCCCGCAGCGAGCTGAGATCGTGTACGCTTTCATCGGCGCAAATGGGAATGGGGCGAGAGACGGCCGCGAGCGCTGCGTCGCGCCCTTGCGGTAGCGGCTGCTCGATGAGCGCGACACCGGCCGCAACGCAGGCTGCGACATTGGAGCCGAGCACGCTCTCCTCCCAACCTTCATTGGCGTCCGCGATTAGCGTGGCCTTGGGAGCAGCCGCACGCACAGCGGCGATGCGCTCGGGGTCGCCGGGCGCGCCGAGCTTGACTTTGAGCAAGCTACGATGCGCCGCTTTCGCTGCATGTTGCGCCATCTCGGCAGGCGCGGCGAGTGAGATTGTGAACGCGGTTGTAACCGGCTGCGGGGCGGGAAGACCGGCAAGTTCATGGACGCGGCGCCCGCTGTCTTTGGCATTGAGATCCCAGAGGGCGCAATCGAGGGCGTTGCGCGCTGCGCCGGGCGGCATGGCGTTCTGCAGCCCCTCGCGCGTCAGCCCGGCCGCGAGCTGCGGCCGCAGCGCTTCGATTTGAGCGATGACGCTGGCGACGCTTTCGCCGTAGCGGGCATAGGGCGTGCATTCGCCGCGCCCGCGGTGAGCGCCGTCGGTAAGCTCGGCGACCACCACAACCGCCTCGCTCTTGCTGCCGCGGCTGATCGAGAACGTGCCGGCAATCGGCCAGCGTTCGGCGGCGACGGAAAGCTGCAAATGAACCGACCGTTGCGTTCTAGCTCGTCCTGCCGAGCTGTATATCCTGACGGCGCTCGTCCCCCGTGGCCGCCGATCTTGCCACTATCGGACGGTCACGCACGGCTGGCAAATCGAAATTTGCGGTGCGCGGCCGCACATGAAAGGCCCGTCGGGCCGCAAGGCCTTGCGGCAAATCACACCATACGCCGTGGGCCTCAGTCGAAGCGGCCTGCGGCGTGCGCCAGCATGGTGTACACCTTCCCGGTTTCCGAGGTGAGATAAGTGCGCGCCACCACTTGTCCGCGATCGTCGCGCGAGACCTCTTCCAACAGGCGTTCGAACTCGCTGATGTAGCGATCGACGGTCTGCTTGAATTCACGGTCGGCGCGGTATTTGCGGCGAATCTCGTCGAACGCCTTCTGTCCCTGCAACGTGTAGAGCCTGCGGGTGAAGACGTTGCGCTCGCCGCGCTTATAACGGTCCCAGAGGTCGGCAGCGGCGTCGTGGTCGATCATGCGCGCGATGTCGACTGACAGCGAATCGAGCGACTCGATGGTGTGGCGAGGCGTCCGCTCCTCCGGCCCGCGCGCCGGCTCGCGCAGATCGCGCGCCGCCTCGTCTTCGTCCTTCGAGGCGCGGTTGAGCAGTTCGGTAAGCCAGCCTTTGCTGACGCCTGCCTGTTCCGGAGTTAACGAGGGCGCGGCTGCTGCCGTCCGGCGCGGTGGCGCAAAGTTCGCAGGCTCCCGTGATGGTGTCGAACGAGGGGGCGGGGACGACATTTCGCTGCGGCCGCCGCCGATAACCGCAAGCGTCGGCTCCTCGCGCGCCGGGCGCCGCATCGGTTCAACGGCATCGAGGCTCCGCCCGTGGCGCGCAACAATACGGTTGAGCTCGGCCAAGGCCTCGATCTGGTCGACGATGACGCGCCGCATCTGTGCGGCGCCCTCGGAGGCTTCCTGCGGCAATTCGAAGACGCCGCGGTGCAGTTCGGCCCGGGTCGCCTCGAGCTCCTGCTGCATCTCCGCTGCCATCTGCTTCATGCCGTGCACGACTTCAGCGAAGCGCTCGGCCGACTCGCGGAAGATGGCGCTGGTTTCGCCGGCGGCCTGCGCAAATACCTCGCGCATCGCATCCGCAGTGCGGCGACGCTCTTCGTCGGCGTGTTCGCGCACGCGATCGTGGTGCTCGGTGATGGCGCGGCTGCCTTCCGCGCTCGATTCCGACACCAGTCTGGCAACGTCGCGCGCGCGCGCGGAAGCCGCCTCCAACGACTCGTCCAGTAGCCCTGCGAAACGCTTGAGGCGCTGATCAAGGTCCTCGGTGCGGATGTCGAGAGTGGCAACGAGCGAATCGAGCTGCACCCGGCGCTCGTTGATTGTGCCTTCGGCGCGCTCATTGCTGCGGTCGATGAGCTCAACGGCCTTGGCAAGCTCGCGACCGTGGCTGTCGAACTGGTCGGCAAGCTGACCCAAATTGGTGACGACGCGCGCCGTGATCTCGCCGAAATTGGTGACGGTCGCGTCGACACGCGTGGTCGCCTCTCCGGTCGAGGCGGTGACCTCGTTCATGGCGTTGACGAACTCGGAAACGCGCAGCATCAGCGTGTTCTCGAGCGCGCTCATGTTCTCGTGCGCGCCCGACAGCACCTCTTGCAACATGATGTTGGCTTCCCGCAGCCGCTCAAACAGCGCGGTCGTGTCGGCGCGCAGCATGTTGTGCGTTTCCAGCATCTCGCCAACGGTGGAGCTCGCCGTCTGCTTGGAGTGCTCGATCGCCTTGACGGCGGCGTCATTGAGCTCGTTGAAGGTGCGGTTGACGGTGTTGGCGGCGTTCTCGCCGGCGCTGTTGATCATGCGTGACAACTCGGTGCTGTTGTCGAGCATGGTGCGGGTAAAGGCGAAGGCCTTTTCATCGATGGCCTTGATGGCCTGTTCGGTCGCGGAGCCCACTTCGCCGGCGAATTGCTGGCCCTTCTCAACGATGGCGGCGAGCACGCTGCCGCTGCGGTCGGAGAGAACCCGGGCCATTTCATCCGTGCGGGTGCGCACCTCTTTGGCGATATCGTCAGCTTTGCTGGTAATACCGGCGGCGACCTCCTCACTGGCTGATTTGAGCGTGCGCTCGGCGTCGGCGGAGGAGGCGCGGATCGCCTCCGTCGCCGAGATCGCGAGCTGGCCGAGAGCCCGCTCTGCCTCCGCCGAATTGCTCTTGATCGATTGCGAGAGTTGCTCCATGCGCATGTTGAGCGCATCGGCAGCCGCGCGTGTGCGGCTTTCGATCTGGTTGGTAACGCTTTCGACGCGCCCGACGAGGAGATCTTCGAAGCGATCGATGCGGCTATCGAGATTGTGTGCGACCTCGCTTGCGCGCGCGCCCAAGGTGCGATCGATCTCGGCGGTCTTGGCCGCAATCGCATCGGCAACTTCGCTGCCGCGCGCCGTGATGGTGCCGCCCACCTCGGCGACCCGGTGGTCGAGCATATCGACGACGGCTTTGCCGCTGGTGGTGAGATTGCCGGTGAGCGCGGTGACGCGTTGCTCCAGCTCGCTCTCGAAGCGCGTGAGCCGCTGGTCGAGCGAACCCTGCAGGGTGTCGGCCTTTGCGGTGACGCGCTGATCGAACGTGTCCAGATAGTTGCGCATGGCGTCCGACACGTCCTGAGTCCGCTGCCCGAGCCGTTCGACCAATTCGCCGCCATATACTTTCACGGTGCGGTCGAATTCGGCCATGTGCGTGGTGATAAGGTTGCCGAGCATCGTGGAGTCGCGCGAGATTTTCTCGGTAATTTCGGTGCCGCCCTTCTCGAACATCTCCTCGAAAGCGCGCAGGCGCCCGGCCAGCATGTCTTTGACCGCCTCGCCGCGAGAACTGAGCGCTTGCGCCAGCGCTTCGGCATTGTCTCGGAAGTTTTCGGCCACGGCATTGCTGCGCGCGGTCATCGTATCTGTGATGCGCTGTCCGGTCTGTTCCAGCTTGGAGACCACGTCGCCGCCCCGCAGCGACAGATCGAGCACAAGCGAATCTCCGGTCGAGCGCAGCGTTGAATTTACCTCTTCCGCGCGCGCGGAAATGGCGTCCGCCATGCGCATGCCGGTTTCGGTGAGCGCCTCGGTGAACAGCTTGGATCGGCTGGCCATGCTGTCGACGGTCGACTGCGCATTTTGCGCAAAGCCTTGCGCCACGGCGTCGAGCCGCTGAGTCATCATTTGCTGCAAGCGCGTCGCGAGTTCGGCGAACTCGTCGTGTACATGCTCCGTTTTGAAATTGAGGCTGTCGGTGAGCCGCTCGCTGGCGGACGCAATCGCGCTCGAAGCGCGCTCGCTCGAGCTTTCCAAGCGGTCGAGCAAGGTTGAGCCGCGGTCGGTCAGCGCGTCAATCATGGAGTCGCCGGCGTGGCCGAGCGCCAACGTAATGTGCTCGCCCTTTTCCGTGAGCGAGCGTGTAACACGCTGCGCCACTTCGTTGACTTTCTCCGCCACCAGGTCGCCGACCGAGGTGATATCGTGAGACAAGTCGAGATGGACGCTGCTGATGGCGTTGCGCACCTGCTCGGCCTGATTGACCAGCGTTTCGCGCTGGCTGGACAACTCGCTCACCAAATCGCGAATGCGCACCTCGTTGTCGTTATAGGCGCGCTCGAGGGCAGAGACCTCATTGTGCACCAAGGCTTCGAGCTCGGCTGCGCGCGCGAGTGCGCGCTCGACACCGTCTCCCATGGCCGCGACTTCGCGGCGGATCGCCTGACCGACCGTAACAATCGACTCGCGCGCGACCGTTTCCGGTTGCGCCAGGCGCATCGCAACTTCGGCCATCGATTCGGCGACGATGCGCAATTCCAGCGACCGTCGAAACATATGCGCCAGCACGAAGAAAAAGATCACTGGCACCGCAAGCGCCGCAGCAAACCCGACCAGTGCAGCAAAGCCGGCACGCGGGCTCGCGGTGACCGCTTGCAGTTCGGGACGAAAGAGCAGCGCGGCGATCAAGCCGCCGGCAACCCACACGGCGGAAGCGCCGCCGGCGATCAGGTAGGGCAGACGAGCAGGGCGCCCGTGTAGCGCTTGCAGAATCTGCCCGATGGAGGCGCGATCGTCATTGGCGGGACGGCGCGGCGCCTCGGCGGCCGATTTGTCGTCGGCGAAGAGATCGGCGGCTGTCGCGGGCTCCGGCCGCGCCTCTTGTGGACGCACGCTGAGCGCCTCCTGAATGGCCGTAAGCGCCTCTTCGGTCGCGTCCTTGGACTTCTGCGGGATGTTCGCCATTTCGGTCGTCGCCTCGTCGTTACGCCGGGACCATTGCCGCGGCCCGAAATGTGTCACTTTTGCGGGCCGCGCCACGAGCGCGGGATTGCGATTGTAGTGGTGCGGAGACGCCGTCGAACACGCTCCGGCCCCAGCTTGGTTAATCCTAGCGTTCTGCCAATGCGAAAGAAACCGCCGCGTTTGGGAGTTTTCCATCATCGTTAACCACTCGTTAACCATGATTTTTAACGGGCGCTGCCGAGTTCCCTCGCCTCGACATTGCGGCGGCGGCGCGGCGGCGCCGCGCAATGTTAGAGCGGGATTAACCAGCGCCGCGAAGTCGGCCGCCGATTTACCTCTGTTTGGTCGGGCGGTGGTCAAACTCGCCATTCATACATGACGCATATGAGGGGACCTCATGGGGCAGGCAGCGCTGCTGACGGCGACAAACATTTCATCCGCTTCGGCGATCGATCGCGTTTATCTCGATGCCATGACCTTTGGCGACGAGGCGCTGAAGCGCGAGCTGCTGCAGCTGTTCGATCGTCAGGCCGAGATCCTGCTGGCGCGGATGCGCACAAGCGATGCCGGCACGGTGGCGACGCTCGCCCATACGCTTAAAGGATCGGCGGTCGGCATCGGGGCCGGCGCCGTGGCGGAGGCTGCCGCAGCACTCGAAGCTGCCGCTGCAGGCTCACCGCGCGAACGCGCGGCGAAGCTCGATGCCCTAGGTGCGGCTGTTGCCGCTGCGCGTGGCGAAATCACTGCGCTGTTACGCGCCTGAAGCGGCTGGCGCGCGTGGGCGAATGACGTTATAGAAGCCGCGCCTGCGGCCAATTCCGGCCGCGGCCTTCCCGCCAGCGTCCCGGTTATGCCGAAGATCACTTATATCGATTCCGACGGCACCGCCCGCACAGTAGACGCCGAAGTCGGCTCGACCGTCATGGAAACGGCGATCCGCAACAATATTCCCGGCATCGAAG
>Ga0070740_10004886_pt1 | contig 12840 bp, 16 predicted proteins | sample Coa_R2_FD_67286 | JGI IMG/M metagenome (GOLD analysis project Ga0070740, IMG submission 67286) | Surface soil microbial communities from Centralia Pennsylvania, which are recovering from an underground coalmine fire - Coalmine... | ecosystem: Environmental > Terrestrial > Soil > Unclassified ...
CAGTACCAGTTTCATCAATTGTAACTTTTACAACCTCATGGGGGGCTTCACCCATGGATACTTGCTGGCCAAATGCTTGGGAACCTGAAAGAAGCAGTATTGATATGACAAGAAGACTTAGGAGAATTTTCAATCTATTTCCTACTCTGATATACTTATTCGAACAATCTTTGCTTCCTGCTGAGGGCAATCATTTTTGTCTCTTGGAAGCTTGACAATCTTATCTGCTACATCCATTCCTTGCAATACTTGTCCAAAAACAGTGTATTGCTTGTCTAGGAAGGTGCTGTCTGTTGTTACTATGAAAAACTGAGAACCTGCGCTATTTGGGTCCATAGCACGAGCCATTGATACTATGCCTCTAAGGTGTGACCTAGAGCTAAATTCTGCCTTTATTGTATATCCTGGTCCTCCCATGCCCCAATTGCTCTTGTCTGACTTCTTTGTATTTGGGTCTCCTCCCTGAATCATAAAACCAGGAATGACGCGATGGAATAATGTTCCATCATAAAAGTTACTTTTTGCTAATTTGGTAAAATTTCTCACAGTTTCTGGAGCTATATTTGGAAATAATTCAAAGACTATGTTGCCAAAATTTGTTTCAATAGTTGCCTTGGACACCTCTTGACAAATGATTTTTAATCATAAGAACTTTTCTCCACTTACTTCCACAGTGGGGCAGACGAATTACTAATTCTGTATGGTCATAACAAATTCGTAAAATAAAAACATTTTAGATAACAAATTTTTATTTGTAAAATTTCTTCAAAAACTATAATCCTGTGATACAAACACACAATCTTGTTTTTGTGTCAAAGTCAAACTTTCAAGTATCAAAAAATATTACAAAAAACATAGTAACAGTCTTATATAGAACATCTTGAAATTAAAATTCGTGAATCGTACTACTCAAAGCACAAGCATCAAACAAGCAATCAATGAATTGCTTGACAAAGGCTTTACAGATAAACAAGATATCTACTCTAAAGTAGTAGAAGAACTTGGGGTTCCAAGACCAACCGTAAGACGAGTAGCTAGAGATCTTAGAAATGAACTTCTACAAAAAATTAAGATCTTGCAATCTGAAGTTCCAGAAATGGAGATTGCACAAGGAAAGACTACTCAAAGCGCTAACTAGCATATTTACCCCTTTTTCATTTTTACAGTCCTTTTTTATTCTGAAAATCTGCATTACTATTTATATTCAAGCATCAGAGAGGTAAATTCATGGGACATATACCGACAATTCTGACCACATGTCTTTCAGTGGCATTAACTATCCTATACTTCGTACTTCCTGATGCACTTCACTTCACCATGATAGTTTTCATATCAGCTGCTTGGTTCCTAGTAGCCATATGCTGGTTGGCTCAAAAGAGTGCTGACTATATGCATGCAGCAGAAGGTCATGGACACGCACACGAAGAAAAAAAAAAGCTAACTAGCCACAGCAGCGGCCAAACCCTGCAAATGACATCAAATCAGATTAGTCAGGCAAAATCTGAATTAAATGCAGAATTAGACTCACTTCGAAGTTCATTGAGAAATAAAGACGAAGAGATTGAAAGTCTAAAATCTGAGATTTCTAGTCTCCACACACTAGTTGAGATTGAGAAACTAAAAGTGGATCTTGCTAACCTGAAGACTTTGGCAGCAAAAGAAAACAACAAAAAGAAAAAATAACTACTTACAGTGTGCACAAGAATGTTTACCGTGATTCTCTTTACATGAAGGACAACTTATTGCTCCGCCATAATGGCAGTCACATTTGCATCCATCATTTAGTTTCTCTTCTGATATCAATTGGTGTGAATAATAGATGCGTCAACTTAATATTTAACAATAAGGAATTTCTGACATGAAGTTACTATTAGGCGCAATCTTTGGATTTTTCATACTTCTACTTCCAACTCTTACACTGCCAGCATCACAAGGTGCAGAGTGGGATCAAAAACTAGTGCCTGAAGAAAATGTTGTCTTGGAAAAAAATGTTATTTCCATGAATATTCCAGGAGATAGCCCATTACCATTTGGTTGTGTTTGGGGAACAGTGCAAAATGCTGCACCAGGTTATCCTGTTGTAATTCAAATATACAAAAATGGAAATGATAAACCAGTTTATGTTGCACAAACCAACGTAAACGGCGATGGTTCCTATGAACAATATTTCAGAGTAAAATCTGTTGAAGGTGACAAGGTAATCCACATCTTTGAGGGAGATTACACCGTAAACATCTACAAAGCTGTAGTGAAAAGTCCAGCATCTGGAACAACTTCAACCTAAATTTTTGATTTAAAGACGGGCTCGGAGGGCTTCGATCCCTCGACCTGTAACTTAGGAGGCTACCGCGCTATCCATGTTTCGCGTCAATATATGACTCTGCGCCACGAGCCCAAAAAAAATCACACTTGGTAAGCATTTAAGCGTAATCAAGATTTGAGATTATCATCTCACGAATTTGTTGCCAATTGGGATCGCTATTGTTATTCCATTTTTCATAGAACACAACATCCTTTAGACCAAGACGTGGTAACCAGCCGGCACTTTCCAGATCTGGCTTGTCTGCAAAGCTTGACACATGTCCAAGACAAAGATATGCAACAGGTACTACGTGATCTGGAATTTCAAGAATTTGTTTAAGGTCATCATTTGAAAGTATGCTAACCCATCCTACACCGATACCTTCTGCTCTTGCAGCAAGCCAAAGATTTTGTATTGCGCAACAAACACTATAGATTCCTGTTTCTGGAATACTTGATCTTCCTATAACAAAAGGACCAAATTTTGTAGGATCATATGTAATGCAAATGTTTACAGCACAATCTAAAATTCCTTGGAGTCTTAATGACAGGTACTTGGATCTTTTTGGATCCTCAACAAGAGTAGAAGAACGAATTCGTTCCCTGTCAAATGAATCTCTGACCAATTGCCTAGTGTCTTTGTTTTTAACCAAAATAAAGTTCCAAGGTTGAGAAAATCCCACAGATGGGGCATGATGTGCGGCATTTAGTATGCGTGTAAGTGCTTGTTCATCAATTGGCTCTGCAGTAAAATGAGATCTAACATCACGTCTAGAAAATACTGCTTTGTAAAAGCCATCCTTTTCCTCTGGTGAAAAATCACCAATCATATGATACCCATTTGATGCATTGCATATTATTCTTGTTTCTTAAACGTTAATAACGTCTAAAGTAAGGTCGAATTCTATTGGGCCGGTAGTCTAGTCTGGTTAGGATACCTCCCTGACACGGAGGTGGTCGAGAGTTCAAATCTCTCTCGGCCCATTTCTTTTTATTCAATGTAATCAATTACTTTTTGTGATAAAATTTACAATAAAAGAATCAGATTTTCTAAAGGAAAATGAGGGATGCAGAATATCTACATGTACAAGTGATGTACCGCATATTGCCCCTGTTACATATTATTTTGAAGATGGTCTTTTTTATTTTGCAACAGACTATGATACAAAAAAATATGCAAATCTAAAAAAGAATAACAAAATTGCAATCTCTGTAGATATTTACTCCCCTAGTCAACACAAGGCCGTTGTTGTACAGGGTTCAACTACCTTTATTGAAAAAGGTCCACAATTCAAGAGATTATACGAAATATTTTACAAAAAGTTTGCATGGGTTAGAGAGAATCCTTGGAAAGAAAATGAAGCACCGTTTGTAAAAATTACTCCAAAAACTAAAACTAGTTGGGGTCTGGGCTAACCAAAAGACAAATCAAAGTCTTTGATAATTGCAGTCAGAAATGATTCTATAGTTACCTGTCCCTTTACTTCGTATTTTATTGGTTGGCCAGTTGTAATTTCAGAATATTCCTTTGCAATCTGGTCACTATTTACAAGATCAAATGTTGTAGGTAAAGTAAGATTGCTGTTGGCAAATAGTGCAGGTCTTCCAGCCTCTGGAATATCTTCTGTTGTAAAATGCCCTTCTCCAATATTATTTCCATTTGCATATATCTGATAGTTAATTGTGGAGACAGTTAATACAATCGAAGTAGGATTTTGAAGATTGAATCTTACATCAAGATGTGCGCGTTTGTCTATCTTGTTCTCATCTAGAACTTTGATGCTATCAACACTAATGATTACTTTGTCAAGATCACCTTGGAAAGAATTTGCATAAAGATACAAAAATAACATCATTGCACCAAGGCCAGCAAAACACGCTATTATGACTAGTCTTCCCTTACTTATCAAATCTAGAAGCTACGGTGCTTGTTCAATTAAAAAACCTTCTTCAGATGATAATAGATATTATTCGTTGATTCTCAAATAGTGTAATGGCACTTGTTGATGCACTCATTATGTGGGCACATCTTGTTGCAGCATCAATTTGGGTTGGTGGTTCAATATTCATTGGAATAGTTCTTGCTCCACTTCTTAAGACAATCTCTGATTCTGTAGAGGGACGACTATCAATAATGATCCGAGTAGGACGAAAATTCAACACAATTGGAGTCCCGTCTCTTATCATACTGATCATAACTGGAATCTACAATTCTATTGCGTTTATTGCAAAGCCATCTCTGATACTTTCCACAAACTATGGAATCATACTTCTCATCAAGATAGTGCTTGTAGTTGCGCTGATAATCATATTTGCAATACATGTACGGCTAATCCGATCTGAGGTGGAAAGAAAGATAGAGTCAAAAAATCTCTCTGGAGACCATCTACAAAAACTTCGCTCAAAAATCATTATGCTTGGAAGACTTACAGTGATACTGTCTCTTGTCATACTTTTGATGGCAGCACTACTTCACTCAGGTGTCTGAGACTCCAGAAATTCTTACCTCAAAACCGTCATCAAGTTTTCCTATTCCGTATCTGCAGCCAGTTATCTTTGATGCAACAAAAAGATTTGTCTCCAAGTGTTTTGTAATCTGTTTCACTCGATATGCTGAGGTCTCTTTTACAAGAGAAAGTGGAACTACTAACATGTCAGAAAGGTAAAGATCAACACCAAGGTTTGATTCAAGGAATTTTTTTGCAACTGACTCACCAAGACCATTCAAACTCTTTTGGTATATGCCATCTGAACCTGTTATTGAGTTTGCATCCTGCGAAAATACCAAAATTGAGCATCCTTTGTTTAGTGCATCATCTTCTTTTATTGTAATTTCACAATCAAATCCATTTTTAGCAAGAATGTCTTTTGCATTGTGTATCTCTTTTTCTACAATTTCTTTTGGAATGTGAGAGTAAGCACACAACAGTTTTGCAGATGTAGTACTCCTTTCAAGAAGTGATATTGGATTTACATTCTTACAAGGTTGTATCTGAGTCTCAACTAGTCCTCCGCCTTTTGGATAGTATCCGCGTCTTTTGGCTTCCAAAGTAAAATTAATTCCAATTCTGGAGAGCGCTTCAGCAAAAACATGTTTTGTGTAATCTGTGGTGGGACTCCATGGAACATCTGTTCCACCAATGATTGATAATTTCAAACTGTTTCTCATAAGTGAGACAGCAGGAATCAATACTTGTAAAATGAGTGGAATGCTTCCTGCAGTACCAATGTCTTCTTGAAGATCCAAATCCAATCCTTGTGAGGGAAAAAACTTTAGCGAAGTTGAATTCACATAAAGTCCCTCCACTTTAGCTTGGCATATCTTTGACAGTATTTTTACTCCAAGCAAATGTTGTGGTCTAAGGCCTGGAACTTTTCTATTCTTTCGGATATTCTCTATTTCAACTGGCTTGCCTGTGATTGCAGATAAGGTAACTGCACTTCGAATTATTTGTCCTCCCCCTTCACCGCGTCCGCCATCTATCTTTATTGGCTCCATGACTAGTTCGTTTAATTTTAGAATCTAATTAATGATGGTTTTTTAAACATGTACAACAAGATCTCGACAATGAATGGTCTTCTAATTGGTAGATTCCAACCGTTTCACAAGGGACATCTTGAAGCTGTAAACATTGGATTGTCAAAGGTTGACAATCTATGGATTGGAATTGGAAGCTCAAACAAGAGTTATGAAAAAAGAAATCCATTTACTGCAGATGAACGAAAAGAAATGATTCTTTCATCGCTTGATTCTAAGATATTAGAACGTGTCAAGATATTTTTTGTGCCAGATACTGGTGATCATGAGAGGTGGACCTATCACGTTGATTCTATTGTACCTCCGTACGATATTGTCTTTTCAAATGACGAATTTACTCTTACATTGTACAAAAAAAGAGGAAAAAGTGTCTTTGAAGTTCCTCTTTTGAAGAGAGATACAATATCTGGAACAAATATTCGTGAGCTTATAGCAAGTGGTAAAGACTGGTCAGATCTTGTTCCTGAAGGAACTAAACAAGTGCTCTTAAAAATAGACGCAAAAAGCAGACTTGCCAAAATTCTGTAATTATAAATAATGGTTAACTTTCTTGCAAGTTGGAGAATTTATTTGGAATATCTAGTCATGTTACCTGGACCAACAAATGTTCCAGAAAGAGTAACACGTTCAATGTTTACTCACATGATAAATCACAGAAGCAAAGATTTTGTCAAGTTATACGTAGATACTATTGAAAAGAGTCAGAAAATTTTTGATACTACAAGTGATGTAGTAGCTCTTAGTGCATCTGGAACAGGTGCAGTAGAAGCCTCTGTTGTAAACATGGTAAAAAAAGGCGACAAGGTAATAATTCCAGTCAACGGTGAATTTAGCAACAGACTCTCAACAATGTTAGAGTGGGCTGGTGCAAATGTAGTACGTCTCACAACACCATTTGGACAAAATGCAACTTTTGATCAAGTAAAAGAGGCATTTGACAACAACAAAGATGTAAAAGCATTCTATGTAGTTTGGAATGAAACCTCTACTGGTACAATGGTAAAGTATCTCGATAAAATAAAAGATCTTACAGCAAGAAACGATTCTTTCTATGTAGTAGATGGAGTTTCAATACTTGGCGGAGAAGAATTCCATATGGACAAGTGGGGAGTAGATGTATGTGTAACAGGTGCACAAAAGGCACTCGCTGCACCTCCAGGAATCTCACCAATTGCTGTAAGCCAAAAAGCAAAGAAGCATATGATTGCAAATCCTCCTCCGACATTCTACTTTAACATGGCAAGATACTTCAAGTATTATGATGACAGTAAAGAAACACCATTTACTCCTGCTATTCCATTGCTTTATGCATACAGAGAAGCACTTGATATTATTCTAGAAGAAGGAATTGACAACAGAATTAAAAGACATAGAGTTTGCTCTGATGCTCTTTACAGTGGACTAAGTGCACTGGGATTGTCACCATTTGCTAAAGAAGATGCACGCTCTACAGTTGTAATTGCATTAAACTATCTTGAAGGCCTTGATGACAAGACATTCAGAGGAACACTCTCTGAAAAATTCCGAGTCTTAGTTGCAGGTGGATTTGGTGAACTAAAAGGCAAAGTATTTCGAGTTGGATGTATGGGAGAAGTAAACAAGTATCATGTAATGAGAACAATTTCTGCAATAGGATCTACACTTGATATGATGGGATACAAGACAAATCCAGAAGCACTCAAAGTTGCTGAAGAAAAACTAAAGGCTCTATAATTTCGTGTTAACTTAATATAAGGAAGTTGAAGGATCGATCACGTTGGCTTTCCAAAAAGGAACTTTAATTCTGGTAGATTATACTGCTAAGGTTAAAGATTCAAACGAGGTTTTTGAGACAACACGCGAAGCTGATGCTAAATCAAGTTCGATTCATGATGCAAATGTAAAGTATCAACCAAGACTCATTTCTGTAGGAGAATCATGGGTTCTAAAGGGTCTTGATGATGCACTAGCAAATACAAAAGCTGGTGACAAACTTTCAATCGAAGTTCCTCCAGAGAAAGGATTTGGAGTAAGAGATTCAGGCAAAGTTCGCATGATACCACTTCGAAAACTTGGAGAAGATGCAGAAAAAGTTACAGTTGGAGATACAATAGAAATTGATGAAAGAACAGGAATTGTAAGATTCATTGGCTCAGGAAGAGTCCAAGTTGATTTCAATCACAGATTTGCAGGAAAAACAATTGTTTATGATCTTAATGTTATCAAATCACTAGATACAGACCAAGACAAAGTCTTGGGATTGCTCAAGCGAAGATTCCCAATTGATGAATCAAAGATCAAGTTTGAGATCAAGGGAACAGAACTTGATGTTACCATCCCAGAGGAAGCAATGATGATGGAAGGTTTGCAGATAGTAAAACGCGCAATTGCAAACGAGATTTTCAAGTTTGTAACAAAACTAGAAAAAGTTAACTTTGTTGATTCATACAACAAACCAAAACAGGACAAGCCAGCAGAACAAAAACCAGCTGAAGCAAAACCTGCCCAGCAAAAAGCAGCCTAAAATTATAGTACACCAGTATCTTTTGCAAGATCTATAGCTTTCTGTTCAGTCATCTTTGCCCTGCTTAGAATTGTATATCTCTCAGGTCTTAATGACTGCGCAATAGTAAGTGCTTTTGCAAGAATCTCAGGTTCCAAGCCAATCTCTTTTGCCTTGGTTGGTGCACCCACATTTTTTAACATCTGGATTATTTTTTTCCAGTCTTGTCCCTGCAGTTTTGCAATCAATATTGCGCCAATACCGCATTTTTCTCCATGCAGACCTACACCTGGCTTGAGATGATCAACTGCATGAGAAAACAAGTGTTCTGCACCAGAACATGGCCTACTGCTTCCCGCAATACAGGCAGCTACTCCAGAACTTATCAGTGCCTCTACAATCATTCTTACGTCTGGATTTTGTCTAAAATCTTTTGAATTGTCAATGACTATCTTTGCACTCATTGATGCCAAGTTTGCTGCATATGTTCCAAAATATTCCCCTGTGTTATCTCTTGCAAGCTCCCAGTCTCGTACTGCTGTAACTTTTGCCATGAGATCGCCACAGCCACTAGCTAAAAGCCTCCTTGGAGCCTTTTTTAGAATTGCTATATCTACAAAGACTCCCAGTGGTGCAGTTGCAATAATAGAATATGGCTTGTCTCCGCGTATTGAAACAAAGGGACTGGCAATACCGTCATGTGACGCAGATGTTGGTATGCTAACAAATGATTTCTTTAGTGTAAACGCAGTCATCTTTGCAATGTCAACAGATCTTCCACCGCCAATTCCAATTATCAAATCGCTCTTGTCTTTTTTTATTTCATCAAGCGTTTTTTTTGCAGCCTCTACGTCATTGCTTGTGCTACGGTGCCACACATACTTGATCTTTGAATCTGAGAGTGAAGAAGAGATCTTTCTGTCAGTTATCTTTCGTACCTTGTCTCCTGAAACTAGGGAAACCTTTTTTGGGTTTGACAGGCCTACCAGAAAATTTCCTATGTCAGAAATATTGTTCTCACCTATGAGTATCTTTCTTGGTAGCTCCATTATGTGAGAAGCCATGGTTTTCACTTGGAATTTGGTTATTTATCGATATCCTAGCAATCCAAAGTTATTTAAGCGGGTGATATGCAAATCAAAACATCTCAAGTTAGGAGCAAGTTATTTGTCAGACTATATCGAACAACACACATACCATGGAACAACTACAGTAGGAATAAGCTGTACTGACGGTGTAGTCTTATGCGCAGACATGAGAGCAAGCGCAGGATATTTTATAGCAAATAACAATACAATGAAGATCCAAAAGATCGATAATCATGCAGGAATGACAATTGCAGGTGGTGTTGCAGATGCACAAAATGTCACAGACATGTTGCGATATCATTCAAACATACACCGAATTGACAAACAAGAGTATCTACCAATAAAATCAATTGCAAGACTTGCATCATTGATATTTTTCCAGAATAGATACTATCCATTCATTGCCGATATTCTCGTTGGAGGATACGACAAACAAGGTCCAGCACTTTACAACATAGACATGTTCGGATCACTTGACAAAAAAACATACGTAACAACAGGAAGTGGTTCTCCAGTAGCATACGGTCTATTGGAAAGTGAATACCGTGACGGCCTAACAGTAGAAGAGGGAAAAATAATTGCCCTAAGAGCGGTAAAAGCTGCAATCACCAGAAACATTGGAACTGGTGACGGAATCAATGTCGCAATAATCGACAAGCAGGGATATCGACTCTTAACAAAAGAACAGAAAAAGGCCATAATTACGCTTTAGTGATTTAATGCAAAGAAAACAAGCACAACGTGAACTATCTCCAGCCCAAAACATAATGGCAACGATACTGCAAAGTATTCCAAAAGAAGCAGACGTCACCAAGATAGATTACGAAGGTCCAAGGATTGCAATCTATACCAAGAATCCAAAATATCTGATGGAGCATAACGAAGTAATCTCTAACATGGTAAATGTTATCAAAAAAAGAATTGTAGTAAGAACTGAAGAGTCAATTAGAAAGAACGAGGAAGAATCAAGACAAATTCTAACACAGATGCTTCCAAAGGAGGCAGAACTTGGCGGAACTTTCTTTGATACTGCAACCGGAGAAATGACAGTTGATGTCAAGCGCCCATGGCTTCTTAACAACACTGAGGCCTTTAACATGCCAGAACTTGTATCAAAGACTGGCTGGAGAATACGAATCAGAAAGGCAACTGCAAGCCAGTCATCTACAATTCAAACTATCAACTATAACCTAAAAATTTCTTCAACTGAGCGAAGTAAGCACCTAAGACAGGTCGGTGAGCAAATATTTCGGCCAAAGCTCTCAGAGGATGCCGAAGTTTCATTGATGACACTAGGCGGCTTTAGCCAGGTGGGAAGATCCTGTATGTTGCTGACCACTCATGAAAGCAAGATCCTAATTGACTGTGGCATAAACCCAGGTGCAAAAAACCCAATTGAGGCATATCCACGCTTGGACTGGCCAAACATAACACTAGACGAACTTGACGCTGTAGTAATCAGCCATGCCCACTTGGACCACACAGGATTTCTGCCTGTTTTGTTCAAGTATGGCTACAAGGGTCCAATCTACTGTACAGAACCGACTTTACCTATGATGAACCTAATCCAGCTTGATGCAATCAAGGTTGCAGCGGCTCAAGGTAGGGTTCCACTATACTCTGAGCGTGATGTCAAGCAGGTCATGAAACAGACCATTCCTCTGTCCTATGGAACAGTTACTGATATCTCACCTGATATCAAGCTGGTATTTTCAAATGCAGGTCACATCTTGGGCTCTGCAAGCTGCCACTTTCATATTGGAAACGGCAATCACAACTTTGTCTATACAGGCGATCTAAAGTATGGAAAATCCATGCTCTTTGAGAGCGCATCCTGGAATTTCCCAAGAGTTGAGACACTGCTAATTGAGAGCACTTATGGCGCAAAAGAAGACATCCAGTCATCAAGAGAAGAAGTCGAATCCATATTTATCAAATCAGTAAACGAGACACTACGAAACGGCGGAAAGGTATTGATCCCAATTCCAGCAGTGGGTCGTGCACAGGAACTCATGATGGTAATCGATCAATACATGAAACAAGGACAACTTATGGAAGCACCAGTATTTACAGAAGGAATGATCTCAGAGGCAACTGCTATCCACGAATCATATCCAGAGTATCTTGCACGAGAACTCAGACAAAAGATCCTTGAGACAGATGACAATCCATTTGATTCTGAATATTTCACAAATATAGAACACTCTGATGCAAGAGAAGAGCCATTGCGCGAGGGTCCATCAATTATCATGGCAACATCTGGTATGCTAGAGGGTGGACCAGTACTAGAATATTTCAAGAACATTGCACCAGTCCAGAAAAACAAGATCTTGTTTGTGTCATATCAGGTAAACGGAACCTTGGGCAGAAGAGTCCTTGATGGTTCAAGACAAGTCTCTGTTGTAGGAAAGGACGGAAAGATCGAAGTCATCAACATAAACTGCTCAACTGAAAAACTCGATGGATTCAGTGGACACAGTGATTACAACCAATTGATGTCATATATCCACAGACTCAGACCAAAACTTCGAAGAGTGATTGTAAATCACGGTGAGCGACGCAAGTGTGAAAACTTGGCAAGCTCAGTACACAGAATGTTCAGAATTGCAACAACCTGTCCACAAGTACAAGAAGGAATCAGATTACTTTAGATCGTACTCGGCTCTCCAAATCTTTACTCCAGATGGAGTAACAATGATTCTTTCTTCGCCAAGTCTTGCAATGTCAGCATCTGCATTTTTTGCAATGTTGTAAATTTCTTCAACTGCCTTTCTTAGCTCATCCACATTTTTTTGTGCAAGCGGGGTTACCCTGAGAACTAGAATCATTCCCTTTTTGATATCCTCCTTTACACTATGTACATCACTATAGTCCCTCAAAGTTATTGCCTTGAGGTAAGTGGGAGCCTTTTGCTGCTGCATACTCTGTAAGCGATCAACTCCCTCAAAAAGTCTTTGCAGTCAAATGCAATTCACAGATTAGGTTGTATGACTAAATCCTATACTGGAGGTATTCTGATTCTGGAATTGAACAGGTGACAATCTCTGATTTTGTGCCATCTTTTTCTGTCAAGATTATTCCCTGCTGATCCTTTGGTGCATCAGAATATCGTAATGCGATAGCTGCAGCTAATTTCAAATTTTTCTCAGAATCTTCTCCTCGCAACAATGAGATTGGACCGACATGATCTTTTGCATCAAATAAAACATCGCCAGGTAATGCAAGTGCCTTTAGCATTTCATTTTCATCCTTGTGTCTTCCAACAATGAATTTTGTTTTTTCATCAAATCTGAAATGCCTTCCAATCTTTAAAAGATCAATATCATTTGTGTTTGGTGTCTCAGTGTGAGAGAAGAGATCTTTTGCTCTGACAGAAAATGCGGGATCAGTAAGCAAGCAACCTCCGCCAGCATTTGGTGGATTATCAAAAC
>Ga0070740_10004887_pt1 | contig 12839 bp, 12 predicted proteins | sample Coa_R2_FD_67286 | JGI IMG/M metagenome (GOLD analysis project Ga0070740, IMG submission 67286) | Surface soil microbial communities from Centralia Pennsylvania, which are recovering from an underground coalmine fire - Coalmine... | ecosystem: Environmental > Terrestrial > Soil > Unclassified ...
CTCCGCAGGCCCGCGAAGAACGAGCGCGAGTTGACGAGCGGCCCCGGCAAGCTCTGCAAGGCGCTCGGCATTGACCGCAGCTTCGACGGCGAAGACCTGACCGGAAGTCGTGTCTGGATCGAAGACGAGGGAGTTGAGGTCAAGCCGGACGAGATCGCCAGCGGCCCGCGCATCGGCATCGCCTACGCCGAAGAGGACGCGCACAAGCCCTGGCGCTTCTGGCTGAAAGGCAATCCATTTATCAGCAAGAGGTGAATGATCGCCGGGAGCGCGGGCATCCTGCCCGCATTGAGCGCGCCAGCGCGAAGAAGAGTTCGCGTTGAAACTCAAGCTTGAGTGGAGACGAAAGTTTGGAGCTTACCTCACAAGCATTGCGGACAAGATGCCCGCGCTCCCGACTTTGAGTTCTGGTTAACGTCAACGGTTTGGGAATTGAGTCTTGCGGATAACTTTTCTCGGAACGAGTGCGGGGGTGCCGACGCGCGCGCGAAACGTCTCGTGCGTCGCTTTCAGGCCGCCGCAGCGCGGCGAGGTCTGGCTCTTCGACTGCGGCGAGGGCACGCAGCACCAACTCCTTCGCAGCGACATCAACATAAGCCAGATCACGCGCGTCTTTATCACGCATATGCACGGCGACCACGTTTACGGGCTGATGGGGCTGCTCGCGACCTGTGGAATGTCGGGCGGCGCGCGCGCCGTCACGCTCTACGGCCCGCGCGGACTCGAACAGTACGTCGGCGAGGTCAGCCGACGCACGCAGCTCCGCACGTCGTACCCGCTCGACGTGAAGACGGTCGAGGCGGGCGAAGTCTTCGAGGACGAAGAGTACACGGTCTCCTGCCTGCAACTGCGCCACAGGCTGACGGCCTTCGGCTACCGCGTGACGGAGAAGGATCGCGCGGGCCACTTCGACGCGGAGAAGGCGAGGGAACTCGGCATCCCCTTCGGCCCGCTCTACGGAAAACTGAAGCGCGGCGAGAGCGTCACGCTCCCCGACGGTCGAACCTTCGACGGCGCGGACTTCTGCGGCCCCGCGCAGCGCGGTCGCACGGTCGTCTATTGCACCGACACGATCTACTGCGCCAACGCCGTCGAACTCGCGCGCGACGCAGACCTGCTCATCCACGAGGCGACCTTCGCCGACGCCGACGAGCCGCTCGCCGTCCGCAGCACACACTCGACCGCGCGCATGGCCGCGCGCGTCGCGGCGGAAGCGGGCGCTAGAAAACTCGTGCTGACGCACATCAGCCCGCGCTACTTTCCCGGAAACGAGACGGGGCCGCAGCAGCTTCTCGAAGAGGCGCGCGAGGTCTTTCCGGCGACCGAGCTGGCGCACGACTTTTTGAGCATTGACGTTGAGCGCCGCGTGGGGTAAATCTTCCGCCGCGCCTCACGAGCGCGTGTGAATTTGAACGAAGGCCGGCCAGGCGGCTGGTCACTCCGGCACAGAGGCTTTACACGCCCGCTGTTACGTGTGATACGATGTGCCGTGTCTGCAACGACGCCGGACGACCCCGACCGGCGCTGAAGAGAAAACGCGAGGAGCGAGAGCAAATGTCTTTCAACAAAATCATCATCGTCGGCAACCTCGGACGCGACCCCGAGCTTCGCTACACGCCGCAGGGCACGGCGGTCTGCAACTTCTCGGTCGCCACGAACGAGCGGCGCAGGGACAAGGCGGGCGAGCAGCAGGACGTGACCACGTGGTTCCGCGTCAACGCCTGGGGCCGTCAGGCCGAGAACGTCTCGAAGTATCTGGCGAAGGGTCGTCGCGTCTATGTCGAAGGCCGCCTGCACGTCGAGGAGTGGCAAGACCGCGACGGCAAGACGCGCTACACGCTCGAAGTCAACGCCTCCGACATACAGTTCCTCGACAGCGCGGCTGACGTGGAAGGCATCCCCGTGCGCCAGCAGTCGCAGGCGGCAGCGCCCGCTTCGCGTCCTGCGGGCGGCGGCGGCTCTTCGCGCGAGCCTGACATCGAGGACGACGAGATTCCGTTTTAAGAGAATGATGAATGCGGAATGATGAGTGATGAATTAGACGGGGGCACGCGCCCGTCGCAATCGCAGCGTCATCAGTCGCCGTTGAACTCGACGTTCAGGCGACAGCGCGGCTCACGATATTCATAGTTCATCATTCCGCATTCATCATTTCATCAACAAGGGGCGACAATGGGCGAAGAGTTTTCGTCGGGCGATGAGACGGGGCGGGCGCTCGTCGCGGTCGAGCGCGCGCGGTTCATGCCGGCGATGTCTATCGAGTCGGCGGTCGAGCGCTACAACGCTGTGACCGAGTTCGTCAGCCGCGTGCTTCGGAAGGACGTTGACTACGGCGTCATCCCCGGCACCGAGAAGCGCACGCTGCTGAAGCCCGGCGCGGAGAAGCTGACGACCTTCTTCGGACTCTCGACGCGCTTCCAACTCCTGGAGCGCATCGAGGACTGGACGGGCGACGACCACGGCGGCGAGCCTTTCTTCTACTACCTCTACCGCTGCCAACTCACGCGCGGCGACGTGCTCATCGCCGAGACAGACGCCTCCTGCAACTCGCGCGAGACGAAATACCGCTGGCGCGAGGCGCAGCGCACGTGCCCCGCGTGCGGACAGGCGGCAATCATCAAGGGGCGCGAGGAGTACGGCGGCGGCTGGTTGTGTTTTAAGAAGCGCGGCGGCTGCGGCGCGAAGTTCGCGGACGGCGACGAGGTGATCGAGTCGCAGCAGACGGGCCGCGTCTTCAACCCAGACATCGCCGACCAGGTGAACACGATTCAAAAGATGGCTCAGAAACGCTCTTTGGTCGGAGCCGTTTTGCTCGCCGTCAACGCGTCCGAGTTTTTCACGCAGGACGTTGAGGACATGTACTTCAACGCGGCGGCGGTCGCGCGCGAAGCCTCGACGGACGACGCGGACTTGGCCGACGAGATTCGCGCCGCGTGCCGCGCGTTGGGGAAGACCGAGGAGCAGCTCGCGGGCTGGCTCAGGAAGAAGTACGGCGCGGGCGGCGTCGAGCAGTTGACCGACGCGGACAGGCGCGAGGTTCTGTCCCTGCTTCAAGGGATGCTCTCGAAGCGCGCCGCGTAAGACATAAACATTCCAAGACCGCCGCGCGGACGTACTGCTCTCCTTAAAATGAACTCGGCGACGCTCGTCCTACGATTCGACGCGGGCACGCTGCTGCTCGACGGCGCGGGCGCTGACGCACGCGTGCCTTCGGCGTTTCGCTGGGACGCGCGGGTGATGCGTTGGCGCGCGCCCGCGTGGGCTTATCGAGAAGTCGTGCGCGAGCTTGTGCGCGCGAAGGTCGAGTACGAAGACCACGCGCGCGCCTATCATCGGTTCGACTTCCCGACGAAGCTCCTCGTCGAGCCGCGTCCTTACCAGCAACAGGCAATCGAAGAGTGGAAGCGGGCGAACTTCTGCGGCGTCGTCGTGCTGCCGACGGGCGCGGGCAAGAGCCTCGTCGCGCAGATGGCAATCGAGCGTGTGAAGCGCTCGACGCTCGTCGTCGTGCCGACGCTCGACCTGATGAACCAGTGGTACGACCTCCTGCTCTCGTGCTTTCAGGCCGAAGTCGGACTCATCGGCGGCGGCTATTTCGAGACGGGAGCTTTGACGGTCACGACCTACGCCTCGGCCTTCCGCTTCATGGAGCGGATGGGCAACAGGTTCGGACTCGTCATCTTCGACGAATGCCATCACCTGCCGAGCGGCGTTCATCGTCATGCGGCAGAGATGTGCATCGCGCCGTTCCGGCTCGGACTCTCGGCGACGCCTGAGCGCGCCGACGGCGAGGACGCTTCGCTCGAACGACTCATCGGCCCGTTCGTCTTCCGCCGCGAGACGCACGAACTCGCGGGCGAGTACCTGTCCGACTACACCGTCACGCGGATACGCGTCGAGCTGAGCGAAGAGGAGCGCGCCGATTACGAGCGCGAGCGCGATGTGTTCCGAAGTTTCCTGCGCGAGAAGGGGATCGGCCTGAATTCCCTGCGAGGCTGGCAGATGTTCGTCGCCGCGAGCGCGCGTTCGAGTGAAGGGCGGCGCGCGATGCTCGCCTACCGCGAGTCGAAGCGCATCGCTTTGGGGACAGATTCAAAATTGCGCGTGCTCTCGGAGCTTCTTCAGCGCCACCGCCGCGACAAGGTTCTCATATTCACGGCGGAGAACGAGATGGTCTATCGCATCTCCCGAAAATTCCTCGTCCCCGCGATCACGCACGAGACGGGCGTGAAGGAGCGACGCGCTTGGCTCGAAGCCTTCAACCGCGGAGAGGTTCTCGCGCTCGCCACCTCGAAGGTCTTGAACGAGGGCGTCAACATCCCCGACGCATCGGTCGCCGTCGTCCTCTCCGGCTCCGGCTCGACGCGCGAGCACGTCCAGCGATTGGGCCGCATCCTTCGAAAGCTGCCGGGGAAAGAGGCGATACTCTACGAAGTCGTCACCCAGGACACGACCGAGGAGCACATCAGCCGACGCCGCGGCGCGGGCGAACAGTTCAGGGATCAAAGGCGCTCGAAGGAAATCCCAACGCTGCTATGACGATTGCGGATTGCGGACTTCGGATTGCGGACTCGACGAAGGTCGTGCCCCTTGACGTTTCCGCGCGAACACGCAAAGGCAAAGCCGACAAAGATAGCCCGGCTTTCAATCCGCAATCCGAATTCCGCAATCCGCAATCATGTTGACCGCAGACCTCGCCATGAGCTGGCAGCGCGGCGAGCAGATCAGGCCGCGCTACATTGACGCCGACGACGGAGAATATCTGCGCGCGGCGGCGGACTTGACCGCGCTCTTCGCGGAGCACGAGGGCGCGAGGCGCGCGACGCTCGAAGAGTCTTTGGCGGACTACGTCGGCACGGGGACGGATTACAAAATCCTGCGCGGGCTGATAAAGCTTTTGACCGACCGCTGCGAGTTCGAGACGAGCGCGCCGGCAGACCCGACGGAGATTCGACGCGCGCTCTTTCTCAAAGCTCGCGCGATGCATCCGTTGACGAGCGAAGACGCGCGCGCGCAGGTCGTCGCCGAATCAGCGCGCGAACTCGCGTGCGAGGCGGAAGCGTTGGATGAGAGTTTGTACGCAGACCTGCCGGAGAATCAGAATCTCACAGTCTTTGAAACGATCTCGCCGCGCGAGCTTTTAGACTTGTACAACGTCGCGCAGGCGCAGGCGCTCCTGTACCGCGCCGTCGAGATGCGCCTGTGGCTTGAGCCGCAGACGGCGGAAGGCTACCGCGAGTTGTTCGGCGCGATTAAGGCTTACAACCTGATTCACACCGTCAAAGGTAATTCGCGCGACGGCTATGAGGTTCGCCTGGACGGGCCGGCCTCGATCTTCCAGCGCTCGCAGAAGTACGGCATCCAGATGGCCGTCTTCCTGCCCGCGCTCCTGCTCTGCAAAGGCTGGCGGATGCGCGCGGAGATTCAGGCGGCGCGCGGGCGCGCGGCCTTCTTCGAGCTTTCGAGCGAGCAGACGCGCCTGCGCTCGCACTACCTGGACGCCGACGCATACGAGAATCCCGTCATCGAAAAACTCGCGGCGACGTGGGGCAAGGCGGGCAGCCAGTGGACGCTTGAGCCGAGCGGCGAAGTGATTGACCTCGGCGACAGCGCGTTCATCCCCGACTTCGTTCTGCGAAACCCGCCGGGCGCGCGGGTCTTCCTCGAAGTGCTCGGCTTCTGGACTCCCGAACACCTGCGCGAGCGTTTGCTTGAGTTCGATCACGCGCGAATCAAGAACTTCGTCCTCGCCGCGTGGGACGAACTCCGCGGCAGCCGCGACCCCTTGACGAACGTCCCGCCGAACACAATCGTCTTCAAGCGCAGCCTCGACCCCTCGGTCGTCGCGCTGATGGCCGACAAGCTGGTCGAAGAACAGTCGCGCGAGCGTTAGCTTCAGCCGACGACTTCGACCTTCCAAACGTCCTCCGTCAACTGCGTGGTCGTGATCTCGACGGGCAGGAATTTTTTGATGACCTCGATGTTGGTCGTCGTGTGGAGCGTCGGCGTCGAGGTCATGTACGAGCCGCCGCCCGCGAGCGCCATCGGGATGAGCAGTTGGTCTGCGAGGTGTTCGCCGACGGGCGCGCCCGCGTCGAGGTATCTCTGCGCCTCGTGGACGACACCCGCCGCGACCTGTTCGGCGCGGACGCCGCGCTCGCCGATGCCGGTGAAGACTTCGGTCAGGCACTCGCTCTCGATTGAGATGGTGAAGACGTTGCCGCCGCTCGCGGCGTTGGTTGACTCTTCGAGGTCGAGCTGGTCGGGCGTCCAGCCCAACTGCTCGCTCGCGACGGCAATCTCGCGCTCGCCGACGTGGCGCGGAATGTTGACGACGAGCGCGCGAGCGCGCTGCGAGAGAATCGCGCCGCGCTCGTCGAGGTCGAGACGCTTCAGCCCGCGCGCAGGCTCGACGTAAACGTTGAAGCGGCCCCCGCCGGGCGGGTAGAAGCCGTAGCGCTGAAGCTCGACCGAAACGGTCGGCCCCGCGCGGTTGACGAGCGGGAGAAAAGTTTTCTGGATGAACTCGAACGGCGGGGCCTTCGGGTTGTGCGTGCCGCCCTCGAAGAGCAGGAGGCTCGGCGCGTTCGAGATCATCAGCGGCGGAAGGATCGCCTGAAGCACGAGCATCGTGCTGCCCGCCGTCCCGATGCTGAACTTGTACTCGCCGGGCCTGACCTCGCCGGGGACGAAGGTGAACTCCTTCGCGCCCGCGTGCGCGCCGTCAACACGCGCCCCGCCGATGGCCGCCGCCGCCGTGACCGCGGTCATGTGCTGGCGTTGCAGGCCGGGCTTGTCGCGCCGCGCCCGCACGTTGAAGACGCGGAAGGCCCTCCCCGTGATGAGCGAGAGCGCCAGCGACGTGCGGATGATCTGGCCGCCGCCCTCTCCGTATGAGCCGTCGAGGCTGAGCATAAAACAGTAGGCAGTGAGCCGCGAGCAGTGAGCAGTAAGTTTTCGGAGAAGGTGAGCGGGGAGTTGAGTCGGCGACTCGTGCCGCCGGACGCAAACTGCTCACCGCTTACTGCTCGCGGCTCACTCGTTTTCGAGTAGCGCCTTCGCCTTCTGGAGTTCTTCCATGTGCGCCTCTCCGACCTGCGGGTAGCGCAGGTGGAGCGACTTGAGTTTCGAGACGATCACGTCGGCGACCGCCGCGCGCGTGAACCACTTGTTGTCGGCGGGGATGACGTACCAGGGCGCGTGGGTCGTGCTGGTGTGGTTGAAGGCGTCCTCGAACGCGTCCATGTATTCGTCCCAGTGCTCGCGCTCGCGCGCGTCGCCGACCGAGAACTTCCAGTTCTTTTCGGGCGTGTTGATGCGCGCGAGGAAGCGCCGCTTCTGCTCCTCCTTCGAGACGTTGAGGAAGAATTTGAGGACGTGGATGCCGTTGTTGACGAGGTAGCGCTCGAAGTTGTTGATCTCCTCGAAGCGGCGCTTCCAGATGCCTTTCTTCTTCGAGTCCGGCGGGAGCTGCTGAAGCTGTAGAATCTCCGGGTGGACGCGGACGACGAGGACTTCTTCGTAGTAAGAGCGGTTGAAGATGCCGATGCGACCGCGTTCGGGCAGCGCCTTGAAGGTGCGCCAGAGGTAGTCGTGGTCGAGTTCCTCGGACGACGGGCCTTTGAACGAATAAACCTGCGTGCCCTGCGGGTTGACGCCGGACATGACGTGGCGGATCGTGCCGTCCTTGCCCGCCGCGTCCATCGCCTGAAAGATGACGAGCAGCGCGTAAGTGTTCTGCGCGTAAAGCACGTCCTGGTACTCGGCGAGCCGTTGGATGTCGTTCTCAAGCTTGCTCGCCGCCTCGTCCTTGTTTTTGAACTTGCCGGTGTAAGACGTGTCGTAATCCTTCAGCCGAATTTTCTTGTGCGGCGGAACGATGAAGCGGTCGTGGTTCATGCGGGTCAACTCCTCAAAGGCTCCGCGCGCGGCCAACGTGCGCGGGCCGAAATCGTCTGCGGCCTAAACGCCTTCGATGTCTCTGGGTCTGACGAACAGCTCGACGCGGCCCGCGCCTTCGCGCAGCCGGCCCCACTTCTCGATGCCGAGCGCGACGCGCGCGAGCGCGGCTGTCGGCATACTCCGCGACTCGCCCGTCAAAAGTTCGAGCAGTCCTTCGAGTCCGGGGTTGTGGCCGACGAGCAGCACTTCGCCGGCGCTCTCCTCGACCTGCGAGACGACTTCGACGAGACGCGCAGGTGTGGCCTCATAGACGCGCTCGTCGAAGCGCAGAGGTGCCGAGAGTTTCGCCGACTCGGCGACGAGCGCCGTGGTTTGCCGGGCGCGCTCGGCGGGCGACGAGATGACGAGGTCGGGGTCGAGCTTTCGCCTCCGCATGAAGCGACCGACGAGCGGCGCGGCCCGCAGGCCACGCTCGTTGAGCGGGCGGTCGAAGTCGGCGAGCGAAGAGTCGCCCCAACTTGATTTCGCGTGACGTAAGAGCAGGAGCCGTTTCAAGTCCGAAGCCTTTCCCGACAAAAGGCCGAGCTGCGCGAATTCGGGGAGCCGTGAGTGTTCGTGAAACGAAGTCCCACGGCGGGCGCGAAGTCTTTTACCACAGATGCGGCGCGCGTCAAACGTCCGAGCGTTTGTTGCGTGGTTAAATGTTGTGATGTAATCAAAACGAAGCGCGCGGCACGGTCGTGAGACGGCGCGCCGTCGCGCTCGGCCCGCTTCGTTTTGCGGGCGGGAGGAAGCCTGAGAGGATGTCTCGCACGGTCGTTGTCGGCGACGTTCACGGTTGTTACGACGAGCTTGTCGCGCTCGTCGAGAAGGTCGCGCTTCGCGACTCCGACCGTCTCGTCTGCGTCGGCGACCTCGTCGTCAAGGGCGAGAAGAATCGCGAAGTGCTCGACCTCTTCATGCGTGACGAGCGCTTCTCTTCGGTCATCGGCAACCACGACCGCGCGCTGCTCGAACACTGGAAGGGCGAGCGCACGGAGTTGAAGCCCGCGCAAAAGAAGTGCAGCGACGAACTCAGGGAAGGGCGCGAGCGCTACGCCGCGTTCCTCGACTCGCTGCCCGCCTACATAGACCTCGGCTCGCACGTCGTCGTCCACGCCGGATTGCGGCCCGGCGTCGCGCTCGAAGAGCAGGCAATCGAAGACCTGACCGAGCTTCGCACGCTCGGCCCCGACCGCACGAGCCGCGAGGGTCTGCCGTGGTACGAGGTTTACGAAGGCTCTCGCTTCGCGCTCTTCGGCCACTGGCCGACGTGGCCTCCGCGCCGAGGCCCGCGCGCGCTCGGACTCGACACCGGCTGCGTCTATGGCTACAGTCTGACGGCTTACGTCGTCGAGACCGGCGAGTTCTTCAGCGTCCCGGCGAAGCGCGCATATGATTCGCCTAAGCAGCGCGTCGCTTGAAAGTAACTGCCGAGTTTGTGCCGTAGGGGTAGGGCTTGTCCCCGCCCCTACAGTTATCAAAATCGTCTTCGTTACAGCGATGTAACATCAGGCCGATAAAGTCACGCAGATGATTCCATACGGCAAGCACCGCCTGCCCGGAAAACTTTTCGTCGTCGAGGGCACGGACGGCAGCGGCAAGTCAACGCAGCTCTCCCTGCTCTACCAGTGGCTCAAGTCGGAGGGCTACCCGGTCTTCTTCTCCGAGTGGAACTCTTCGCCGCTCGTCAAAGACACGACGAAGCGCGCGAAGAAGCGGCGTCTGTTCACGCCGACCACGTTCTCCCTGCTTCACGCGACCGACTTCGCCGACCGAACCGAGCGCGACATCCTCCCGCCTTTGAAGGCCGGCGCAATCGTCCTCGCCGACCGCTACATTTACACGGCGTTTGCGCGCGACGTGGCGCGCGGCTGCGACGGCGCGTGGGTGCGAAACCTCTACCGCTTCGCGGTCAGGCCGACGGTCGCGTTCTTCTTCCGCGCGCCGCTCGACGTGGCGATCAGCCGCATCGTTTCGGCGCGGCCCGAGTTGAAATACTACGAGGCCGGCCTCGACATGGACTGGGCGGACGACGCCGAGGAGAGCTTCCGCGTCTTTCAGGGGAAGATTCTGGACGAGTACGACCGAATGGTCTCGGAGTTCGGGCTGACGCAGATTGACGCGACGCGCTCCATCGAGCGGCAGCAGCGAGAGGTGCGCCGCATCGTCATGCGCCACCTCGAAGGGAAGGAGCAGGCCGCCTGACGAACGAAGCGAAATTCTACGGCACGCCGCTGCCCGGCTTCGAGCGCGAGCAGTACAGCGGCAAGCTCATCGTCATCGAGGGCACCGACGGGGTTGGGCGCTCGACGCACACGGCGATGCTGCGCTCCTGGCTCGAAGCTCGCGGCCACGCCGTCATTGACACCGGCATGACCCGCTCGGTGCTCGCGGGGCGCGGATTGAAGAAGGCGAAGACGGGCACGACCCTCGGTCGCCTCACGATGCAGCTCTACTACGCGACCGACTTCGCCGACCGTCTGGAGAACGAGATGCTGCCCGCTTTGCGCGCGGGCTTCGTCGTGCTGACAGACCGCTACATCTACTCGGCGATTGCGCGCGCGACCGTGCGCGGCAGCGACCCGGCGTGGATTCGCGCGGTCTATGGAATCGCGCTCGTGCCCGACCTGATTCTTTATCTTCGCGTCGCGCGCGCCGAAGAACTCGTCTCGCGCGTGTTCGACTCCGGCAGGAAGTTCGACTACTGGGAGTCGGGGATGGACTTGAACCTCAGCGCGGATTTTTACGACAGCTTCGTCGAGTACCAGTCGCGTCTGCTGCGCGAGTTCGACCGGATGTCGGGCGAGTACGGCTTCCGCGTCGTTGACGCCTCGCGCTCGATCCGCCGCGTCGCGTCGGACTTGCGCCGCGCCGCCGCGCGCGTCATCGAGGCCGACGAGTTCCTCGAACAGTCCGGCGACGAGGCGGCGCGTCCCGCCGAGAAGGCAACCACGACGAAGGGCGCGGCGAATTAAATCCGAGTAAACATCATGAAGCTCGCGGCGATTGACATCGGCTCGAACTCGATCAAGCTCATCGTCGTGGACGCCGCCGCCGCCGACTCGTTCGCGGTGCTGGCGCGCGAGAAGGAGGTCGTCCGGCTCGGCCACGAGACGCTGCGCGAAGGCTTCCTCTCCGCGGAAGCAATCGAGCGCGCGGCGGACTGCGTCAAACGCTTCCGCTCAATCGCCGAGGCGCGCGGGGCCGAGACGGTCATCGCGACGGCGACCGCGTCGGTGCGCGAGGCGCGCAACGCGTCGAAGTTCGTCGCCGAGGTCAAGCGACAGTCGGGAGTCCGCGTCGAGATTCTTTCGGGCATCGAGGAGGCGCGGCTCATCGGCGTCGCGGCGAGCTTCTCGTGCGGCGAGACTCCGGGCGCGGCGCTCGTCAACATAGACATCGGCGGCGGCTCGACCGAAATCTCTCTGATGCGCGGAGGCGTGCCCGAACAACTCTTCTCCGTGAAACTCGGCGCGGTCGGCCTGACCGAGCAGTTCATCGCGAACGACCCGCCGAAGGCGAAAGAGTTGCGCGCGCTCAGGAACGAAATCCGCTCGGCGCTCGAACGCCCCGCGCGCGAGATGCGCGGCGCGAAGTGGCAGCGCGCCACGGGGACTTCGGGCACGATCATCGCGCTCGGCGAAGCTCTGCGCTTGCGGGCGCAGGCGCGCGTCGCGGGGCAGGAGGATCGCGGCGCGCAGCCCGCCGGCGCTGAAATATCTCTGGGACGACTCGTGCGGCTCAACGAGAAGCTCGCGCAGTCGGGCGCGGCGGAGCGACGCACGTCGCACGGCTTCAGCGCGCAGCGCGCCGACATCATCGTCGCGGGCGGGCAGATTCTCGAAGGCGCTCTGGCGTCGCTCGGCATCAACATGATTCGCACGTGCGACTTCGCTCTGCGCGAGGGAGTCATCATTGACCACCTCCGCCGCGTCGAGGCCGAGTCGCGCCCGCCCGTGCCCGACATCTCCGACCCGCGCCTGCTCGGAGTCCACGCCGTCGGTCGCCGCTTCGGCTACGAAGAGGCGCACGCGCTTCAGGTCGCGCGGCTCGCCGAAAAACTATTCGACGCGCTCTCAGGCGAGTACGAACTCACGCGCCACCAGCGCACGATGCTCTCGGCTGCGGCGCTGCTGCACGACGCGGGCTATCACATCGCGCACGAGGAGCACCACAAGCACGCGCTCTACCTCATCAAGAACTCGGAGCTGACCGGATTTTCGGAGGCCGAGCGCAGCGTCATCGCCAACGTCGCGCGCTACCACCGCGGCGCTCCGCCGCGCGAGCGTCACCCGGACTTCGCCGCGCTCGGCGAACACGACCGGCAGACCGTCTGCCGCCTCGGCGCGATCCTCCGCGTCGCCGACGCGCTCGACCGCAGCCACGACAGCCGCGTCCGCGACCTGCGCGTCGAGCGCGGCGGCGGCTCGCTCTCCGTCAGGCTCGTCTGCGACCTCGACTGCGACCGCGAGATGCTCGCCGCCGAACAGCGCCGCGACCTCTTCGAGCAGGTCTTCGAGCGCAGGCTTGAGATCAGCAAAGACAGTCTGGAGTCTGGAGTCGTGAGTCTGGAGTCAAAACGAAAACACGCACGGCAACACTCCTGACTTCAGACTTGAGACGCCAGACTCACGACTTCTCAACGTATGGTCAAAGCGAAAGAGATCGAAGGACTCGACTGCGGCGCGCGCGCGCCGCTGGGGATGAGGCTCGTTCTGCTCGCGCGGCTCGAAGAGATGTGCGAGCACCGCGAGGCCGCGCTCGTCGAGCAGGGCGAAGACGGCATACACGACATGCGCGTCGCGTCGCGAAGACTTCGGAGCGCGCTCCGCGACTTCCGCGCGCACCTGCGCGGCGGCAGGCGGCTCGAAGAGGCGCGCGCCGAGTTGAAGCGC
>Ga0070740_10004891_pt1 | contig 12835 bp, 3 predicted proteins | sample Coa_R2_FD_67286 | JGI IMG/M metagenome (GOLD analysis project Ga0070740, IMG submission 67286) | Surface soil microbial communities from Centralia Pennsylvania, which are recovering from an underground coalmine fire - Coalmine... | ecosystem: Environmental > Terrestrial > Soil > Unclassified ...
GAGACCCCGTGAGCCGTGGTGACGAGCGGCAGAATGCGGCTGGCGTTCGCAAGCGCGGCTTCGGCGGCCTCGGCGGCGCTGGCGACCGTATGGCGCAGATGCCGGCGCCATCCGTCGGGATCGGCCTCAGGGTTGTAAATCGACCGGCCCCACACGCGATATTGATACAGATATTTTTCCCAATCGTATTTGGGCGTAAGGGACGCGTCCGCGTATGCGCAGCGCCCGCCCGGAAGTCCGGAGCCCATTCTGCCTTTGAACGAAAGAGGCTCGCACAGCTCGACCCCTTGCGTCCCGCAGAAATGCGAATAACGTCCGTAGCCCGCGGCCTGGGCGGGATCGCCCCACAGCAGAAAACGCTGCGTCCCCGGCCAGATGCGGTGCAGGATGCCGTAGGTGCGATTCTCAGTCAGCAAATCACCCCAGCCGTAGCGGAGAAAGCTGCGGGATCCGGCGCTCAGCGTGAACGGGCCTTCGAGCTTGCGCTCGCGCGGCATTTCCAGCTCGCGAATGGCCGCCTGATGATAGGGCAGGCCCATGTGCTCGGCCCAATATTTCGGCGAGATGCTGACCGGCATGCCAGTAGCCTGGGCCACTTCGATCATTTTCTGATCCATGCCCTTGGCGTGCATGTCGATGCCGACCTTGCGCCCGCTGCGGACGATGCCTTGAAACAGAGTCTCCCAGAACTGGTAATTGCCTTCCGGCACGCCGGATTCGCCGTGCACGCGAAAAGTGACGCCGCTGATAGCCGGACAAGCTTTGAGCAACGCGAGCAGCGCATCGCGGCAATATGACGCGTGCGTTTCCGCGGTGAGGCCGAGGATAGAGGCGTTCGCGTTGGGACTGTCCACCCACTGATACGCATGGGTCCACAAGCCCAGTTGGAACTGAAGTCCGCGCGCGACAGTTTCTTCACTGATGAAGCGAAGCGTCTCCAGATTGCGATCGCGCTCGGAATCCGGCAGGTTGGATACGCGCACGTTGTAGCCCGGCACGGACAGCAGATAGGGGTAAGCGAAGTAGAGGTAAACGTCGCGGACATTCCGCGGAAAGTTATATCCGAGACCGAAGTTCAGACAGAAGCGGTTGAAGCGGTGCGCGGCGAGCATCGACAGGTAAGCGCGCCATCCCTGGCGATCGTAAAACCAGGATTTGTCCTCGACATCGCTTTCAAAGTATTTGGCGATGCTGCGGATCTCGTTGGCGGGTTGTTCGATGACTGGCTTTTCAATACGGAGCGCGGTCTCCGGACTCGCCGCGTGCTGGACGCGATCGGCCATTTCGAGAGCGGCGTACACGAGACCGCGCGCGTCGCCCCCCGCCAGGATTAGCGCCGGCTTGCCGGACACAGAGCCCGGCGCCAGCGCGAGGAGTTCAGGCGACGGAGGAGCCGGCGGCTTCACCGCCGCGAGTACGCGCTGAGCGACCGGGCTCCATGCGCCCGTAAGGATGACGCACAGGTCGCCCGCTCGCGCTTGTTCGAGCGCGGGCGGCAGGTTTACGACCATTCCTCGCGCCTCGAGCGCTCTGCGCAGTTCGCCCGCGGCCCACTTCGCAGGACCCGTGGAGGCGATGGGGTCTGAGGAATCGATAACCAGGGCGACGCTGCGGGTCGCCGCCGATGAGCGGACCAGGCTGGCGCCGGCCGCCGCCCCGCTCTGTATCAGGAATTCACGCCGATTCATTTCTCCCCCCTGGCTAAAAACTCAGCCGCGCATTGAGCTGGGCCACGCGTGCGCCCCTGGTATTCGTGAACCGGCCGAACGACGCATTCAGCACATCGCCGGAAAACGAGCTCAGGTTGGTGTGGTTAAACGCGTTGAACGCGTCCATGCGGATCTGAAGCTGCACTCGCTCCGTTACCCGAAAGTTTTTGCCGACCGAGAGATCGGTGTTCCAGTAGCCGGGACCGCGAACCGCGCCGCGCCCCAGCGTGCCCGGACGAATGGGCAGGCCGGACGCCTGGCTGATCGGAACCGCTGCAAATGCAGCCTTATTCAGGTATTGCAGCGTCTGGGTGTAGTTATTGTTGACGGGCGGACCAATGATGTCGGGACGGCTGGTGTTTTCGGAGGTGCCTTCCGTGATGATCAGCGGCATGCCCGTAGCCGCGGTAAAAATGCCGGAAACCTGCCAGTCTCCGAACGCCTGCCGGACCAAGGCGTTGCTCAGCGACTTCAGGGAGGGTAAGACATAAACCCAGTCTGCCGCGAAGTAGTGGGTTATGTCGCCGTCAGCCGGACCCCATTCCGGACGCAGATTGAAGAAGTTTTGCGCCCGAACATTGGCGTCATTCTGATAATACGCGCCGATGTCGCCGTTGTCGGTGGACAGTTGCTTGCCCCACGTATAGCGGAGGGCGAAGGTCAGATTGCGCGAAAAGCGCTGGCGCAGCGAGGTCTGCCATGAGTGATACCAGGATGTCTGCGAATTGTCGACATAGTAGCCTTGCGTGATGTTGGGATTGGGGCGAATTCCGGTGACCCGGTCCGGAAGGTTGTAGGTCCGGTTCATCGGGAACTTGACGCCGCGGTTGCCGACGTAAGCCGTTTCCAGCACGAGTGACGATGTAACGGCGCGCTGAATTCCGAAGTATGAGACGCCCGCGTAGGGCATTTGCAAATTCGGATTGAAAACCATGGTGGGCTGGACCTGCCGCCGGGCCTCAAGAATTGGAGCTACGGTGTCGTTATACAGCGGGAAATGGAGATTATTATCGATGCCTTCCTGCCGGCTTAGGATGGCGCGGAACGGCAGGTACTTGGCGCCAACTGCTCCACTGAAGATCCCCAAAGCGACGGGGCTGAACATCACGCCATAGCCGCCGCGAAGGGTGGTCGTTCCTTTGCCGGTTACATCGTAACTGAAGCCGAAGCGCGGCGCGAGGTTAACCCAGCCATCGGAGTTATAAGGGTCATCCGGATTTCGGACCGGTCCGAAATGGAACTGGTTGTCGAGCAGACCGTCCAGGTTGTACAGGCCATAATCCTGTACGCTGACGTTGGAATGCGCGACGTACTTGGAGTAGAAGTCGTAGCGCAGGCCGAAGTTCAGGGCGAATTTGCTGGTAGCGCGCCAGTTGTCCTGTACGAACGCGCCGATGACGTAATTGCTGCCGTTGTAGTCGCCGTTGCCGAACGTGAAGTTCATCGAACTTGGAGTGTTAGCGAGCAAATCCGTTTTATTGCTGTAATTGACGGTGACATTCTGCGGATTTGTCCGGAACACGCCGTTGTGCATATAGATTCCGCCGAATTTTAGGCTGTGCCTGCCCATAAACTTCGCAAACTTCTCCTCCAGGCTCCAGGTGCGACCGGCTTCCAGCCAGAGTTCTGCGCCCGGAGTGGAGAAGGCGGTGTAGGCAAGCTGGGGCAACCTTCCGCCGTAGGGCAGCGTTTCCGGTATGCCCTGGAGGAAATAGGCATCGGTCCGGTCCATATCGTTCAGGTTGTAGCCGAAGCGCGTTTCGGAGGTCCAGGCGGCGCGCCCGGCGACAAAGCTTGCCGTGCCGCGTTCGGTGTAGCCGTGATAGACCTGATCGTTCGAGCGATTGAGAAAAATGCGCGGCGTGGTCAGGTCCGGGCGGCCGTGTGAGTAAGTCAGGGCGAGGTTGCTCGAGTTGGTCAGCCGGATGTCGCTCTTTACGTCGACGTGGTTATCGTGCGCCGTCTGCGAGCGGCCGGCGATGTACAGAGCCGTGTCCGCGCCGGGCGCATAGCCTTGGTTCGGCAGCGGCACAACCTCGAGCGGCTTCGCGTATACGGGGACTGCGGCGATGAGCTGCTGCCGAAACTCCGGCGTCGGCACGGCGCCGCTGACCACTTGCGTGATCGCTTGCCGGTAGCCTTCGTAGTCGCCGAAGATGAAGATGCGGTCGTGTTTGATAGGACCGCCAATCGATCCGCCAAACTGATTGAACACTGCGTTCGGCTTGGTGGACAGGAACTGGAGCCGCGAGTTCAGATTGTCGGCTTGAAAATTTTCGAACGCGCTGCCGCGCCAGGAATTCGTTCCAGACTTCGTGACGATATTCACGTTGCCGCCGAGCGCCTGACCGTACTCGGCGGGCAGAATGCCCTTGGTTGTTTCTAACTGCTGGACGGCTTCGAGGCTGACCAGATTGATCTGCTCGAAGTTGCCGCGCATCGACATCGTACGGCTTTCCGGGTCGGCGGTGGCGCTGGTGCCATCCACTGTAAAGAGCGTTCCCGTCTTGCCAGCGCCATTGAGGCGGACGAATCCAGCCCCGGCGCTGACTCCGGTGCCGAGTCCCACCAGATTGCCGATGTTCCGCTTGGACAAGGGCAGCTCGGCGGCCTCGCGCTGGGAGATGTCCTGCGACTGCTCGGCCGAAACCGCATTGACCAGCGGCGCGGCGCCTTCGACCGAGACGGTTTCGTTGACGGCGCCCAGTTCCAGCGTGAACGTCCGCTGGAGATTGCGCGCAGCCTGAAGGTCAATATCGCTGGTGGCCAGAGTCTTGAATCCTTCGGCTTCGATCCTCAGCCGGTAGGTTCCGACTCGCAGAAAATCAAATACAAACGCGCCGTCCGGTCCCGTCGTCTTCGAGACCACCGCGCCGGTGCCCTGGTTCGTCAGCGAAACCTTCGCGCCGGCGACCACAGCGCCGGACGGATCGGTAACAGTTCCATAGAAGGCGGCGGTCGTAACCTGCGCCTGAATGGGAAAGAACAGCGCAGCAGCCATGGCAAATCCCGCGAGTTGGGCGGCTGCTTTACAGCGCGACTTGGCGAGCATCTTACACCCCCCTGGGGAAACTTGACATCTTTCGAACTTCAACATGCATCGCGCGCCAGTGGGGAGCGCGCGCAAGCGCTTTCAGGCTACGGTATCGAATTTTGGGCCGGGCGGCAAACCTTGTCTTGCGCGCCGGAGCGCGTGGGTGTATCGTCTGAAGAAACCGATTCAGGAGTTTTCAATGCTTCGCTATGGATCTTCTGTCCCTGCAGCGGTCGCTATGCTTGTCGGCCTGTGTTCGCAAGCAGCATGGGCGCAGGCGGGATCGGGTGTTGTGAAGGGAACAGTGACGGATGCTTCGGGCTCAGTGGTCCCGCGATCAAAGGTGCGGTTGATCAATCAGGACACGAATATTGCGCGACAGGACGCGACGTCGGCGGAGGGAATCTACTATTTCGGCCAGATTCCGCCGGGACCGTACACGCTCGAAGTCGAGCAGGCCGGCTTTGAGAAGTGGGTGACGAGCTTCGTCCTTCAGGTCGGGCAGACTATGGTGATCGACCCCAAGCTGAACGTGGGCAGCGTCACAAACACGGTGACGGTGACGGGCGCCGCGCCGGTGATTACGACTGAGGGCATGCAGGTCGCCGACGTGAAGGATGCGTTGCGCATTCACCAGCTTCCGCTCAACGGGCGCCAGGTCAGCAATCTGTTCAACCTCACGCCCGGCGTGGAAGGCGGCGGCGCTCCGCGAGTTAACGGCTTGAAGGTCGGTTCGGCTGAGATTGTGCAAGACGGAATCACGCTGGTGGACCGTTTTGGAGGAGGCATTCAGCGTGTGCAACCCGGTCTCGATACCGTGCAGGAGTTTCGCATCGAGACCAGCGGATCCAATGCCAGATATCCCCGGCCAGCGACGGTCACGCTGGTAACCAAGAGCGGAACAAATCAGCTCCACGGCGCCCTGTTTGAAACCTTTCGCAACAATGCGGGCGGACTGCGGGCTCGCACCCGCCAGGACGGCAACACGCCCGCCAAGCTCATTCGCAATGAATTTGGCGCATCTGCGGGCGGTCCCGTCGTTCTGCCGCAGCTTTATAAGGGTATAAACCGCACCTTCTGGTTCTTCTCCTACGAAGGATTGCGGCAGCGTGAACAGACGTTTGACGAGGATTACGTGCCCACGCCGGCGATGTTCCAGGGAAATTTCAGCGGCATTTTCGATAACAACGGCGTGCAGACGCATATTTTCGACCCGTTGACGACAAATGCGAGCGGCGTCCGGCAGCAGTTCCCGGGGGACATCATTCCGAAAGACCGGCTGAGCTCGTTTATCGGAACGATGCAATCGATTACACATCCGCCTACAAATCCGACCAATCCGTTCCAGGGCCCGAACCTCGACGTGTTCTACCCGTTGAACACCAATACGGATACCTTGACGGCGAAAGGCGACCATCGCTTTTCGGACAGCGACAACATCTCGATTCGCTTCACGCGCAGCCGCTTTACCCGCGTTCAGAAAGGAGGCCGGTTCGGCTCGCCGGCCGAAGGCTTGGCGAACGGTTTCGGCTCGGGCTTGAATGATACGTACGTGTATTCAGGCACGCTGAACGAGACGCACCTTTTCACGCCGAATTTCTTCAACGAAGCCCTGATCGCCGTAAATCGCAACCCCAATCATCAAGGGACGCTGGCGGATTTTACTAACTGGGCGCAACAGCTCGGATTGCCCAATCCGTTCGGCGTGACGGGGTGGCCGACCATCACCGCCGGTTCCTTCCCTGGCAATAATTGGGACGCAGACAATTCAAAAGACCAGAACCTGACGGCGTACCACGTCGAAGACAACATGACCTGGATCAAGGGCAGGCACTCATTCCAGTTCGGAGGGCGAATCCGGCGCGAAAACAACAACGTTCGCGAATTGCAGCAGGCGCAAGGTTCGCATGACTTCGGCGAAGCCTGGACCGCACAATATGATCCGTCATCTGATCAGGCGCTGCCGTTCACGGGCATTGGCGTCGCATCCATGGCGCTGGGTCTGCCGACATTCTTATCCAACCAGTTCAATCGGGGATACTTCTACTTTCAGCAATACGAAGTGGGACTGTATGCGCACGACAGTTGGAAGGCGACTTCGCGCCTTACGCTGGAACTCGGCCTGCGATGGGACAAGTGGACGCCTTACAAAGAGAAGTTCAACCGGCTGGTAACGGTCGACCTGCGGAACTGGATGAATCAGTTCCAGGTGGTTTCGCCGGACAATACGACGCTGGAAAGCATGCCGAATATTCCGCCCAGCGTGCTGGCGTCCTGGGCCGCGCGCGGGTTGACGTGGACTACGGCGGACAAAGCGGGATTGCCGAGCCATTTGGTTCCCAGCCCCAACAACGACTTTGGTCCGCGATTGGGCGTCGCGTACCGTCTGGACGATAAGACATCCATCCGCGCCGGCTACGGCGTGTATTACTGGACGCTGCCTCTCTCCCAGATCCTGCAGACATCGCGCACCAACCCGCCGCTGAATCTGCGCTACACCAATCCGCTTGGCACGCTGGACGGCACGGCGACCTTCGCCGTCCGCTCCGCGCCTCAGCCGGATTACTACATTGGCCGCGCCCGCGTGGATACGAACGGCGTCATCAATATTCCGCCGACCAGCGCGCAAGCGGCATTCCCGTACGATTTCCGCAACTGGAACGACACGAAGGCCCAGGAGTGGCACTTCACCATCGAGCGGCAGGTGATGCGCAACACGGCGCTGCGGCTCAGCTACATTGGCGATCGCGGCTCCAACCTCGAGCAGCGCTATGCGCTCAACAATCAGGAGGCGCAATACAACTATGAGATCCGCACCGGCCAGGCGCCGCCGGCAAACCGCGATTTTACGCGCGTCAACCCCAACTGGAGCTTCGGCAACGGCGTGCTCGCAAAGAACGGCTACTCGAATACGCATAGCGTACAGGCGCAGATCGAACGGCGTTACTCAGCCGGACTGGCATTCCAGGTGTTCTATACGTTCACCCGGTCATTGACCACCACCGATGCCGGAGCCGCAACCAGCGGAAATGGCAGTATCAACGACACCGGCGGTGTCCCGCTTGTACCCGAGAATATACAGATCCTGGGCGAGCCGAACCTCAGCTACGACCAGCGGCTGCGGCTGGGGTATTACAACTCCACTGCGATCCCGCCGCATCGCGTGGTGTGGAACGGCATCTACGACCTGCCGTTCGGAAGAGGCAAGAAGTTTGGGGCGAACGTTTCGCGGCTGACGGACGCGCTGATCGGCGGATGGCAGCTGGCGACCATTGGAACCTTTCGCTCCGGGACGTGGCTGAGCGTGAGCGCGAGCGAGTACCTGTTCGGAGATCCCACGCTGAGCCCCGACCAGCGGCTGATTGTTACTTTCAACGGACGGCCGCAGCGGCTTTATTTTGCGGGCGATTTCGATCCGCGGCTGGCGTCGAACGTGGATCAATCCAAGCTGCAGGCGCTGGTCCCCATTGACCGCGCGGCGCGCAAGCTGCATCCGTTAGGCGCCGGCTTCGATAATCGTTTGCCTGTGACGCTCGCGAATGGGACTGTGCGGCTCACGCCCATTACAGACACGCTGAATTGGAACTCCCGCGCATTTATCCTGGGTCCGAGGAACTGGAATGTGGACGGGTCGGTGTTCAAGAATTTCCGCGTGACCGAACGCATCGCCGTGCGCTTCACAGCGGATTTCTTCAACATGTTCAATCACCCGAATGATATCAACCCGAACGCAACGACCGGGCTTCAGGATTTGAGCCAGCAGGCGAATGATCCGCGGATTATTCAGTTCTCGCTGAGGCTATCGTTCTGAGCGGCGGCTCTGCGCAGACTCTGGCGCGCTTCGACGTTCGATCAGATCGACATAGCCGTGTTTCGCAAGGAAACGAAAATACGAAACGAAATCGAATTTCGTTGGCCCGAGCTCGAATTGCGTCAGTCGCGCGACCTCGGCGATGGAGCGCTTGCCGTCGCACCAATAGAGAGCGATTGTGGGAACCGGCGCCCAGGCGCCTGAAGGTTGGCCCTCCCATTGGTCGCGCGGCAGATCATCGAGCGGGATCGTGCCAAAGCGTTTTCTTTTGACGATCAGACGCGCAGCTGCGGGATTGGGGCGTTCGGGCGCGGGCTGTATGCCTTCCGCCGCGCTCCGCACTCGTTGGGTCTGGAGCGCGGCGAAGCGGCTGAGGCCATCCAGCATCGGCGCCAGCGCTTGCCGCAGCGCGGACCTTTCGCTGTCGGGCGCAAGCCGGAGCACGCTGTTCACGCTCTGCTTCTCGCGGTCCAGTTCATACGCGATCCTGCCTTCGGCGTCGGCCAGGGACTTCCCCGTGTGCGCACTCTCATCGAAGAAAGGCGCCGCAGCCTTGAGAATCTGCTCGTATCCCCGCGATTCGCTCAGCCGCGCGAGCCACAAAGCTTCCGGCTCACCGGCATTCGCAATGTAATACAAAAACGCGGCGTCGATCAGCGTGATGTCGCGCAACGAGCGCGAATCGACGCGGTCCGGCGTGTCTTCGCTGTTATGATGCGTCTCCACGCCGCTTCCGCTGTATCCCCAGACAGTCGGCACGCCGACCATCGGCTCCGCCAGGTAGGTGTCCGTTCCAGTGGTGAACGGTTTCTCATGCCACGGGCGCCGCACGCGAGACAGATATTCCGAGGCGACCTTGAGGATGAAGGCGTCGGTGAAATCCTTCGCCACGTGTGGATTCATGTGAAAGGAATACTCCGTTCCGGAGAGATCGTACGAGGCGGCGGGCGTATCGACGCACATGGCCGCGATCGTGCGGCCGATTCGGTCGCGGTTGTGCGCGACATAATGCATGGACCCATACATCTCGCCCATGGAAAGGATGCGTATGGATCGACGCGGCTGGGGCAGCCTGCCCGCCGCGATCAAGCGTTTGAGAGTCGCGAGCGCTTCTAACGTGGCCGCGACGCCAGTGGCGTTATCCTGAGCGCCCTGCTCGGACGTATGACCAAGCGTCAGCACCTCCTCGGGACCCGAGCCGGGGATAACCGCCGTCACATACGGGTACGAGCCGGAATAGTAGCGCGTATCCACTTTGGCGCGGACGCGGACCGTTCCGCGGGCGAGAAGCCTCCGCAACAGATCCGCCTGATTCGGCGTAATGGAAAATGACAGCAGCGGCGCGCTGGCTTTTGTAAACGCCCACCCGCTATCGCCCCAGGCGTTGACCCATTGGCGGCCGTTTCGCAACGAGGGATTCTCCGTGAAGGCATTGATCGCTCCTAAAGCGCCGACCTGGACCAGCTGCCATTTCACGTTTGCCGAATTTTCATTCGTGATGACCAGCTTGCCTCGCATGTCCGCCGACGGCGTCGCGCCGCGCTTGAGCTCGACGACCTCGGCGACGATGCCCTGTTTCGGCGTCGCTCCGCTCCACATTCCGAGCGAGGAGGGAACCCGCGCGTAATCGGCCAGCACCCGCTCGGAGCCAGGAATCGCAGTATCCAGAAGTTCGAGGCGGGCGAAATGAACGTCCCAGGCGAGCGGCATGGTCCAGAAGCCAACCTGCGTGACCCCGTCGGCCGGCGCTTCCACGAGCTCGATGTTCTCAAGGCCGATTTCCCGCATCGCGCTGCGCAGGTACTCAGCCGTGGCATGAAAACGGGGAAAAGTAAAGTAGCGATCGTTGGCGTAGACCTTGCGCATGAAGTCCATCGCCTCGTCGGGTCGAACTGCATCGCGCAGAGCGTCAATCAGCGCTGGAAGGGGCGGGTTGCGAGTCTGGCCGCAAAGCGCCGCGGCTGCGACCAGAAGCGCGAGGCTGCGGAGGAGCACTCAGAGCACCTCGAACGATGCGGTTTTGGAATCGCCGGTGATGAGATCGCGAGCGCGCACCTGCCATCTTCCGGGCGGATCACTGACTGCGATGGGTATGGTTTTGCTGGCGCGGCCAGCGGGCGCCAGCAGGTTGCCCGAGTAGTATTCGACAGGCTTGCCCGAGGGATCTATCACATCGATGTGTATCACATGGACCGCGCCGGGCGACGGCGGCGTCCCGCCCACGGCCAGCTCGAGGTTGCTCCCACGCTGGATGCGCCGCGGCGCGCTGATTGCGAGTTCGGGAAGAGGCGTCGCCGAGACGGAGAGAATCACAGGCTCATAAGGCTGGACCGTCAAGCTGATTGACTTCCTGCGCCCGAGTGGTCTGGCGGCCCGCATGTCATACAAATAGGACTCAGCCGGAACCGTGACATTGACATTGAACGGCTTCGCGAAGCGCTCATTTGACCGAAACTCCGGCGGACCAAGGTCCTCAATGTGCAGCTGCGGGTTCGTGAGCAGCGCGACTATTGTAACGCCGCCGTTGCGGAACGTATGAACCTCGACCCCGACCACGGGCCGGCCGTCCGCGCCGCTAACCGCCACCTGGGGACGGATGCCTGACTGCTGCAAAATCTCGCTCATCATGCGATGAACGGGCGCCTCTTTCGAGACCAGGCGGTTCCGGTGATAATTCAGAACGTCGGCGTTAATGTACACCGCTTTGCCGAGCTCGTACGGGCGCATCGTGAACGCGCCGGATCCAGACACGTCAAACAGATCCGCAAGCAGCGGGCGCGGCAGCCGTTTGCAATGTTCATCGAAAACACCGGGCTGGCCGTCCGCGATCACGACGCCGCCGCGCGAGACGAAATCGCGGATCTGATCCGCTTCGCGCGCCGACAGCGCTGTGGATCGCGGCAGTATCAGGACCTTATAGCCTCGCTTGACGAGTTCGCCCTCCTCAACCTGTCCGTAGCTGACAAAGTTGTATTGAAGTCCTTCGTCTTCAAGCAGCTTGCAATAGGAGATGCGGAGCCGCAAAAAGTCGCTGTCCCTGTACTCGGTGCTCGAATTGCGAGTGACCCAGTTTTCGCCTTTGGGGCGCTGGGCCAGCATCCACTCGATCCGCATGCTCGGCTGCGAATAGTGGATCGCGATCGGGTCAGCGATCCGGCGGCTGTTGATCAATTGCGCGGCGACGCCGCCGCGCAGCTCCGTATAATAGGGCGCGGTCTCGCGGGCTCGCGGTCCAAGCGAGCCATCGGGGTTGATAAACGCCGACTTGTCGTCCCAAATGATCAATCCTCGATTGCCATGCAGCAGCTCATACCAGACGCGGTGCTGTTCCCAGGGCCCGGTCGCGAATGACGTCGTCAGCACGGCCATATCCGGATTCAACGAGCGAATGATCTCGATATTGGCGCCGATATCGTACGGTTCGATGGCGGTGAGCGCCTTGGTGATGCGGGAATAATCGTACCCGCCCCAGCCCGGCATCTGCGCGCCTCCGATCCCCACGTACGCATCCGGATCCACTGAGCGGACCGCGTCCGCGCCCATGCGTAGAGCGCGCGAGTAGGCGACATCCATCCACTCCTTGAAATCGCTCCAGGACGAAAAATTCTCGCCGGGTTGTTTCATCGCTTCGTCGGTGGTTTGCGGGATCACGGAATCCCACGACGTGAACCGGGTCCCCCACTGGTCGTTGAGCGCCTGGAGCGTGGGGTAGCGCTCCCGCAGCCAGGCGCGCATGCCTGCGAGCGACTGATCCGAGAAGTCGAAATCCCAAAACGCCGCGAGATCGGCGATGCCCGTCTCATCGCCGAGGCTGTAAAAGAACGGGCGGTATGGAGACCAGAAGCGCGCCGCACGAACCAGCCGGTCGTGGATTTTTTCCAGCCACTCCGGGTCGCTGAGGCTCGGTTTGCGCTTGAGCGGCTCTTTGCTCGACCGGTCTCGCTTGTATTGCTCGCGCGTTTCAATAAACTTCCAGTTCACGCGGCGGTCGGGGAACCAGCGATGGTATTCGGAGTAGAAATCGGTCGCGATATTCTCCGCATACCAGCGCATGTTGTTGTTCAGCAGGAAATCGGGCGTGTCGGTGTTGCGGCCGACGTATTCTCCTCCGTTGATCCCGATCTCCTTGAGTTTGGCCATCTGCTCCGTCGTGCGGCGCTGCCACATGATGATGGCGTAGTCCCGCCACGCACGATCCGGCGGCTTGGCGATGAAAGCGATCGCCGCGTCTTCCTCGCGGTGATCGCGCTCGCCCTTCTTGTTCACGCCTTCGAAGGAAAA
>Ga0070740_10004892_pt1 | contig 12833 bp, 8 predicted proteins | sample Coa_R2_FD_67286 | JGI IMG/M metagenome (GOLD analysis project Ga0070740, IMG submission 67286) | Surface soil microbial communities from Centralia Pennsylvania, which are recovering from an underground coalmine fire - Coalmine... | ecosystem: Environmental > Terrestrial > Soil > Unclassified ...
GGCAGGGTTGCGAGGAAGCAAGCGTCGCGTCTGCGATTGAAACCGTACTACCGATCATGATCGGAAGAGGTGATATATCAGGTTGCGAGGAAGCAAGCGTCGCGTCTGCGATTGAAACCGCAAAGGCCACAAAGAGGTACCGCAATTGTCACACGTTGCGAGGAAGCAAGCGTCGCGTCTGCGATTGAAACAGAGCATTGCAAGGTAGGTAATATGCCTGAAATACAGGTTGCGAGGAAGCAAGCGTCGCGTCTGCGATTGAAACCCATTGTTAAGTGACTCTTTGCTCTGCTTTATCTCTCGTTGCGAGGAAGCAAGCGTCGCGTCTGCGATTGAAACTGTCGTAACTTTTTTCGTTGTTTCCTCCACATATTTGTTGCGAGGAAGCAAGCGTCGCGTCTGCGATTGAAACCGGGTTGCCGAACGGCACGCAGATGGGGTAATCATACGTTGCGAGGAAGCAAGCGTCGCGTCTGCGATTGAAACCGGTCGGTGGTTGTCCCCCACTCACTCAATCTCCATGTTGCGAGGAAGCAAGCGTCGCGTCTGCGATTGAAACTATGTGAGGCAATAGATCAAGCTGAGATGTTCCAGGTTGCGAGGAAGCAAGCGTCGCGTCTGCGATTGAAACTCTATTCAAGCCTGTCACTTGCTGGTACACGTCCGCGTTGCGAGGAAGCAAGCGTCGCGTCTGCGATTGAAACATTCTCGCATTCGGGAATGCCTTCGCCGGGTCGCGTGTTGCGAGGAAGCAAGCGTCGCGTCTGCGATTGAAACGGTTCTATGACAATTGCAAGACCCACAACGCCGGGGTTGCGAGGAAGCAAGCGTCGCGTCTGCGATTGAAACGTGGCCTCATCAATGCCGATTTCCGGGCGACTGAACTGTTGCGAGGAAGCAAGCGTCGCGTCTGCGATTGAAACGCTTTGTAGCCACTTTCAAGTGGGGGGGAGAGTACGTTGCGAGGAAGCAAGCGTCGCGTCTGCGATTGAAACGTTGGAAACGTCTCTCGTTTCCAACGCCGACCTCTCGTTGCGAGGAAGCAAGCGTCGCGTCTGCGATTGAAACGTCTCATCTCACGAGCGTGGCGAACATAGTCTTCGAGGTTGCGAGGAAGCAAGCGTCGCGTCTGCGATTGAAACAGGGAGTAGACGGGCGTTCCCCCCGGCGAGATTAAAGTTGCGAGGAAGCAAGCGTCGCGTCTGCGATTGAAACCCCGCACCCGATGCGCACCAGCGTATCTCATTGGCGTTGCGAGGAAGCAAGCGTCGCGTCTGCGATTGAAACTCCGTGCTACAGTAGCCCTTTCCAGGCCTTCCTGGTTGCGAGGAAGCAAGCGTCGCGTCTGCGATTGAAACACGGCAACAAGCCCAAGCGCCACAACGGCGATAAGGGGTTGCGAGGAAGCAAGCGTCGCGTCTGCGATTGAAACTGCGGCCTACTTATGGGAAATTTCCCGCCGGGCCGGGGTTGCGAGGAAGCAAGCGTCGCGTCTGCGATTGAAACTCTCTTTGGGAGATTTACGAATTCTTACCATAAAAGGTTGCGAGGAAGCAAGCGTCGCGTCTGCGATTGAAACACAGAAAAAAAGAGCGCCCTACAGGATAACCGGCACGTTGCGAGGAAGCAAGCGTCGCGTCTGCGATTGAAACTTTAATTTCCACTTTTCCCGACAGGGAAAGAAAGAAAGAGGTTGCGAGGAAGCAAGCGTCGCGTCTGCGATTGAAACACAGCCGCGTCGGACGTGCTTTCGCTGGCGAACCCTGTTGCGAGGAAGCAAGCGTCGCGTCTGCGATTGAAACATGGTTGCCCTCGCTCACGCATGCTCTGAGAAGCCGTTGCGAGGAAGCAAGCGTCGCGTCTGCGATTGAAACATGGCACGGCCAGCCCGTCCACCAAGACAGATAGGGTTGCGAGGAAGCAAGCGTCGCGTCTGCGATTGAAACTCTGCTGTGAGCGGGTCATTCAACCCCTGGGCTGGCGCGTTGCGAGGAAGCAAGCGTCGCGTCTGCGATTGAAACGGTAGCTTTTTCCAGTCTTCCAGTCCTTCCTCAAGAAGTTGCGAGGAAGCAAGCGTCGCGTCTGCGATTGAAACGCAACAGTTTCCCCCCAGAAGGCGTACTTCGTGACGTTGCGAGGAAGCAAGCGTCGCGTCTGCGATTGAAACGCTAAGGGGGTATAACTATGGTTGAGGTTGTTGCCCTTGTTGCGAGGAAGCAAGCGTCGCGTCTGCGATTGAAACCCCGTCGGCTGTTCTCCGATGCCAAACAACTCAACGTTGCGAGGAAGCAAGCGTCGCGTCTGCGATTGAAACGACCTGGTTCGCGAGATGTACGAGGCCGTTGAGAAGTTGCGAGGAAGCAAGCGTCGCGTCTGCGATTGAAACCAATCACCGTGCCGGCCAGCACAGGTGTTGTGCGCGGTTGCGAGGAAGCAAGCGTCGCGTCTGCGATTGAAACAAGAAAATTGCCGCCCCAGGCGCATAGCCAGCCAGCGTTGCGAGGAAGCAAGCGTCGCGTCTGCGATTGAAACTCTGTCTATGTGTAGTCGAGTGTCCAGAATAGCCATGTTGCGAGGAAGCAAGCGTCGCGTCTGCGATTGAAACTGGGCTAAATGCTGCATAATCATTTGCAGAGCATCGTGTTGCGAGGAAGCAAGCGTCGCGTCTGCGATTGAAACGGAACATTGCCCTTAGCAGTACCCCGCCGGGTTCATAAGTTGCGAGGAAGCAAGCGTCGCGTCTGCGATTGAAACGAGCTTCCCGGCAATAACCGGGAATGCGCGCGAAGTTGCGAGGAAGCAAGCGTCGCGTCTGCGATTGAAACTGCTCAATGCCCGCCGTTGCTGGCGGTTCATCGTTTGTTGCGAGGAAGCAAGCGTCGCGTCTGCGATTGAAACCGCGCATACGCACAATTCTGCTTAATTGGAGTTCGGTTGCGAGGAAGCAAGCGTCGCGTCTGCGATTGAAACCTCTCGGAAACCTCACCAAACCGATATCCGAGACGGCGGTTGCGAGGAAGCAAGCGTCGCGTCTGCGATTGAAACTCGTCCAGGGTTGGGCCGAGATACCCAAGCCTCTTGTTGCGAGGAAGCAAGCGTCGCGTCTGCGATTGAAACCCAGAATCCCGGATTCTGGGACGTGACGTATGCGGCCGTTGCGAGGAAGCAAGCGTCGCGTCTGCGATTGAAACGAAGCGCGCGCTGTTCGCGCGCTCCTTGTGGCGCGCGCGGTTGCGAGGAAGCAAGCGTCGCGTCTGCGATTGAAACATTATGCTTCTCATTGAAGCTAGCGATGCTAGCAGTTGCGAGGAAGCAAGCGTCGCGTCTGCGATTGAAACGCGATGAGACAGGCGGCGGCGGCAACACAGAGCATGTTGCGAGGAAGCAAGCGTCGCGTCTGCGATTGAAACAGGCGTCTCTCTTTCTGAGATTTACGAATTCTCATGTTGCGAGGAAGCAAGCGTCGCGTCTGCGATTGAAACATGATCTACCACAAGATCCCCGGATGCATTTACCCAAGTTGCGAGGAAGCAAGCGTCGCGTCTGCGATTGAAACGTGTCTGGTGGGGCTGATGGGGTGGATTTGATGGCGGCGTTGCGAGGAAGCAAGCGTCGCGTCTGCGATTGAAACCAAAGTTGGCAAGCGTCTTGGCGGCAAGTTTGGTATGTTGCGAGGAAGCAAGCGTCGCGTCTGCGATTGAAACCTGAACAGTCTTTCCATAGAGAGAATTTATCCCTGTTGCGAGGAAGCAAGCGTCGCGTCTGCGATTGAAACCGGTCTCACGTCTTGCAGCATTTGGGCCATATGCGTTGCGAGGAAGCAAGCGTCGCGTCTGCGATTGAAACAGTTGAGTCCCGCAATGGGTACAGTATTTCATTTTTGTTGCGAGGAAGCAAGCGTCGCGTCTGCGATTGAAACCTACGTCTTCCCGTAGGGGAATAGCGCGAGCGCGTGAGTTGCGAGGAAGCAAGCGTCGCGTCTGCGATTGAAACAAAACTTGATGCGAGTGCGCCGGTAGCGACTACCAAGTTGCGAGGAAGCAAGCGTCGCGTCTGCGATTGAAACGTAGGATGGGCCATAGGTTGCCCATGCTTTATTGATGGTTGCGAGGAAGCAAGCGTCGCGTCTGCGATTGAAACGAGATCCTTATTGGTGACGGCATACAGCCATCCGCCGTTGCGAGGAAGCAAGCGTCGCGTCTGCGATTGAAACCGAAGCCAACGCCGCCGCCGATAACGACGACGGCCAGGTTGCGAGGAAGCAAGCGTCGCGTCTGCGATTGAAACCCGGAGGCGCCAGTGCTGATGGCCGAAAAGCCATAAGTTGCGAGGAAGCAAGCGTCGCGTCTGCGATTGAAACGAGGATGTCCATCATCCCCTTCACTCTTCTCAGTAGTTGCGAGGAAGCAAGCGTCGCGTCTGCGATTGAAACCTCTATACCGACGCAATGGAGCTGGCGCGGCTTTTTGTTGCGAGGAAGCAAGCGTCGCGTCTGCGATTGAAACTCCCACGACTCAACGTCGCCGTCACTGTCGTGCGCCCAGTTGCGAGGAAGCAAGCGTCGCGTCTGCGATTGAAACATCACCGATGCCTCGATGGTATGCAACCAGTAACGCGTTGCGAGGAAGCAAGCGTCGCGTCTGCGATTGAAACTCACAGACATCGGCCTCTTCGCCTGAACGAATTTTGTTGCGAGGAAGCAAGCGTCGCGTCTGCGATTGAAACGCCTTGCTCGTGAGCTTGACAAACGATGGCTTGAAGTTGCGAGGAAGCAAGCGTCGCGTCTGCGATTGAAACATGGAATTGTATTCGACTCCTTTTCCCATGAATACGTTGCGAGGAAGCAAGCGTCGCGTCTGCGATTGAAACGAGTTGATTATCGCCTCCTCATCGGGGGATGCGCGTGCGTTGCGAGGAAGCAAGCGTCGCGTCTGCGATTGAAACACTATAACCCATCGACCTCCATCACTCTACCTATACGTTGCGAGGAAGCAAGCGTCGCGTCTGCGATTGAAACCAATCGTCCTCGCCTCTGGCGTGGTGATCAAGCTGGAGTTGCGAGGAAGCAAGCGTCGCGTCTGCGATTGAAACCTCGCTGGATATCGGCGATCTCCGCCTCCAGCAAAGTTGCGAGGAAGCAAGCGTCGCGTCTGCGATTGAAACTCACGGCAAACATGGCAACGGGCGCACCATCCACTTCGTTGCGAGGAAGCAAGCGTCGCGTCTGCGATTGAAACATATGCATGACCATATGGCAATGTTGCCCGCAGTGCGTTGCGAGGAAGCAAGCGTCGCGTCTGCGATTGAAACAGCTTCATCAGTGCGCGGCAAATCGCGCCCACGATCGGGTTGCGAGGAAGCAAGCGTCGCGTCTGCGATTGAAACTCTGAGCAGGTATTTCAGCAGCAGGTGATAGATACGGTTGCGAGGAAGCAAGCGTCGCGTCTGCGATTGAAACTTCATCGAGCCGGTATAGATGCTGAAGTCCGCGCCGGTTGCGAGGAAGCAAGCGTCGCGTCTGCGATTGAAACCAGATCGCGTAAGGCTTCGGGAAGCAAGTACGATGGGTTGCGAGGAAGCAAGCGTCGCGTCTGCGATTGAAACCAAGACCTCTTGAGCGCATGCAGCCAGATGAAGGAAGGTTGCGAGGAAGCAAGCGTCGCGTCTGCGATTGAAACGCGCGGTGCGCCTCACCTGCCACAGAGACGGCCAGAGTTGCGAGGAAGCAAGCGTCGCGTCTGCGATTGAAACAGAACATCATACCTGACTTCTTGCAACAAGACTTCGGTTGCGAGGAAGCAAGCGTCGCGTCTGCGATTGAAACTTGTCCAGGCCGGTAGATCAGGTGTTGTTGCTTCATGTTGCGAGGAAGCAAGCGTCGCGTCTGCGATTGAAACGGGTTTTCCTGTATCGCAAGACACTGGCCTTCAATGTTGCGAGGAAGCAAGCGTCGCGTCTGCGATTGAAACGCGATAGAGGTCTGAAGAGTCTTCTACCGTGATATGTTGCGAGGAAGCAAGCGTCGCGTCTGCGATTGAAACGCCTGTCAGGTTCGCCCAGGCGGTCTTCGCCAGATTGTTGCGAGGAAGCAAGCGTCGCGTCTGCGATTGAAATGATCCAGGAACTCTGCTCTGAGTTGCTCGATCATTGTTGCGAGGAAGCAAGCGTCGCGTCTGCGATTGAAATCAGGCGTGGGAACGTCAAGAGTAACAGCCAGATAGGTTGCGAGGAAGCAAGCGTCGCGTCTGCGATTGAAACACAGTAAGGACGGCCAGCACACAAAAAAAATCCGGGTGTTGCGAGGAAGCAAGCGTCGCGTCTGCGATTGAAACCCGCTCTCCTTCGGCTAGGCGCGGCAGGTTCGCCTGTTGCGAGGAAGCAAGCGTCGCGTCTGCGATTGAAACGCTGCTCGACGGATTCGCCGTCTTCGTGGCAGGGAGTTGCGAGGAAGCAAGCGTCGCGTCTGCGATTGAAACAAAAGCTCCCCGGTGGGTGAGGAACAGGCATCATCCTGTTGCGAGGAAGCAAGCGTCGCGTCTGCGATTGAAACCAAGTGAGAGAAAGCCCTTGAGAACGAGCGTCACCGTTGCGAGGAAGCAAGCGTCGCGTCTGCGATTGAAACCACTCATGCCTCAACCTCCACTTTCTGTTGCTGCGCGTTGCGAGGAAGCAAGCGTCGCGTCTGCGATTGAAACTAGAAGACATTCAGCGAGTTGCTGAGGAACGCGCAACCGGGTTGCGAGGAAGCAAGCGTCGCGTCTGCGATTGAAACTCTTCACGGTACCAGCTGTTGCGCTCCGGGTAGCACGTTGCGAGGAAGCAAGCGCCGCGTCTGCGGGGGAGGCTCCTTCTGGTTCCTCTTTGTCGGAACTGTTGGAGAATGGTAGAGTTGAAGGTGTCCTTGATAGCTCTGGATAGGAGATAACTATGTTGACGAATATTGGCACGATCACTGTGCAGGTGTCGGATCAGGATGCGGCACTGGCGTTTTATACGCGGAAACTGGGGTTTGAGACGCGCAGCGACCAGCCGATGGGGCCGGGACAGCGGTGGATTGAGGTGGCACCGCCGGGGGCGCAATCACGGATTTTACTGTATAAAGCGACACCGGAAGCTCCAGGGGCGGATTCGTTTGAGGCTGCTCAGGCCAGCATCGGCAAGTCTACCAGAATGGTGCTGGAAGTGGATGATATTGTCGCGACCTTCGCGCAACTGAAAGCGAATGGCGTGCCGATTGTGGAGGAGCCGCAGCAGCAGCCCTGGGGCTGGTGGGGCGTCTTCGCCGACCAGGATGGCAACACCTATGGCGTCCATCAGTGAGGACATGCCATAAAAAAACGCCCCTTCACATGTCATCCTTCGCTGTATTCAGGATGGCATATTATGAGAATGGTTCTCTCCTGCGTCATGCTGAGCGCAGCGAAGAATCCGAGGGGGCCACGCCGCTCTGTTGGTCACCGGAGATTCTTCGCTGCGCTCAGCATGACACGTCGGAGCCACGTTTTTATGGCATGCGAAGGGGCGTTTTTTAATAACAGTCATGTAGAGCTAGCTGAGAATCTCGGCGGTGAAGCGGGCGGGACGGGCAATGCTCATGCGCTCGCTGCTCACGCCGCTGTGGTGTTGCTGGAACAGGTCGTTCTGCAAATATTCTTCCACTGCTTCCTTTGACTCCCAGCGAGAAACTGCCTGCATGCTGCCATCTTCGGCTGTCCATAGCTCAAAGCCCAGGAAGCCACTGAAGCGTTTCATACCGGGTAGCGCGTGCTTGAAGCCCTCGATTACTGCCTGCCTCTGCTCCTCTGGCACCGAAATGGTATTTACGACAATATACATTGGTTTTTTCTCCTCAGTGTTCTAGTGCGTCTGGTTGCTGTCTCTGACATATTGTCAGCACATGCATTATAGCGTATCGGGGCCGGTGTGGGTAGCTTCCATTGTGTTGGTCTCCGGCGGTTTCTGCTCGCTGCAGCTTTTTTCTGTATGTTGAGGATGAGATGTTCTGGCCAACGGGAATCAAGACGAACTTTCATGGGCATGGCACGTAGATAAGGATGATGAGGCATGGAAAAAACAGAGAGCGGCGCATCCGGGGTTTTCTGAATGATATGTGAGGATGTTCTATCATGGTGAAAGTTACGCAGCGCGTGCAGGTACAGGATACACGGGATGAGAACAGCAGGCGAGAGAGACGCCTGAGTGCGTTAGAGCGCGACGTGGAGCGGGTACAGCGACGGTTGGATAACCTATCGGCGCGCAGCCTGAGTTTGCGGTCGGCGCAGTTGGGAATTTTTATTGGTGGAGTGGTGGTGAGCATTTTTGTGCTTTTCGCGGTTCGCTGGCTGGGCGTGCTGGCCTTTGTGCTGACTGGTGTGGCCTTTGTGTGGGCCATGCGCCAGACTCGCAAGGTTGATCAGAGCGTCGTGCGCCATCGTCTGTGGTTGCAGTTGAAGCAGGCGCAGGTGGCTCGTATGCATCTGGACTGGGATGCGCTTCCGCTGGCCCGGCGCCGTGATGCTGAGGAATATAAAGATCACCCCTTTGAGGTTGATCTGGATATTACGGGGGAGCATTCACTGCACCGGCTACTGAATGTGGCCGTTTCATTTGAGGGGCGCGAGCGGCTGCTGGATTGGCTGTTAACTACCACTCCCGACGAAGCGGAGATTCGCAGGCGGCAGGCGCTGGTGCGAGAACTGACTCACATGTCGCGCTTTCGCGATAAACTGCAACTGCACGGATTGTATGCAACACGCTATGATGCAGGGCAGCTGGATGCCGGACAACTGCTGGAATGGCTGGATAAGCCGACATTGCCTCAGATGTCGGCTTCGTCGCTGCTGCTGCCAACGCTGCTCTCAGGTGTGACATTGCTGCTGCTAGCATTCTACCTGACGGGGCTGCTCTCGCCGCTGTATTTTCTGCTCTTCATGCTGGTTTCACTCGGCTATTATCTGCTGACTCGCAAGAGCCGGGGCAATCTGGTAGCGGACGTGGCTGGAGTGCGCGATGCTTTCGGGCAGTTAGAACCGATTTTTACGTATCTGGAACGCTATCCCTACGGCAAGCATGAGCGTGTTAGAGCGTTATGCGCGCCATTTTCTGGAGATAGGACGCGCCGACCTTCGTTTTTGCTCAAGCGGTTGTCCCACCTGGCATCAGCGGCGGCGTTGGAACAGAGCGATATCCTGGGCCTGGTGGTCAATGCGCTGCTGCCCTGGGATGCCTGGGTGGCGTATCAACTGAGTCGATGCCGCGAGCAGATAGCGGAAGTATTACCGGCCTGGCTGGAAGCCTGGTACGAGCTTGAGGCCCTCTGCTCGCTGGCCAATTTTGCCTATCTCAATCCCGATTTTACCATGCCTGAGCTTGTTGCGGAGACGAATGCGGAAAAAGAGACGCCGGTCTTTGAGGCGGCTGGCCTGGGACATCCGCTGATTGTGAGCGAGCAGAGGGTGGTGAATGACTTTTCTCTCCATACTCTGGGCGAGCTTATTATGATTACGGGATCGAATATGGCGGGCAAGAGTACGTTCTTGCGCACGCTGGGCATTAATCTCTGCCTGGCTTACGCCGGTGGCCCGGTGAACGCGAGGAGCTTGCGCACGCGGCTGTTTGAGGTGTATGCCTGTATCAGGGTGAGCGATTCGCTGGCGGATGGCTATTCGTATTTCTATGCCGAGGTGCGGCGGCTGAAAGGGTTGCTGGCAAAACTGGAGGAGAGACGAGCTTTGCCTGTCTTTTTCCTGATTGACGAAATCTACAGGGGAACAAATAATTACGAGCGACTGATCGGCAGTCGGGCCTATATCCGGGCGCTGGTGGGCAGGCATTGTGTAGGCGCGCTTTCAACACATGATCTGGAACTGGTGAAACTATCCGAGACACTCTCGGAAATTCGCCATTACCATTTCCGTGAAGAGGTGGTCAATGGACGACTTATCTTTGATTACCGGCTGCGTCCCGGCCCCTGCCCCACGCGCAACGCACTGAAGATTATGCAGTTGGAGGGGCTGCCGGTAGAGTAACATGTTCAGCACGAACGTGTTATGCTAAGCGGAGGCGAAGCATCTTCGGCAAATCGTGGGTTGACCTGTCCCACCTTAGCCGCTTTGCCCCCGCCCGGCATGGCATATCCGGGGGAAAAGGTCATAATGGCTTGCCAGTTGGAGCATTCTTCGCTATAGTAGTGGTTAAGTTTATCAGGAAGGGAAGTTTGATGTCCTTAGCTGACTATTTTTTGCTCAGGGTGTATGAGCTGAAGCCGGGCGTTGAGGCGAGAGAACTGGAACAACTGGCGGCGAGCGGGTTGGCGGAGATGCAGGGCTGGATAACGGGCGTGAAACGTTTTTCCCTCCTACGGCTGCATGAGGAGGGTGCGCCTGCCCCGGCGGAAACACGAACAGTGAAGCAGACCGCGAACACAGCGCGCTACCTGCTCCTGCTGCACTTTGCCAGCTACGAGGCATACAGCCGCTGGCGGCTCGTGGAGGCTGAGGGCGCGGACTTCTGGGAACGCTACGCCTCCGTGATGATTGCCTGGGAGCAACTGGGCCAGCCTGCCATGGAATTGTCCGGGGAGGCAGTGGTCGATGTCCTCTTTCCTGCCAGTCAGGGCTGATCTTGCCTGATACCGGTAATACTGGCTATTTTGCCTGTTCATCTGCTATAGTTAAGATGAATGGTTAGAGGAACGTTGATGCGCGTACCTGTATAGATTGAGAGTGCCGGGAAGAGAGCATGGAGCAACACTATGGGGTGCTGCGGGTCGTGGGCGTGCGCCCACCCGCCAATACGTCTCCTCACCAGGAACGCTACACGGGGAGTTTGATACCCGAAGAGCATCTGGTGCATGTGATTACGCGCACGGATACGGCTATTGGACGGGCGCTGAACAATGATGTTGTGTTGATGGACCCGACGGTATCGCGCCTGCATGCCCGCTTACTGCTGGATCAGAATGGGTGGCATATCGTCAATCTGACCGCCCATAATGTCGTGCGCGTCAACGGGCAGCCGGTGCAGCCGGGCCAGAGCGTGCCGGTGCAACCCCAGGATATGCTGATTCTCGGCAGTACGATGCTCCAGTTGATTGCTCCTCAGCGCGCGCCCCGTCCGGGGGCGTTTGACGATGTGGGCAACGCGCCGACCGAACGACTGCCCGCTCCTCCTTCACCATCTTTCCCCCAGGCCCCTCTCCCGGTGCGCAACAGAAGCATGCCCCCTGCCCTGCCCGCTCCTCAACCTCAGCCGCAGCTACCGGTTCGTTCTGGCGCAGGCAATATTCCCTTCCTGCCGGTGCAGCCGGAGCCGGAACTGGCGGCGCAGCCCTGGGATGACGAGGAAGATGTGAATTTGCTCGGCGCGGGCGTCACCATGCAATTTGCGCTGCCGCAACGTATGGGCATTCGCGCGCGCTGGACTATCGCGGGTATCGGCATCGCCATTCTGGGGCTGAGCGCGCTGGTCACGATCCTGCTTAATAGCGTCATTGGCTTCTCTGCCCTGGCGCAGTATGGGCCGCTGACCGTGCTGGCCGCGCTGACCATTCCGGTAATCCCGGCCATCGGCATCAACCTGCTGGTCAATTTCATGGACCGCTACGAGCGCGAACCCTGGTTTTTGCGCCTGGCCGCGTTTCTCTGGGGCGCGTTGATCGCCATTCCTCCGGCGCTACTGATCGAGCGACAGGTAGACGGCGCGCTGCAAAACATCCTGCCGCCGGGCGCAAGCGACGTCCTTCGCTCAGTGCTGCAAGGGCTGAACGCGGGCCTGACGGAAGAGACAATCAAGGGCCTCGGCCTGCTGCTCCTCTTTTTCATCCTGCGCGACGAGTTCGACAACGTGACCGATGGCATCGTCTATGGCGCATTGATCGGCGCAGGCTTCGCGATGGTCGAAAATTTCGCCTATTTCGCGACGCAATCGCATAACATTCTGGTATTTCTTATCGTCGGAAGAATCATTCTGGGCTGGTTGGGCCATTCAACGTTTACGGCCTGTTTTGGCGCCGGCCTGGGCTATGTGCGCCATACGCGGGTGCGCTGGAAGCAGATTTTGATACCCTTGCTTGGCTACTTAATCGCTGTCGGGCTGCACAGCTTCTTCGATTTTGTGGATTTCCAGGCCAGCGCCGCCGTACAGGCTGCCCCCGGCAATGAGAGCGTGGCCCTGTTCTCGTTGATCGCCATTATCGGTGACTACATTCCCCCCTTCCTGGCGCAGATCGGCCTGCTCTACATCCTCATCAAGAGCCTGGCGCATGAGGCTGCTGTTATTCGCGAGTTTCTTGCGGTAGAGGTCAGCAACGGCGTGGTGCGCGTCGATGAGTACGCGCTGCTGCAAAATTCGTTTCAGCGCACAAAGGCCGAGCGGCGTGTCCTGCGCAAGAGCGGTATCCGGCAATGGATGCGTGTCAAGACGCTCTACCAGACGGAGATCGGACTGGCTTTCCGCAAATGGCACGTGCAGATGGGCGACAAGCCCAAGCTCGGCTATCGCCAGCCGGAAGATGCTTACCGCCAGCGCATCGCTCGCCTGCGCAAAGAGATTCGTATGGCCGAGATGCACAGGGCATCCAGATAAAACAGGTCGCCTCGGGCCGCAGACCACCGGCAAGAGGTGGCCTGCGCGAGGAGGTGTTTCTATGCACTGGCTTGACACTTCTTTACAGGGCGTGCTAGCATGAGGATGGTTAGAAACCCTGTGAGTACATGTAAGGAAAGGATTGTTATGCGACTGGGGCGGGCTGACCTGCTACAGATCTATTCACTTATGCGCCTCACCCGTGCTATGGAGGATCGCACGCGCACCCTGTTCTTACAGGGCAGGGT
>Ga0070740_10004893_pt1 | contig 12831 bp, 11 predicted proteins | sample Coa_R2_FD_67286 | JGI IMG/M metagenome (GOLD analysis project Ga0070740, IMG submission 67286) | Surface soil microbial communities from Centralia Pennsylvania, which are recovering from an underground coalmine fire - Coalmine... | ecosystem: Environmental > Terrestrial > Soil > Unclassified ...
GTGTCATGGATGCCCTCTCTCAGGAATAGCCGTTGACGCGCATTGGCTTCATTATCGCAGCCCCACCGCTCAAATTCAGCGTTGGGCGCAACTCGAAGATCCAAAGTCATCGCCGGTCGCTACTGACATAGGGCTGTCACCGGCCCCTGCGATAGTAGTGTTGTACCGGCCAGGGGGCCGGTGAGCCGGTGAATCGGAAGGAGCAACAGATGATCCAGGGTCTGAACTTCATACTGAATCACGTCGACGACATCGCGGCGGCGCGCGCGTTCTACACCGAGAAAATGGGCTTCACGGTAGAAACCGATCTGCCCGACTTCGTGCAGTTCGCGCAGTCCGGCGGGGCCACCTATGCCATCGCCAGGACGACACCGACCGAAAGCGGCACCGAGTTGTGGTGGTTTGTGGACGACGCCGATGCCACGCACGCCGCGCTGGCTGCGAAGGGCGTGGAGACGGTCACCCCGCCGCACGACGAGCCGTTTGGCCGCGCCTTTGCGGTCAAGGATCCCGCGGGCAACATCCTCAGCATGCTGCAACTGCCGGCGCGCGGCTGACGTTCAGCGGAGTCGGCAAAGTCAGCAGCCAGGTTGGGCTTCAGGTCCGGCCTGGCTGCTGGCGTGAGCAAGGTCCTCCACCTTCCCCCGGTTCGTGACGTGGAGGGCGATTTCGCCGTGCCTTGTTCAACGGAGGGATCTTTTGGCTTACCGTGGCCGGCGGGAAGCCGGCGCTCCCAGGACGCGCTGTGACGATAGGCGCCCCAATCGTCGATGCGGTTACACTTAGACATGTCGCCTGATGCAGAGGCTCATTACCATCAGATTCCGGCGCGGTTCGCGCCCAGTTTGGGAGGCCCATGCGCGCAACACTTGAGCAATACCGAGACCCGATCAATCGCGGCGAAATCAACCCGCACCTGCGCTACGACGGGCGCCGGAGCGGGACGCTGCTCGACCCTTCCGACCCGCGGGTGCCGCTACACGTGCTCTCCTTCGCCGTCTACCAGCTCACCGACGGGCCGTGGGAATGGGAGACCGGGCCGCGCGAGAACGTGCTGGTCCTGCAACGCGGCTCCTGCACGGTGACGGTCGACGGCACGGCATGGCAGGTCGAGCGCAGGGACGGCCCCTTCGCACCGGAGGGCGGCCCAAGCCCCAGCAACGCCGTCTACGTGCCGCGCGACGCGCGCTGTACGGTGGCGGGCGACGGCGAGCTCGCCGTCTTCGCGGCACCTGCCTCCGAACGGCGTCCGGCGGCCTGCATCGCGAGCACGGATCATCCCTGGGTGAATCGCGGGACGGCGTTCTGGCGGCGCGACGTGACCACGCTGGTCGTGGCGGGTCAGACAAGCTGCAACCTCACGGTCGGCGAAACGTACAGCCCTCCGGGCCTGTGGTCGGGCATGCCGCTGCATCGCCACGACCTCGACGACCCGCGGGGCGGGCAATCCGACCACGAGGAGGTCTACTATTTCCAGTTCCGCGAGACGGCGCCGCCGCTGGCGGCCTTCGGCGTGCAGTTGCTCTTCGACGACCAGGGCCTGAACCAGAGCTACCGCGTCGGGCCGCGCAGCGTGATCGCCCTGCCGGGCGCCTGCCATCCCGTCGTGGCAGGGCCGGGCTGCGATCTGCTGTACGTGTGGGGACTGGCCTCGCCGGCGGAGTCGCCGCTGCGCATGTGGGATGTGCCGGACACGGCTTTCCTGGCGCGGGTCGGCGCGCTCATCGATCAGGCGCGGTCAGGCAGCGATGGTCCGCTCACGCGCGAACGCGTCGCCGAGATGGCCAATTCGGCGGGACTCGACGCCCATGGGCAGGTCATCCTGGCCATGATGCTGGAAGAGCTCGGGCTGCTGCCGGGGCAGTAGCTCCTCGACGGAAGTCGTGGCCTGAGGCTGAAGCCTCATGGCAGGGACGTGGCCATAAATAGCCCACGGTTGTCCTTCAGGGCAGCGTCCCTGCCATGGTCCTTCAGGGCCAGGCGCAGTATATCAGTGGCACGCCCCGTTCTTGGATGGCGACGGCGGCACGTCGAGGGCCGGGTTGCCATCGAAGAAGCCGACCGGCTTGAGATGAAAGCCGATGTAGGTGACGGGCATCACCGGCCAGTCCTCCGGACGCGGTATATGATGCGCCGAGAAGGTGTACCAGATCACAATGTCGGTGTTCTCCAGCGGGCGGTCGGCTGCCGTGTAGGCCGGCAGCCCGGCCCCGCCGGGATGCTGGTTGGGGTAGTCTCCCGCCGCGAACCGCTCGGCCGGATCGTAGCGCGTGGCCCACAGGTGTTTGGTGGCATAGCCGGCCCGCTTGATGGCATGGGCCTCGGGCTGATAGAGGGGCAATGCGTTGTCGCCGGGCATCAGCTTGTACGCCACGGGCTCGCCCAGGCTATTCGATACCGATGGGTTTACGATCTTCCAGTAGCGCGCCGATAGCGGGTTGACGATACGCTGGGCCTCGGACTCGCGCGCCAGCAGCGTCGCGTTGGCCGTCCAGGCATTGCCGTACGGGTTGTCTGGCCCGGGCCGAACGGACTCGCTGTTGACCTCGTAGACCGAGTTGTTCAGCCCGTCCACCATCATGTCCAGCCGCACGTTGAAGATGTGCTGGTGATTGGGCGCATAGACGCCGGGCGCGACGAGCGTGCCGTGCCGGGGCTTCTCGCCGATCGGCATGGCCCCGTTGGTCACCACGCCGGTCAGCTTGACCTCGTACTGGATCGTGCCATCCTGGTAGAAATACCAGAAGAAGCCGTATTCATAGTTCCCGACCGTCACGATAGAGGAAACTACCAGCCGCCGCGAGCGGCGTACCTCGACCATGCCGGTGCGCATATCGGTGTGCTTCCAGAGGATGCCGTAGTCCTCTTCGTGCATGCACACGGCGTTGGGGATGGTCAGCGGGTTGCCGTCGTTGTCGTTGACCACGGCGTCGAAGTAGCGGATCAGGCCCAAGCAGTCGCAGCCCAGCTCCAGGCTGTTGGTCAGCCAGCCGATGCCGTATTCGCCCTCGTCGAACACGTTCTTGCGATACTGCGTGGTGCGCGGGTCGCCGTAGGGGATGAACATTTCCGAGAGCGACGCCCGGTAGATGATCGGGCGCTCGCGCCCCTGATCCTCGTAGCTGATGGTGTGCAGCACCAGCCCTTCGCGGTAGGTGAAGCCGATGCGGAAGCGCCACTTCTGCCAGCGCACCGCGTGGCCGTCGACCTCGAAACTGGCTCCATCCGGCTGCACGATCTCGATGGGTTTCAGGTCCGTGCGCAGGCCATTGGGGACGTGCGGATGGTTGTTAGGGTCGGTCAGGGCCGCGGGCGTGTAGTCGCCGGCCCTGGGCGGTAGTGGCACCACGCCATGGTCGTCGACCCGCACCACTTCCATGGCATCCAGATCGAACAGCACGATCAGGTTCTCGACGGGACGCGCATAGGCGTGATCGGTGGGATGCGCGCGCATCCAGGTCAGCGGACGCACCAGACGGCGCCCCTCCGGTGCGTCTTCCGGGCCGTTATAGCCGACCGACCACGGGTCGATCAAGGCCAGGTCGAAGTCGGTGACGCCGCGCTTGCGCATGGCGGCCTGCCACTCGGGGTTCTGCCGGACCACCTTCTCGCAGTTGAAGAATTCCTCGGCCATGATGGAGGGCTGCACGCCGGGCAGGTGGCGCCAGGAGACCACGGAGTTCGCGCTCAAGGAGACGACGGCCTCATAGGTCTTGTGCTCGGCCGCTTCGCGCACCACGATGAATGCCTCACGCGTGATCGGGTCACCCTCCTTGAACGACAGCACGGTCTCTTTGGCCGGCTCATGCAACGTGATGCTGACAAAGCGGGCCGACGGCGCCAGATTGCGTTCCCGGCGCAGGATCGTCGAGGCCGCGCGTATCTCCTCCGCCGTCAGCGGATCCAGGGGATGGCGAACGGATGCCGGTACGGTTGCAGTGCTCTGTGGCTCGTACGTGCTGACCATGGTCTACTCCTCGCTACTCGCCGGCGGGTCGTCCCGCGTTGCACTCAGTATACTGCGCAACCCGGAGCGCACGGGCTATATAGCTGCATGTCACTCGCGCATCAATCCTGCAACGGGAACGAGACGCGCCGGCCCTGCTGCGCGGCGCGATAGGCTCCGAGTATCATCTCGATGCAGACGCGACCGTCCTCGGCCGTGGCGATGGGACCGGCGCGCCCGAGTAGATAATCGATGAGCGGGCGGGGTAGCGCGCGGATGCGCGAGCTATGGGGTGTGTCGGCCGGGAAATCGAACGTCTCCCAGCCATCGGAGCCGGCGCGGTACATCTTCAGCGCGACGGCACCGGCCGGGCGCGGCCACGCCGACGACGGCTGATCGCCATAGTTCTGCACGATGACGCCTTTGTCGCCGTAGATTTCGGTCGTCGCCTCCGCCGCCAGCATCGTGGAGCTGTTGAGCAGGATGCCGATTTCCTTCCTGGCGAAGCGGTAGACGGCGACACCGTTGTCGTCGGGCGCCACGTCGGTCACGACATTGTCGATCTCGGCGATGACGCTGGTGGGACGACCGAGCATCCAATAGAACCAGTCGGCCGCGTGCGAGGCATCGTCCATGAACATGCCCATATTTTGCACTGGGTCGATGTGCCAGTTGCCCGGTTGGGCGAAGGCCGGGAGTAGCAACGCATTGATGGCGTGGCGCCGGCGGACGATGGCCACATTGCCCACCGCGCCCTCGTCCAGAAGTTGCTTCATCTTCTGGTTCACCGGATCGGCGCGCATCTGGTAGCACATGCTGAACTTGACGCCGTACTTCTCGACCGCGGCGATGATGGCCGCGCAGTCGTCCAGGGTGAGCGCCATCGGCTTCTGAAGCAGGACCGCTTTGCCGGCTTGCGCGGCGGCGACGACATGCTCGGCGTGCTTGCTGGTCGGGCTGGTCACGAAGACGGCGTCGATATCATCCCGGCGCAACAGCGCATCCAGGTCGGGATCAAAGGCGAGGCCATATCGGGCGCATTGCACGGTGCCACGCTCCCGGTCGGCGTCCCACGCGGCGACAACCGTGGCTTCGGGGATGTCCTTGATGGCCTCGATATAGGCATTGACATGGCCGTGTGCGAAGCTGATGACGCCCAGACGGGCGTGGTCACTGCTCAAGGTAGTCATGCAGTATTCGTCTCCCACGGAAAACACGTCCACTCCACGTCGGACAGGCCATGATAGAGGCCGGACGTCGCCAGGGTGAAATGCGCCTGAAACGGCGGTGAGGCGTCGTCACGCGCGAACTTGATCATCACCTCGTTCCACCCCTGTTCCAGGGTGACATCGACGTACGAGACGTGATCGCCGCCGTAGTTGGGGCGCAGCGGACCGCGCTGCCGCGCTTCGTGGATCGTCCGGCCGTTGAGCCACATGCGACGCGGGCATGTGGCGGGCATGCCGAGGCGAACCTCGCGTGCCTCGGGGTTCCACAGGAACAGACGTGCATACAGGACGCCAGTCCAGCCTGTCCCGATCTCATCCGGCAGGGCGTTGTCAGGGCTGTGCGCAACGTGCCAGCCCTGTGCCCGTATCTCCTCTGGGGGCCCTGACACCCCGGTCACGTGCTCCTCCGGTCGGAACCGGCGGTCCAGCAGCACATCGGCGTCGCCCTCGCCCTTGTGTGGCCCCCAGAGCAGCCAGCGCCGCGCGCCAACCAGGATCACCGGCACCGCCGGCTCGGCCGGGCGTAGCCGCGGCGAGAGGGTCAGCACGGCGCGGTTGCTGTTGTGGATCGTGCCGGGGTCGTCCGCGCGTACGGTGTACCGCAGGGTTGTCGAGCCCCGTGCCGGTACGTCCAGGTCTTGAGCTGCCGGTTCCGCCGTCCACGCGGTGGGTACGGCAAGTGTCGCTTCCAGGACGAGCGGCTCCGCGTGCGGATTCACGAGCCGTACGGCGAACGTTTTGGGGATGCCGGGGGCGATCGCGGGGTCGTCGCCGTAGTGGATCGCGACGTTGAGCGATTCCAGGGTGTGTTCCAGGTGCGTCGGGTCTGCAGTCCAGAGCCAGTCGGTAAACTCTCGCGGTGCCATGAGCACGCTCCGATCATATCCTCGTGCGTCGGTGGCGTCGCCGATCTGCACGGGGGCGCCGTGCGACGCAAGCAGGCGCGGACCCAGTGTGCAAACACGCTCGGTGAGCTCGCCGAGCGTGGTCGGCACGGGGTTTGGTCCGCTCGACACGTTGCGCAGACCGCCCCAACTCTCATTCGTTGAGATCCCCTCCCCCAAGGGAGCGGTCCAGCGGTCCGGCAAACCGGCGCGGCCGTTCAGGATGCCCAGCAAGGCGCCAAGCGTCGCCGCGGTGCAGTCGGTGTCGTAGCCGCAATTGACGGTCATGCACAGGGCGTCCCCAAAGTCCGCGCCGTAAAGCCAGCCAATCACCTGGAAGCCAGCTTGCGCATCTGCTCCTTGCTTAGCGTCAGCGTGTCGCGGCCCTCGAAGATGACCTTGCCATTCGTGATCCGGCCCGGCGGCGGAACCAGGCGCATGATCGAGAGCGAGGTGACGCTCTTGCCCGATCCCGATTCGCCCACGATGCCCACGGTCTCGCCCGAGGCGATGGAGAATGAGACGTCGTTGACGGCGGTGACGATGCCCGCTCTGGTGCGGAACTGCGTCGTCAGGTGCTCGACCTCCAGCAGTGTGCCGTTCATGATCTAGCCCTCCCCGCGCGGATCGAAGGCATCGCGCAGGCCATCGGCCAGGAAGGTGAAGGCGAGGAAGATGATGGTCAGGAAGACGCTGGGGAACAGTACCTCCCAGTAGCTGGCGCCCATGTTCTGGGACCCGTTGTAGAGCATCTGGCCGAGATCGGGATTGGGCGGCTGGACACCCAGCCCGAAGATGCTCAACGTCGCTTCCGTGTAGACGAAGCCGATCACGATGAAGCCGGTCTGCACCAGGATCAGGCCCCACATGTTGGGCAAGAGGTGCTGCGTGATGATCTTGGTGTGCGAGGTGCCACAGGTCCGCGCCGCTTCGATGAATTGCTGCTCCTTCATGCTCAGGGTCAGGGAACGCACGAAGCGCATCAGGCCCGGCCAGCCCACCAGGGCGAAGACGACGATGAGCATCAAGAGGCGGCCGCTGCCGGCGAGGACGGCATCCCGGGCATTGCCGTAGAGGCTGACCACGATCAGCGCCAGCGTGAACCCGGGGAAGGCGAAGACCAGGTCGGTGAAGCGGGCCAGGACGGTATCGATCAGGCCGCCGACGTATCCGGCCACCACGCCCAGGATTGTGCCAAGAACGGTGGTGATCGCCGCTCCCACGATGCCGGCGAGCAGCGGTGCGCGCAGGGCGACCGTTCCGTGTCGGCACGTGGACTACGCGCGAGTTTCCTGGAACCGTGAGCTTGCGGGATGTCGCGCACCTCCTTCGCCTCATCCTGACTGGAGATTGAGTTGCCGTGTCGCTGTGAAATATACTATATATTGGATACAATCGATGTCAAGGCGCCGGCTCCGTGGCATACCGGGAAGTCCGGCCTTGAGGGGTCATGGCAGGACCACAACCTTAAAGGGTCTCCGGTGGCCTTTCGAGGCCGGGTGCCTGCCATGGGGCCTTCAGCCTCAGGCCGTCGGCGGCACCTACGCGCCCTGGCAGCGCGAACTGTACGGCTTCATGGTGGAGTATCACACGCAACTGCTGTCGCGCATCCGCCCGGGCGTGACCGCGGCTGCAATTCTGGAAGAGGCCGCGTCGGCGATGCGCGAGGTCGTCGAACGCACGGCCTTCTCTAAACCGGCATACGAGCGGGCGGCGCGACGCAGGCGCCATTATACAGACATTAAGGAGCATGGCACGTATATAATGCGCAACATGAAGCTTAACGAGGGGGCGGTAGAGGCGATACGCCGGCGGCAGACAACGCCGGGCATGGTGGCGGATGTGCTGCGCGACGCGATCATGCACGGCGAGCTCAAGGGCGGCCAGGCGCTGCGCCAGGACGAGCTCGCGGCGCGCTTCGGCCTGAGTCGCATCCCGGTGCGCGAGGCGCTGCGGCAACTCGAGGGCGAGGGCCTGGTCGTCGTCCATCCCCACCGCGGGGCCGTGGTCTCGGTCCTGTCCGGCGAGGAGTTGCAGGAGCTGTGCGAGATCCGCATTGCCCTCGAAACAGCGGCGCTGCGGCGCGCCCTGACGCGCATGGACGACGAGACGCTGCGGCGGGCGGAAGAGATCCTGGCCGAGACGGACCGCGCGGCGAGTGTCCTCGATATCTGGAGCAAGAACAACTGGCGCTTCCACGCGACCCTCTACCGCCCTGCCCAGCGCCCGCGCCTGCTGGACATGATCAAGACCCTGCACGATACCATCGATCGCTATCTGCGCCTGCACGTGTCGCTCCTGCACTACAAGGACCGCGGCCAGTCCGAACACTGGAACCTGCTCGCGGCCTGCCGGCGCCGCGACGCGGACCTGGCGGTAACCCTGCTGGAGCAACACGTCGAGGGGGTAGCGGTGCTGCTGGCCGAGTACCTGGCCCCGGGCGAGGCGCCCGACCCGTCCGCGCCGAACGACGAGGCGAGTGCCCGGGCTGGCGATGCGTCGCCGGCAACAGGCTCACCGGCAACCGGGACGCGAGGCCGGCGGACGACCCGGACGCCATACATCGTCAAAGCGGACGGCTGAGTGTATGCAGCGCATGGAGGAGGTTAGATCATGACGGTCACCTGGAGAGGTGTGATTCCCGCGATGACCACGGCCTTGGACGACGACGGGGCTGTCGATCACGCATTCGTGGCCAGGCACTGCCGCTGGATGGTGGATGCCGGCTGCGCGGCGCTGGTGCCGCTCGGCTCGCTCGGCGAGGGTGCGACGTTGGGCATCGAGGAAAAGGCCGCGTTGCTGGAGACGATCGTCGGCGCCGTGGGCGACCGTGTCCCCATCATCCCCGGCATCGCCGCCCTATCCACGGCGGAGGCCGTTCGCCTCGTGCGGATCGCCGAGCGGGCCGGCTGTCGCGGCCTGATGGTGCTGCCGCCCTACGTCTATTCGACGGATTGGCGTGAGATGAAGGCGCACGTGGCCACGGTGATCGCGGCTACACCGCTGCCCGTCATGCTCTACAACAACCCGGCCGCCTACGGCACCGACTTCCTGCCCGAGCAGATAGCTGAGCTGGCCGCCGAGCACCCGAACCTGGCGGCGGTCAAGGAGTCGAGCGGCGATACCCGCCGGGTGACGGCGATCCGCGCCCTGGTCGGCGAGCGCCTGTCGATCCTGGCCGGGCTGGACGACGGCGTCGTGGAGGGCGTGCAGGCCGGCGCGGTCGGCTGGATCGCCGGGCTGGTCAACGCCTTCCCGCGCGAGTCTGTCGCACTGTTCGATCTGGCCGTGCAGGTGCGCGATGGGCGCGGCGACCGCGCTGCGCTGGAGGCGCTCTACGCCTGGTTCTTACCCTTGCTGCGCCTGGATACGTTGCCGAAGTTCGTGCAGTACATCAAGCTCGCCCAGGAACGGGTCGGCATGGGCAGCGCCCGCGTGCGTCCCCCGCGCTTACCGCTGGCCGGACAGGAGCGCGAGAATACCCTGCGCCTCATCGAGGAGGCCCTGGCACACCGTCCGGCAATCACTGCGTAACTGCACTAAACTCGACTCCGCTTCGCGAACCATGTAACGGCACTACCTGTTCTATACAAGCGCTGAGTTAATGGAGGAAACTGTGAAAGCACCGACATCGCGTAGCCAACCAAGACACTGGGTCCTGGTCGCGTTCTGCGTGGGGGCGATAGGCCTGAGCGCGTTCAGGGGGCCTGCCGGCGCCGCGGCACAGTCCGCCAAGCCGCTGCGTTTCGCGTTCTTCGCGGCTTCCAGCCAAAACGGCTTCGACGCCGCCATCTACCAGGGAGCCAAGCAGGAGGCGGACAAGCTGTTGGGCAGCAATGGCTATCAGATGCGGCTCTTCGACGGCCAGTTCAGCGCCACCACCCAGTACAACCAGGTCCAGAGCGCGGCGGCGGCGAAACAGTACGATGGAGCCATCATCGAACCCAACGACAACGTGGGCATTGCCCCGGCTGTGAAGCAGGCCATCGCGGCCGGCATCAAGTTCTGCACGACGCTGTTCCCGATCGGCCCCAACATGTACACCTTGCAGCCGCAGGTCCCGGGCCTCACTTGCACTGCCGCCAACCCGCCCGCGCCGGGGGCGACGGCGCAGGCGCAGCAGGTCGTGCAGTGGTGCGCCAACATCAAACCGTGCACGGTGGTCATATTCATCGGTCAGTTGCAGTTCCCGTTCGATAAGCTGCGCTATGATACCTACGTGAATGTGCTGCACAAGCACTCCAATATCCAGATCATCGCCACCGGCCAGGGCAACTACGACCGGGGCACCTCGCTCAAGGCGATGACCGACATCTTGCAGGCGCACCCGCACTTCAACGTGCTGCTGTCCAACGCCGATCAGCACGTGGAGGGCGCGCTGATTGCCCTGAAGAGTGCTGGATGGAACGTGAAGAGTTTGATCGCCAAGCACCAACTGTACGTCATGGGCGGCGGCGGCACGACGGAGGCGGTGGCGGGCCTGCGCAACGGCACCTGGAGCGCGGATCTCACCTACTATCCGGTCACCAACGGCCAGCTTGCCATGTTGCAGCTCATCCACGCCTTGCAGGGCAAGCCCTATTCGAAGGCCATCAACATGGATAAAGCCGGCCCACTGCCGCTCATCCTCACCAAGCGGGTGCTGGCCAGCCACCCCACGTTCACCGGGCAGTGGAGCGGGTAGGAGCATGCATCTTGGCTGCCGCGATCGGCCCTCACATCGTCAAACTGGACGGCATTAGCAAGCGCTTCGGCAGCACGCGGGCGCTGTCCGATGTGTCGCTGTCGATCGAGGCCGGGGAGATCCACGCCCTGGTCGGCGAAAACGGCGCGGGCAAGTCCACCCTGGGCAAGATCATCGGCGGTGTCTACACACCGGATCGGGGACGGCTGACCGTGGCCGGGGTCGCCAGCGGCGGCTGGTCCACCAAACAGGCGCTTGCCGCGGGCGTGGCCACCATCCAGCAGGAGCTCTCGCTCGTCCCGGCGCTCAGCGTGGCCGAGAATGTCTTCCTGGGCGTGGAGGGCCACCGCTTCGGCCTGCTGAAAGGAGACCTGCGGGAGCGTTTCGCCGCACTGCAGGCGGCTTCCGGCTTCGACCTGGACCCCGACGCGCGCGTGGACTCGCTGCGCATCGCCGACCAGCAGAAGGTGGAGATCCTGCGGGCGCTTGCGCGCGACGCCCGTCTCATCATCATGGACGAGCCGGCCTCATCACTGACGGCGGACGAGACCGCGAAGCTCCATGACGTGATGCACGCCCTGCAGCGGGCCGGCAGGACGATCATCTACGTCACCCACTTCCTCGACGCGGTGCTCGAACACTGCCATCGCGTCTCGGTGCTGCGGGATGGCAGGCTTATTCGCACGGCGTCAACCGACGGCGAGACAACCGATAGCCTGGTGGAGGCGATGCTGGGCCGCTCGATGGAGGTCGCCTTCCCGCCACTGCCACCCGCGCCCGCTCCCACCACGGCACCCGCGCTGGCGCTCAGAGATGTATGGAGCGGCAGCGCGGTGCGCGGGGTGTCCCTGGAGGTGCGGCCGGGCGAGATCGCCGGCCTGGCCGGGCTCGTCGGCAGCGGCCGCACCGAAGTGGCGCGCGTCATCTACGGGGCCGGCCGCCTCGACGCCGGAGAGATCCTGCTTGGGGGGCGCCCCTATCACCACCCGGCACCCCGCCGCTCGACGCGCATGAAGCTGGTGATGATCCCCGAGGACCGGCGCAGGCAGGGGCTAATTCTGACCCAACGCGTGGGCGAGAATGTCTCCCTGCCGCATCTCAGGAAGCTATCATGGGGCGGCTTCGTCTCCGGCGGTCGCGAACAGGCCCTGGCGCAGGTCATGATCCAACGCCTCGACATCAATCCCCCGCGCGCCGGCCATCCCGTTGCCACGCTCTCCGGCGGCAACCAGCAGAAGGTTCTGTTCGCGAAGTGGATGGTCGATAACCCACAGGTCATCTTGCTGGATGAGCCGACGCGCGGCGTCGACGTTGGGGCCAAGCAGCATATCTACCGGATCATCGTCGAGCTCGCGGCTGCGGGCGCCGCGATACTGTTGATCTCATCCGAGCTCGAGGAGGTCATGGGGCTCTGCCACCGCGTTTATCTGATCCGCGAGGGGCGTATCATCCAGGAGGTATCCCCAGCCCTGACCACGGTTGATGAGGTATTGTTTAGCCTGTTCGACACGCGCGAAAAGCCGGCCGATTCCGCCGGCACGGACCGACCAGCATGACCATGCAGACCGAGAGCCCCGGCTCGCCGGAGGGCACGACACCGCGCGAAGCGCCCGTCGTATCCCGCTTTGGCCTTGGCCGCGGCAGGCTGGATCGCGCCTCACTGCTGCTTCTCCTGCGCCAGTATGCCGTTCTGCTGATGTTGGTTATCCTCTTCATCGTCCTCTCCTTCGCCTCCAGCGCGTTTCTCAGTTGGCAGAATCTGCTCAATATCGTGAACGAGCAATCGTATCTGGCGATCGTGGCGGCAGCCGGCACCCTCGTGATCATCTCGGGCGGTTTCGACCTCTCGACGGGCGCCATCGCCCAGGTGGCGAACGTCTGCGCCGCCTGGATCGCCGTGCATTACAACTCTGCCCTCGGCCTGGCGGCGGCCCCGCTGATGGGTTTGGGGCTCGGGATCATCAACGGGATCATCATCACCCGCCTGCGCGTGCACTCTTTCCTGGCCACGCTTGCCTCCAGCCTGGTCTACAGCGGCCTGGCGCTGCTAATCACCAACGGCTTCCTCATCTCGGTCGACGACCCGTC
>Ga0070740_10004894_pt1 | contig 12831 bp, 20 predicted proteins | sample Coa_R2_FD_67286 | JGI IMG/M metagenome (GOLD analysis project Ga0070740, IMG submission 67286) | Surface soil microbial communities from Centralia Pennsylvania, which are recovering from an underground coalmine fire - Coalmine... | ecosystem: Environmental > Terrestrial > Soil > Unclassified ...
AGGCCGTTCTGACCGCCCCGCAGCTTTATCACGATTTCAGCGCCTTCAAGGTATACGACGGCGTCGCCTGCGTCGTGTTGTCCAGAAAGCGCATCGGCGGTGTGACGGTGATAGCTTGCCGGCACGCGAGGATTAAAAACCGCAAGATCATCGGTGACAAGTTTTACATCGCGCAGGATGGGGGAACCACCGCGCACGGCGAGACAATCGAGGAAGCCATCCAGGAATTGCAGTTCAAGCTCGGCCCGCGCGACGTGTCGCGGTTCCGCAACATGCCGCCCGACACCAGGAAAACGCCAAGCGAGTGGGCCTTCGTCTATCGCATGGTGACCGGCGCCTGTCGGTTCGGCACGCGCCACTTCATGTCGCAGCACAAGCTGAAAAAGTCCTACACGCTGGCCGAAATCATTGACGCCACCAGGGGCCAATATGGCCACGAGCAATTCGTTCGCACCGTGACGGGTGAAGCATGACCCAGGCGACGTGAAGAAGGCCGAGGAGAAGCAGGAGTATCACGTGCTTGAAGATTGGCATCGTCGGCAGCCGTTGAACACAAGGAGTAACGCCATGAGAAAGTCGCCACATCCCGTCGACGTATTTGTCGGCCGGCGCCTTCGTATGGCGCGCCTCGAAAAGGGGCTGAGCCAGGAGAGTGTTGCCGGCGATCTCGGCCTCACTTTCCAGCAGCTGCAGAAGTACGAAAAGGGCAGCAACCGCATCAGCGCGTCGCGCCTGGCGCAGCTATCGAAGATCCTCGACAAGCCGGTGTCATGGTTCTTCGACGATGAGCACAGCCGCGCCAAGGATGGCGATCTCTTGACGCAGCTGATCGTCACGCCCGGCGGCGCCCGGCTGGCGCAGGCCTTCCTGACCATCAAGGACAGCAAAAAGCGCACGGCCGCGCTGCACGTCATCGAAGCGCTGGCGGCATGACCATGGCTTTTACGCAACCGGACAATTCCCCGCTCAACAGCAGAAGGAAGCCGCCAATGTTTAACGACGACGTCCAACGTGCTGCGCGTCTGGAAGCCATTCGAGCCGCCAATGCAAGGGTCCTGCGCGGCGCCGCGCTCGCCCTCTGCGGCGCCGTGCTCTTCATCGTCATCATGTTCCTGGTCGCCAAGCCCGCGCGCGCCGAGGGCTGCGCCTACAGCAATAGCGGCAGGACGGTCTGCGCGGCGGCGACGGCCGCCCACAAGGCCAGGCCGCGGCGCCGGATGCTCGCCAGCCGGCACAGGAGCTTTCCCGAGCCGCGCGCCTCGACCGATATTTCGGTTCCCGACCTGCTGCCGACCGTGACCGACGACACGCCGCCAGGGACGTTCAACCTGCCGGAAGGCAAATACGACGTCCGCACCGGCATGGTGACAGTCCGCACCGCGCAGGGCTTCTTCATCACCGTCAATCCGCGCGCCGCCGTGAAATTTCTCAAGGCGTTCGCGCTAATCAAGCAGCAGGGCTGGCGGGCACCGGCAGCGATTACCCGCTGCTTCTCATGGGGGGGCCACAAGCCCGGCAGCAATCACCACATCGGCATGGCCTGCGATATCCAGACCGCCTGGAACAAGGGGCCAAGCTTCGTCTACAGCAGGGCTTTCGCCGCGATCCTGCGCGCCGCCGGACTGCACAACGGCTGCAGCTTCGGTGACTGCGGGCATTTTGAGGCCGTCAGCGGCTTGCACAATCCGCGCGGCAACGTCGCCGCGGCGATGCAGAGCTATAACGACGCGCGCAAGGCGCTGATCGCCGCGCGGGATGACGAAGCCAAAGCATGGCGTGAACGCCCCGCCATCGAGCGCCCGATCATGGTCGCGGTTGTGCTGCCGCCGCTGCGCCCCGTGACCGTCACTCTGTCGGCCCACCGGGGCGCTCGATGAGCACCAAGCGCTCGATCACGATCGACGGCAAGCAGACCAGCGTTTCGCTGGAAGAGCCGTTTTGGATTGAGCTCAGACGGCTCGCCGACGAGGCCGAAATGTCGCTCGCCTCCTACGTGTTCTCGCTGCGTCAACGTGGCGAGCCGAACGCCTTTCTCTCGACGACGCTGCGCCTGCATGTCGTGCGGGCGCTCAAGGAAGAGATCGACCATTTGCGGGCGCGCGTTGCCGAGCTGACGCCGAAGAAAGAGGAGCAAGCCCATGATGACGACGGTGCCAAATAATGCCGAGGCGATCGACCCGATCGCTGTATTGAAGCAACGCAGGCGTCCGTCGGTATTCGCGCCCGCTGTCGAGGCAGTTCGCTGGGTCATGTGCTGCCCGGTGTGCGGGACGGATCACGACCCGCCGCCTCCGGTCGACGGCCAGCGCGTCGTTCATTGCACATGCGGCCTTTGGATATGCTGGGAGCCGACGGGCGATAAGCCCTTTCGCATCTGGCGCGCGGAGGCAGCGCAATGAGATTGCCTCCCGTCATCACCTGCGAGCGCTGCAAGGTCGACTGTCGCCGCGAAAACTTCCCCTATTCGTCGTGCCTTGATCGCGATTGCCCGCTCAAGACATTGCGCGAGCACGCCAAAGCCGAGCTCCAGGCGCGGGCCACCCCCAACATTCTCAGCGCAGGATGATGAACATGAGCATCGAGCGTATCCCCGTATCCAATCGCGAAGAATGGCTGAAATTGCGCCAGCAGGACGTGACGGCATCCGTCGCCGGCGCGCTTCTTGGCGTGCACGAATACGTTACGCCGTTTGCTCTGTGGGCGCTGAAATCAGGGGCGCTGGGCACGGCCGAAGACCCGGAGGAAACCGCCGCCATGAAGCGTGGGCGGCTCTTGGAGCCGGTCGCGGTGCAGTTGCTCAAAGAGCAATACCCGAAATGGCAGATCCAGCACGGCGGCACCTATCTGCGCGACACCGAAGCACGGCTCGGCGCGACCCCCGATCTGTTCGTGCAATGCCCCGAACGCGGCCGTGGAGTTGTCCAGATCAAGAGCGTCGAGCAGTCGGTTTTCCGGCACAAGTGGCGGGATGAAGAAGGCGTATCGCCGCCGCTCTGGATCGCCGTTCAGGGCATCCTTGAGGCCTATCTCGACGGCGCCACCTGGGCGGCGGTGGCGCCGCTCGTCGTCGGCTTCGGCATCGACTGCCAGCTCATCGACATTCCGATTCATGCCGGCGTCATCGACAAACTCAAGGCCAGGACCGCCGAGTTCTGGCAGATGATCGAGCGCAACGAAGCGCCGCCCGCCGATTACGCCAAGGACGGCGAAGTGCTGGCCGCGATCTATGCCAGCACCGCCGATGGCGTGATCGTCGATCTGTCCGATGACAACATGCTGCCGATGATCTGCGCCGAAGACGAGCAGCTGGCCGAACAGGAAAAGACCATCGGCAAGCGCCGCAAGGAGATCAAGGCCGAGATCATCGCCAAGCTCGGCGCAGCCGAGGGCGCGACCTGTCAGGGCTGGTCGATCTCCGCCAAGACCGTTGTCCGCAAGTCCTACATCGTTCCCGAAACGAGCTATCGCAGCATCCGCAAAAAGCGCCTGCGTGAATTGGAGAAAGCGTCATGACGAACACCGCGGTCAAAGAAGTCGCGACCGAGCAGCCTGCCGATAAGCGGCAGCTCGTCACCGTCGAGCAGTACAAATCAGAAGTGCTGCCGCCGGACAAAGCGGCGGCCGTGTTCCGGTCGTTGCCGGCGCATCTGCGGCCGGAGGTCTTCGAGCGCAATCTCGCCATTGCGCTGATGCAGAACCCGGATCTGATGGGCTTCCATCCTTCGCTCGTCTACCGCGAGGTGACCAAGGCCGCCGCGCTCGGCCTGCTGCTCGATCCGCAGCTCGGCGAGGCTTATCTCGTCGTCGCCTACAACGGCAAGACCAAGCGCAAAGAGCCGCAGCTGCGCATCGGCTACAAGGGTATGTGCAAACTGGCCCGGCAAAGCGGCAATGTTTCGACGGTGTATGCGCGTGAGGTCTGTCAGAACGATCGCGTCGACGTCAATCTCGGCTATCCGCCCGAACTCAAGATCACGCCGGCTGACCTTTTCGGCGACCGCGGGCCGCCGGTCGGCTACGTCGCGCTGATTTCCTTCAAGGACAACACGTTCGACTTCGAAGCGATGTCGGTCGCCGAGTGCCGCAAAATTCGTGATCGCAGCGACGGCTGGAAGGCCTACAAGGAAGACAAGATCAGGTCTACCCCCTGGTCGACCGACGAAAGCGAAATGTCGAAAAAGACGGTTCTGCGCCGCCTGATGAAGCGGCAGGAACTGTCGCCGGAAATGCGGCAGGCCATCGAAATCGAGGACCGCGCCGAATTTCCGGATATGGGCGATCGGACTCTCATCGACCAGCCCAAGACAGCGACCAGGACGCTATCGGCAAAACTCGATGCCCTGGCGGAGACGACGTCCCCGCCGACTGCCGACGAACAACCCCAATCCGCCGGCGTCTCTCCCGCTCTGGCTGACGCGGCAGACGCGCAGATCACGGCGGATGCTCCGACCCCAGGCGTAGACACGGCGCCTGGGGCGGAGCTGCTTAATCTCACCGAGCTCGTCGCCGACCTGAAGACCAAGACAAGTCTGGCCGAGGTCGACCAATGGCACCGCGAGGACCTGGTCGAGCGTTCGATCGAAGCGCTCTCCGACGCGGATCGCCGCCTGTTCGACCGCGAACACGAGACCTTTACCGGCTCGCTCGCCAAGCCGAGGAAATGACGCCGTGCGCGTCCCCGTCGAGCGCATCTGCCGTTAACGCACAAGAAGGAGCGAATATGTTAGCTGACGCGGCATGGATATCCTCACGCAGAAGCTCGTTTTGGCGCGTGGACCTGTGCTCGTGCCGGTCAATGCCTACGATCTCGAGCAGATCGAGAAGCTGCCGCTCAGCCGCAATTACGCCACCCGGATCACGTTCGCCCAATCCGATCCGGTCCGGCGCTTCTATTGGGCGCTCATCGGCGTGGTCGCCGAAGGCCTCGGGATCTCGAAGGATTACATGCACGCCAAGATGCGGCGTGAGTGCGGGCTCATCGAGCATATCTTTCCGGACGGCAGCGTGGTGCTGGGTTCGACCAAGCGCACACGCATGGACGGACCCGAGCAGCTCGCCTACGTGCGGCTCGCCAAGGAGAAGGTCTTCGAGGTATTCATCCCCGGCCTCAATGCGCGCGAGCGCCGCGCCGTGCTCAAGCGGGTCGAAGAGATCACGGGCGAGGCCTGTCCGTTCTAGCCGCGGAGGCGCGGCATGAAGGCGCTCACGATCTGGCAGCCTTGGGCGTCGCTGGTGATGATCGGCGCCAAGCCCTGCGAATTCCGCAGGTGGGATTATCGCACGCGCGACGCCACGCTGGAAGGCCAGCGTATCGTCATCCACGCCGGCGCCAGGCATATCCGCCCGCGGGAAGTCCTCGATATCAAGGCCGCGATCCTTGAGGGCCGCAGCTCGCTCAAGGACGACGTCGCGCTGCCGTTGATCGAGCGCTTGCTGCAGGCTCACAAGTGTCAGGGCGTGCTGTTCATGTCGGCGGGGCTCGGGACCGCCATTCTCGGTACGCCTCGCCGCATCGATGCGTGGTTCAAGGCGCCGGGTTCCGACCGGATTCACCGGCAGATGTGGGCATGGCCTCTTCTGAAGGTCGAGCCGTTTTCCGTGCCGGTTCCGTGCCGCGGCGCTCAGGGCTTCTGGACTTGGCCGCATGCCTTGGAGAAGGCGGCATGATCGGCATCGTCACCATCATGCTTATCCGGTTGACACACACAAACGCTGAGACCCACTAGATGTTGATGACGCCCGCAAAATACGTTTCGTCCGGCGCTCGCATTTCAGCCGATAGCGTCTATCGCTACAAGCTGTGGCGCGAGTGGCGTGGGACGCATGATCGCAAAAACTGGCGCTGGCTCGGCGCAAAAGATGGTGCTGGCGAGGAACTAGGCGAGCCAAAAACCTGCCTATTTGTCATGCTCAACCCATCAATCGCAGACGGCGAACTTGACGATCCGACGATCCGGCGGTGCATCGGCTTCGCCAAGGCATGGCGCTATGAGTACCTAGAAGTCGTCAACCTGTTCGCCTACCGGGCAACGAAGCCGGCCGATCTGTTTGCCTTCGCTAAGGCCGGTGGCGACATAATCGGCGTCGAGAACTCGACCGTCATCACCGATGCCGCCCTTCGCGCTGGCATCGTGATCTGTGCCTGGGGTGCGAACGCGACCGCGCAGGGATACGGCTTCCACGTCGATACCGTGCGCGGCTGGCTCGATCCGGCCCCTCAGTTTGCACTCGGCTTTACCAAAGACGGCAGCCCGCGCCATCCACTCTACGCGCCGCTCGACACCCCTCTGAGGCCAATGCCATGACCACAACATCTAGGGCCGTGTGTGGCAACCGGATAAGCATGTTTGAAATCAAATCCAGGTACGATGGGAGAACTATTTTCGTCGCCAATATAGGTGATGCTGAGGGTTTAACGGAAGGTCGGAGGCTAGGCCGCGCCGTTGTCATGGCGTGCGATGCGTGGGTCAGCCTCCGCGACGCGGACCTCCGCTACGCCGACCTCCGCGACGCGGACCTCGGCGGCGCCGACCTCCGCGGCGCGGACCTCCGCGGCGCCGACCTCCGCGGCGCGGACCTCGGCGGCGCGTACCTCCGCGACGCGGACCTCCGCTACGCCGACCTCCGCGGCGCGTACCTCCGCGGCGCGGACCTCCGCGGCGCGTACCTCCGCGGCGCGGACCTCGGCGGCGCGTACCTCCGCGGCGCGGACCTCGGCGGCGCCGACCTCCGCGGCGCGTACCTCCGCGGCGCGGACCTCCGCGGCGCGTACCTCCGCGGCGCGGACCTCGGCGGCGCGGACCTCGACGGCGCGGACCTCGGCGGCGCGGACCTCGACGGCACATGCATCTACGACCACAAGCTAGCCGCAGGGGAAAGTCTCGTATTCCTCGGCTATCCAAACGGCTGGCCGGCGATCACCTATCTCACTGACAAACGCGAGCAGCGCGTCCATGTCGGCTGTCGCGATTTCACGATTGCAGAGGGTCGCGCATACTGGAAGGGCAAGGGCGAGCGCCGCGAGGTACTGGCGGCGCTCAACTACGCAAAAGAAATTGGTCGTGTGCGCGGCTGGAAAAAACGCCGGAGCAAGGCCGCATGACCCGTCACCCCTATCAACCGATCCATGCTTATCCGGTTGACGCATACAAACGCTGAGAGCCACTAGATATGGTAACCGCGCTGCGACCGAAATCCGGCTTCGATTGGGGCCATGTGACGTGGGGCAAACCGAATTCGCCCCGTTCGGCGCTGTGCTCTTACTGCTCAGCCGCGATAGGCGATGACGACGTGCCGCTGATCTTGTGGTCGGACAGCGGGCATGCGGCGCAATTCTGCGATGCGTGCATGGAGAAGTGGTGGGGAATGACCGGATTTCGAGAGGAAGACGACTATGGCCGATGAAACTCAAGAGACTGGATGGGAATGGGCCATGGTCGAAATCTTCGGCCATCGCAGCCACGCGGGCCGTGCGCGCGAGGAAGAGCGTTTCGGCACGAAAATGTTGCGGATCGACGTGCCAATCAAAGGCGAGCCCGCTGTGAACGGCTGGGAGACGCATTGGTACGGGGGGAGCTCGATCTTTTCCTACACGTTGACCGACGAAGAGTCGGTTTTCCGCGCGAACAAGCCTTACGAAGCCCCGTCCCGTTACCGACTGCCGCCGCCAGCCATCGAAATCGAGCCCGGCGAACAATACGACGACGATGACGGGGCTTTTGACGGGCCGACCTCCGAAGCCGACCGGATCAAGGCGATTGCGGATCGCGCCGAAGCGCGCTCGCGCGCGAATGGTGGCACATGATGGAGACACAAGATGTGGGGTCATTTGGGCGCTGTGTGTGTCAACCGGATAAGCATGATATCTTTAAGTATTCGAATATTTTCGGCTGGGCCGATATCGCCGCTACCGGCGTCTTCAAGACTGTGATCTTCGACGAGATCCAATCTCTGCGCGCCGGCGCATCGACCGCCAAGGGCCGCGCGGCCGCGGTCTTCGCAGATCATGCAGTCGTGCGCATGGGTCTCACTGCTACGCCGATCTACAACTATGGCAACGAGATCCATCACATCGTGAGATTTATCGAGCCGGGAGCGCTCGGCACCTACACCGAGTTTCTTACCGAGTGGTGCAGGAACGACGGCTCGGTCAAGGATCCAAAGGCCCTCGGCACCTACCTGCGCGAGATCCAGTTGGTCATTCGGCGCACCGAAGACGACGTGAAGGGCCAGATGCCCCCGGTCAACACGCTGGAGTTCCAGATCGGCTATGACGAGGCTTTGGCGCAGGACGCGGAAGAACGCGCCCGGATGCTGGCGCTCAGGGTCATGAACGGCAGCTTTGTCGAGCGCGGCAGCGCGGCCCGCGAGCTGGACGCGCTGGCCAGACACACGACGGGCGTGGCCAAGGCCCATCATGTCGCTGCATACGTGCGTGTTCTGCTCGAAGCCAAAGTGCCGGTTCTGCTCACCGGCTGGCATCGCGACGTCTACGACATTTGGCTCTCCGATCTCGCCGCTTTCAATCCCATCATGTACACGGGGTCGGAAACGACTTCGCAAAAAGCCAAGGCCAAGCGCGCATTTATCGGCGGGGAGTCGGATCTTTTCATCTTGTCGTTGCGCTCTGGCGCCGGTCTCGACGGTCTGCAGCGGCGCTGCGCGACGGTGGTCTTTGGCGAGCTCGACTGGAGCCCGCAGGTCCATCGGCAGGTGATCGGGCGCTTGCGCCGTCCCAGTCAGCTAAAACAGGTCGACGCTATCTACCTGCACAGCACCTTCGGCTCCGACCCTCTGATGATCGAAACCCTGGGGGTCAAGGCAAGCCAGGCGCACGGCATCGTTGACCCACTCGCCGGCACTGAAACCGTGTTCAGCGACCAGAGCCGGATCCGGGCGCTCGCTAGGATGTACTTGGAGAAACGCGGAGTGCCGGCATGCGGCGAGACCAGGAAAATCGGAATCGCCAAGCAGGACGACGGCGTTCTGCAGGAGGCTTCACGATGACCATGCCCGTGCGCGTTCAGCTCCGCCGCACCAAGGGCTGGCGCATGCCGCCTAACACCGTGAAGGTCACGCGGCCTGGGCCGCACGGCAATCCCTTTTATCCGGGCTGCGGCCGGGCCTATGGCAGCATCGACGGGCAAGGGCGGCTGCTTCCCTGGCCGCTCGAGACGCGCGCGGACGCGGTTCGCCATTTCCGCGAGCACCTGTGCGTGATGCGTAAAGAAGACCCCGAGCGCTTCCGGCGGCTGATCGAGCCGCTCAAGGGCAAGAACGTGGCGTGCTGGTGCAAGCTTACCGAGCCATGCCACGGCGACGTCTGGCTCGAATTCGCCGCCGAAGCCGCCGCTCTGCGGGAGACCGCCGCATGAGGACAGGCACCATCAAAAAACCCGCTCCGTATACGCGCGACACGCTGGCATTGATCCGCGACGGCGCAAGCGCAGCCGATCTCGGCTGGGACCAGAATTTCTACGTCAGTATTTGCCGCAAGCATGGCCTGGCAGGAGTAGCGCCGGCGCCGCCACATGATCCGGCGCTTCCGCCGGCGCAAGTGCAGCAAATTCGCGCCGAGGCGCTGCGGCCAAAACAGTCCGTCGATTTCGGCGTTTCGGACACCGTGCGACGCCTGCTCGCCGCGCCTTGGCATCACGGGGAAAAGCGCGATCTCATCTTCGCCTACAGCGAGGGCGGAGGATGGCACGAGAGGGTGCGCCGGCTCGGCCGGCACAGCGCCAATACGTTCATCCTGCTCGCCAGCGCGCACGCCGCCGGCGCACAGATCACAGCGGCGACCTTCGCCGAATATTGCGGCATCAGCGCCGGTTCCTCGCTCTCGTTCATCAGCGACGCCGTCGCGCGATTGCGCCAAAGCCTGGTGGGGACGCCGCTCCACATCCAGTGCATCCGCGGCCCTGGCGGCGGCTATAGGTTCGTGGCGCCGCCGGGCAAATCGGTGGTCGCGGTCAGGCTGATCGCGCTCGGCGAATTCCGCTTCGATCATGAAGAGGCCGTCGCATGAGCGCGCGCGAGCATATCCCGCTCAAGACGCTGCTGGCGTCGGCGATCTGCGCGCTGCTCGAAATTCCGCATGAGCACGCCAAGCTGATGACGGCCGATCAGGTCATTTCGCTGGTGCAGCGCGACCATTATCCGATCCGGCGCAGCGACGGCCTCGCGCTCGGCATGACCGTCGCCGAAGTCGATCATCATTCCAACATCGTGCTGCGGTCGATCATGGCCCATCGCCACAAGACGGCAACGGTCGACATCCCGCAAATCGCCAAAAGCAAGCGCATCCGCCGCCGGCAGGCCGAACATCGGGAAAAGATGCAGCTCGGCTTGGTACGCACCATTGCCCTGCGCAAACGCAAAATCCCATCCCGTCCCTTCCCCAAGGGTCATCGGCCGCTGCGCTCGCGCAGCCGTCTCGGGAGCAAGGCATGATTAGGGCGCTTCCCGTCTCCGCTTTGATCGGCGTTCTCGCCATCGCCGCCTTCGGTGAAGAACCGCAGCGCAAGGAGATCGTCGGCTACGCCCGCATCGTCGACGGCGACACCATCGTGGTGCAGAACCAGCCGGTGCGCTTGTTCGGCGTAGATGCGCCGGAATTCGAACAAATCTGCGCCGATGACCGCAATCGCGCCTATCGCTGCGGCCTCGTCGCCGCCGACGCGCTCGACCAGATCATCGGCAACCACGTCGTCGTTTGCCTGACCAGCAGCCACGACGGCTACGGCCGCGCGGTCGCGACGTGCTTCGTCGGCACCGAGGATATTGGCGCCGCAATGGTGTCGACCGGCTATGCCGTCGATTACCCAGCCTATTCGCATGGCAAATACCGCCAGCAAGAGGACGAGGCGCGCGCCGCCAAACGCGGCCTCTGGATAGGCCGCTTCGACAAACCATGGGACTGGCGAAGGGAGCATCGATGAGACCTTATGTGATCGCCGCAGGGCTCGGCCGCTGCGGTTCCTCAATGACCATGCAGATGCTCGCCGCCGGCGGCATGGCCTGCATCGGCACTGCGCCCGATTACGAAGTGCGCGAGATCGCGTTCGGGCGTGTGCCGCTGCCCTATCTCGTCGCCCGCCAGGAACATGCCTTCAAGCTGGTGACGCCGAACGTCATCAAGCTGCCGCCGCTCAACGCCGTGGTGCTGTGGCTCGACCGCGACGAGAAGGAGCAGGCCCGCTCACAGGCCAAATTTCTCGCCATGACGCTCGGTAAGCCGATGCCGAACCGCGAACAGCTGCGCCATTGGGCGCGGGGGCTGCGGCAGAGCCGGGCGCTCGCGCGCGGCCGGCTGTCGCGTTTTCCGATGCTGACGCTGCGCTTCGAACAGACCGTGCGGCACCCCCGCCAGGCAGCCGCGGAGATCGCCGAATTCCTGCTGGGCGCAGGCTACGTCGTGGACGCCGCCAGGATGGCGGCGGTGGTGATCGACCGCGATCCCGGCTGCGCTGGGGGTCTCGAAATAGAAACTGCCGCCGCGATGAGGATGGCATGAGCTCGCTCTATTCCGAGATCGCCGGTATCTGCGACGGCTCCGATGGCGAAGCCACCACGGCGCTTTACCGGCGTCTCGAAGCCAAGGGGCCGCTCGGCATTGTCGCCGAAAGGGTCGCCGCATAGGGGTGTGGACAATGACGTCAGCGGCCGTCGCACCTGCACCCGAAAGAATTACCATGGCGCGCGCCTGCGCGATCACAGGCAAGAAGGCGCGTGCGCTGCGCGCCCTGGCGAAGGCCGGGACGGTCCCGGGAGCGGCCAAGATCGGCGGCGAGTGGACCTTCGACGAGGTCAAGTTGCGTGCGTGGATAGCAAGACTCGAGCAGCAGGAGGTCGCCAAATGCCCCGACGTCCGAAGGCCCCGCGCCATTGCTACTGGGAAGGAGACGTCCTTTGGGGGCGGCAGACGATCAACGGCCAGAAGCGGCGATGGTCGCTACGAACAAACGATCCAAAGCTTGCTGCGCAGCGGGTCAAAGAGGACCGCGAGCGCAACCTAGCGGCAGCACACTATGGCGACAGCCGGACGACGTGGGAGGAGGCGGTCATCGGGTGGGCGGCAAATCATGTGCCCGACCGAGGCATCAGCGCCAACACCGCTAGGCGCTATGCGGTCTCGCTCAGGCAGCTTGAGCCGTGGCTGCGCGGGCTCTACGTCGACGAGGTCGACGAGGGCACCGTCGCCACCCTCATCGCCGGCCGGCGCAAGGCCGGCGTCACCACGGCGACCCTGCGGCGGGATCTCGGCGCCATGGCGTCGGTCCTGACCTGGTGCCAGAACGAGGGCCTGCGCCCGGATAATCCGGCATTTAACCGCTTGCGGCTGCTGAAGGAACGGCGCGACCCGATCGTGTTGCCGGACAGCGCCCATATCCAGATGGTCGTCGATCGCGCGCAAGGCATGATGGGCGCGCTGATCCAGGCAGCGCGCGTGACCGGCTGCCGCATTGAGGAGTTGGCGATGGCGGAGCGCCATCACCTCGACCCCAAGCGACGCGAACTCACGGTCATCGGCAAGGGCAACAAACTGCGGGTCATCAGTCTCGACTACGGCGGCGGCTATGAACTGCTGTCGTCGTTGCCGGTCAGGCTCGGCTGCAAATGGCTGTTCTGGCACGGCAAGGGCCTGCCCTATCGCAGTCCGTCGAGCCGGTTCTCAAAGCTGGTGAAGCTGGTCTTCGCCGCCGCCTATGATGCCAAACACGGCACGACGGCCAAGAACCGGCCCAAGGTCGAGGATCTCATTCGCGCCCAGCGCGATGCGGACTGGGTGGATATCGGCTTTCGCACCTTCCGCTTTCACGATCTTCGGCACCT